>ENA-ORCX01000274-ORCX01000274.1-marine-metagenome-genome-assembly--contig:-NODE-274-length-28935-cov-5.825941_pt1 | contig 28935 bp, 28 predicted proteins | sample MGYA00248630_ERZ508518 | MGnify/ENA primary metagenome ERZ508518 (study PRJEB26188, sample SAMN06268768) | marine metagenome | isolation source: Bioluminescent Bay, La Paraguera, Puerto Rico | place...
CTAAGAAGATCTATAGGCTGCACTGAAACTGTATACCATGTACCCGGCCAAACTGTATACCATGTGGACTTGACAACGGAGGTCGTTCCCTACTCGGTCTTGGATATTTGGACGGGGCCCAGGGCGATGAGAAAGGCCCCCGGGCAAGGCGGCGAGCACTACACGAAATGCCAGGGTGCGAGAAAGGCTGTAAGACGAGGCAGTAAGTCCATAAAGTAGGGAACGTATTAAAACATACGTGACCGACCTTTATGGGCAAAACTAACGAAGTATTACAGCCTGGGGGATTAAAAGCCCTGCCAGAACATCACCTCGCCTAAAGTCTTTTTCGCCGGGGCGGGGATCTCCTCCGGGTACCCCAGGGCGACGAGGGCCATCAGTTCCCGCTCCCGGGGGCAGCCCAATAGCGCCTCCACCGTGCCGGAGTGCTCCTTGTGGTAGGAGTTCACCCAGCAGGAGCCGAGCCCGTAGGCCCGGGCGGCCAGCATGATATTTTCTACTGCCGCGCTGGCGTCCTGCAGGGGGGCGGCGGCCTCACTGCGGCAGAACACCGCCACGCAGGCGGGGGCGTCGGCGATAAACCGGCCCTTTTTGGCCTCCTGGGCGAGGCGCTCCCGCACCTCGGGGTCGGTGATCACCACAAAGGTCCAGGGCTGCTCGTTGCGGGCCGTAGGGGCCAGCCGCGCGCAGTCGATGATGTCCTCCAGGACCTCGTCGGGGATGGGCTCTGCTGTATACCGGCGGACACTGCGCCGGGTCTTGATGGCTTCGATAGCGTCCATAAAAGTCACTCCCTCTTGATGTTTTAAACTACTGTTATATTTCTTTCTTGGCGGCGTTTAGTCCTGCCAGTTTCACCAATTCCACGATCAACAGGGGCGCCAGGGACAGCGCCGCCACCCAGAGCCATTGCGCGCCATTGAGGGCGGTGACCTTGAACACGCCGGCCACGGCGGGGATGATGATGACCAATAGCTGCATCAGGGCGGAGAGCGCGATGGCCCCCACCAGCCGGATATTGCTGAAAAAGCCGATGGCAAACAGGGACCGGGTGTTGGACCGGACATTGAACACATGGACGAGCTGGCTAAATGCCAGTACGGCGAAGGCCATGGTGCGGCCGATCTCCAGGCTCCACCGCTCCCCGATCAAAAAGGCCGCCAGGGCCAGTCCGCCCACCATGACGCCCTGGTAGATGATGCGTGTCAGCATTCCCTTATCGAAGATCCCCCGCCCGGGGTCCCGGGGATGCCGGTCCATGATGCCCTTTTCGGCGGGGTCCACCCCCAGGGCCAGGGCCGGCAGGCTGTCTGTCACCAAATTGACCCAAAGGATATGGATGGGCAGCAGGGGCTCGTGCCAGTTGGCCATGGTGGCGATAAAGAGCAATAATATCTCCCCCACATTGCAGGAGAGGAGGAACTGGATGGACTTCAGTATATTGGCGAATATGATCCGGCCCTCCCGGACCGCCGCCACCACCGTGGCGAAATTGTCGTCGGCCAGCACCATGTCCGCCGCTTCCTTGGCGACGTCGGTCCCCACCTTCCCCATGGCGGCGCCGATGTCGGCCTGCTTCAGCGCCGGGGCGTCGTTGACCCCGTCACCGGTCATGGCCACGATCTGGCCGTGGGCCTGCCAGGCCCGGACGATGCGGACCTTGTGCTCCGGGGACACCCGGGCGTAGACGGCGATATCCTTGACCCGCTCCCGGAGTGTCTCGTCGTCCATCTGGGATAGCTCCAGCCCCGTCACGGCCTCGCCCTCGCCGCCGATGATCCCCAGGGATTTGGCGATGGCGACAGCGGTGATCTTGTGATCGCCGGTGATCATGACGGGCTTGATCCCGGCGCGGCGGCAGAGCCGCACGGCCTCACGGGCCTCGGGGCGGGGCGGGTCGATCATCCCCAGCATCCCCGCGAAAATAAGCCCTGTCTCGATGGAGGCGTCGGAGTTCCGCGGGGGGCCCGCCAGCTCCCGGTAGGCCCCTCCCAGCACCCGCAGGGCGTCCGCCGCCATTTTAGTATTGGCGGCGAGTATCCGCTCCCGGTCATCATCCGTGAGGGGCCGCACCGATCCCCGGGTCAGTATCCTATCGCACCGGGTCAGCAGTTCGTCCACGGCGCCCTTGGTGCAGAGTATGTGCGTATCCCCCTGCTCATGGATGGTGGACATGAGCTTGCGGTCCGAGTCGAAGGGCACTTCCCCTGTCCGGGGACAGCGCTGTTCCAGGTCCTCCTTCTTTAGTCCCAGGTCCAGACCCGCCGCCACCAATGCCGTCTCGGTGGGGTCCCCCACCATCTTCCGCTCCCCGTCTTCGGTATGGACGCGGGCGTCGTTGCAGAGCACGCTCACGGTCAGCAGACGAGAGAGGGGCTCGGAGAGGTCTTGTTCTTTATCTATCTCTTTTGCCTCATGGCAGTCTTCATTGTAGTAGTACCGGGTGACGGTCATCTGATTGAGGGTCAGTGTCCCGGTCTTATCAGAGCAGATCACGGTGGCGCTCCCCAGGGTCTCCACGGCGGGGAGCTTGCGGATGATGGCGTTGCGCTTGGCGAGCCGCTGGACCCCGATGGCCATGACCACGGTAACCACGGCGGGCAGTCCCTCGGGGATGGCCGCCACCGCCAGGCTCACCGACGTCATGAACATGGTGATGATCTCCTTGCCGTAGAGCACCCCCGCGCCGAAGATCACGGCGCAGATGATGAGAGCCGCTAGCCCCAGGGTCTTCCCCAGCGTCTGGAGCCGCTTCTTCATGGGGGTCTCCTGGCTCTCGGCTTCCGCGAGCATCTCGGCGATCCGGCCCATCTCGGTCCCCATGCCGGTTTTCACCACGATCCCCCGGCCCCTGCCGTAGGTCACCATGCTCCCGGAGTAGGCCATATTGACCCTGTCCCCCAGGGATATTTCCTCTTCTGAGAGGGCCTCTGTTCGCTTCTCCACCGGGACCGATTCCCCGGTCAGCGCCGACTCCTGTATCTTTAGATTGGCCGCCTCACAAAGCCGCAGGTCCGCGGGGACGAAATCCCCGGTCTCCAGGACCACCAGATCCCCCGGCACCAGCGCCCGGGCGGGGACGATATCCACGTGTCCCCCCCGGATCACCTTGGCGTTGGGCGCGGCCATCTGCTTTAGGGCCGCCAGGGACGCCTCGGCCCGGCTCTCCTGGACGACCCCCAGGATGGCGTTCAAAAGCACGATCCCGAGGATAATGAACGTATCGGCGAGGCCCTCCCCGGTCCGGGCGCCCACGACACCGGAAATAATGGCGGCGATCATCAGCACGATGACCAGGAAGTTCTTGAACTGGTCGATGAATTTCTGAAAGAGGGTGCGGCCCTTCTGCTGGGTCAGCTCGTTGGGCCCGAATTCACCGAGACGCTTATCCGCCTCACTGCCCGTCAGACCGTCTTGCAATGATGTGGTAAGCGCGTCCGCCACCGTCTCCGGGCTCTGGCACCATTTTCGATCCATCTGTGTGTCCCCCTATAATTGCTCCGCCAGCCATATACTGTGCATCTTGGCGGCCATTTGGCGGCTTGCGTCGTCGCAAAGCCTCGCTGTAGTACCACTATCCGCGTTTTGCGCCGCCCGGGCCGCAAAACCGTCTCGCCAATCTTACTTAGGATTTGATTGGCGAAGCAACAATAATAAAAAGACCCTTACCCGAAAGTACCCTAGTAGGATGCCATCGGATAAAGGTCTCATCCACGGTTCATATGAATCCGCGCACCAACCGGGCGTTTCGCCGTCATGACGATTGGACCGCATTGCTATTGGGACTGCTTCATTCAGCTGTACCCAAACAACGGATTACTCCCCTTCCGGGTAATCATACAAAATTAGGGTAACCCTGTCAAGACAATACCTTGACGCGGAGGCGGCATTTTCGTAACATGGAAACGAAAGGAAAGAAAAAGACCATGCCTGATTTCTTCAGCCATATGTTTCTGGGGCAGGCGGCTCTCCCCGGTATGCCCGCCGCGATGCAGGAGGCGTCGTCGCTGCACCCATCGCTCTTCACCCTGGGCTGCCAGGGCCCCGATCTGTTTTTCTACTATAAGCTGCTGAGCCTCGGCAGACATAGGGAGGTCCCCGGATTCGGCAGCCTGTGTCACCGGGAGAGTACCCGGGAACTGCTGGGGTACGGGGCGTCCTTTCTGCTCACGCACAGGGAGGACAAGGCGTTCATGGCGTACTGGACGGGGATCCTCTGCCACTACGCCCTGGACCGGTGCGCCCACCCCTATATCGACGAGCACACGTCGGGTTTCAGGGCCCACAAGCGGCTGGAGATGCAGCTGGACGCCTATATGCTCCACAAGAAGTGGCAGAGCGCCCCCTACCGGGTGTCCATCCCCCGGTTGATCGATCTGCCCGGCGGCGTGCCGGAGACGATCAGCGCCTTCTGGGCGGGACTGGCCAAAGAAGTATACCTGTATGAACTGGACCCCGCCGCCGTACAGGATTCGTACAGGGGGATGATTTCAATCACCGGACTGTACTACAGCCCCCGTCCCTTCTTCCGGCCCATCAAGGGATTCCTGGGGAAGCTCTTCGGGCTGGACATAGGACCCTATCTATCGGATTTCACCGAGCAGGCGCCCCTGCTGCCGGAGCCGGAATACGCCCGGTTTGAGAGCCGCTTCGCCGAAGCCTTCGCCCTGGCGGAGCCCTTGGGCGGACGGTACGGCGCGATACTCACCGGCACATGCTCATTGGACGAGATGGTAAAGAGCCTGCCCGATATCAATTTCTCAGGGAAGAGATTATGAGAGGCCATCCGTTCGGATGAGACATCCTGCCGCTATGCAGTAGGTTCCGCCAGCCGCATTCATACATTGCTTCGATAGTCCCGGGGAGAGGCCCCCACCGCTTTTTTAAACACATTGGAAAAATGGGTTCTGTTTTTATAGCCGCAACTAAGGGCGATCTCGCAGATCGAATAATTCGTATTGGCTAGCAGCTCCTTGGCTTTCGCGATTTTGATCTCCGTCAAAAACTGAAAGGGTGTTTTCCCGGTGCAGTCCTTAAAGAAACGAATAAAGTGATACGGACTGTAATTAGCGAAACCGGCGATTTCCTCCAATGAAAAATCTTCCGCGTAATTGTCAAATAAATAATCAATCACTTTTTTAATACGCGCATCTTCATTATATCGCTTGTGCAGTACCGGACTTGGCAAATTCGTTTCCATATGGCGGAGCAAATGGACAATGATCTGCGTCTCGAGGCTCTGGAGGATAAACTGATACCCTGTTTGTTTCTGCGCCGCCTCCTGCATAAATTCTTTGACGAGACGCTGAAGAGCGGGACTGAAAGAGTATAGATTGTTCTCAAACGATATATCTTCTTTTTTGTGTGTGATTCTGGCTATTTCCTGCATATGTGGTTTTTTGATAAGGAGAGGGTAAAAGGGCGTCACCTTCTTTTGTTCCGAAAAGGCGTGGGTTTGATATGGATTGACCGGCACGATGGACTCCGTCTGGGGGTAAACACGCTTTCTCTCTATAATGAAGGAAGGGATTGGGGATGTAAACAACAGAAACTTATATCCATCCGCGGCCATGGGCTGGGTGAATACATGGCTGCCTGCAAAAATGGCCGTATCCATGGTGGAAAAACCTTTAAAATAGTCTTTGGCGTAAGCAGGCAGGGAGTTGAGAATCTTATCCGCGTAGGTTTCCATATCTAGCCCTCAGGTCTTTCCGCAATGATGTTAACATATTCAGCAATCAATGAAACATGGAACACGACTATATAGGATATACTATCATGGTAAATTTATCGTATGTATTTGTCAAGAAATCAAGAAAAGACTGGGAGGGAGCGATTTGATGAAACGTGTAATTATCATTCTTCTGGCAGTATTGGTGCTGGTCTTTTTCACCGGTTGTTTATCGGGAATAGGCGATGGGTCGATATCCATTGACAACGGTGAGATTGACATACAGGACGACGAAGGCGGAGATGCCGATGGGATGGATGAATCCGACTCGGCCGGGGATGAAGACGGCGATGCGGACATGACCGAAGAGGGCACCTCCGGGGAGACTGACTCCGGGGACGGATCCCTGAAGATCGATCTGGAGGGAGACCTGGGTCTGCCCGAGGGTTATCCCTCCGATGTGGTCCCGCTCTATGAGCCCGCCCGTGTCTCTTTAACAAATAAGTTTGAAACATCGGGCGGTGGAACCGGGTTTGAAGTGCAGTATCAATCGAATGCCGGGGTTACCGAGGTTCATGAATACTATGTCGGCTTATTGGAGGGAAATGAGTTCTTTACGGACATGGAAATGTCGCCTTCCTTTGCTGTCGGCGGGGTAAAAGGAGGCTATGCCGTTACCCTCGTGACAGCCCCTGCCGCAGATGACCCCGATATGACCAGCGTGACCATCGGCCTGGAAGAGACCAGTATGGAATAGGCCGCAGTACGATCATAATGGGCCAGACGGGGCTGATCCCGCCTGGCTCTTTTAGTAACAAATCACTAATTATCAAGCCCAGCAGACGAAATCTCCTGATGCTTTTGTGGAGCGAATACGATTGGGATCAATCGTGTTAACTGGCTCTGTAATCATATCGTTTCTTCAACTGCCGGGCACAGCATCATTGTCGAAACCGACTTGAGAATAACGCCTGCGTCTGGAAACACAACGAGGTACGATATGCTTTCCGGTCTCTGATAGTACACAAAATCACGGCCCTCCCAGGAGATATTCTCCGTCTTCAACCCATCCCACCAGGACAATTCGATCTCATCTGTCGGTATCTCCGAAAAGCCATCTGTCCAAAGAGAAATGTCTTCCGGTTTGATCTTCAAAGCGGCCCTGATATCCCAGTCAGATGGACCGGGGACCGCACCTTTTGAATTGTCGTGATACTCGATGTGGTACTCCACGTCCAACACCTCCGAGGGTGCAATCAGGTATTCTTCGAAAAATGCCAGCTTCTCGTCCATATCACTAAAACTGTGGCTCCAGGTGTCGGTTGTGCGATCAGGAGAATCGGCTTTAAAAATAATCGGAATGGACACCGCTATTATGCACAGGGTTAATGCCGCAGAAATAATGACCACTTTTCTTCTACCTGATTTCACGCTATTCCCTCCGATCAGATTCATAATCACTGATATAACTTCCCATTCCACCGGAGCCATCCGTCGGCGTGGCTCCAGCCGGGGTCGCGGTGGGTCCAGTGGATGAGACCACCCTCGTCGTTATACACGTATTCCCCGTAGAACGATACGGTATCGCCTTTTTGGAGGCCGTCGAGCCGGGGCGCGATATCGATATTGTGTGCCACCAGCAATGTCTGCCCGCTGGTTAGCTCCAGGATAAACCGCTGGTGACGGTCCCCTTCTGTATCATCATTCAAGACGCGTATGATCGTCCCCGTGCCCCGCACCTGGACGTCGCTCTCATGGGCGCTGTACAGTCCGGCGATCACAGCGTCGGATTCGTCTATCGCCTCCGCCTGCGGAGTTGATGCAGGGGCTTTAGTTGCAATCGCGCCGGATTCCCGGACCAGGGGGGTGTATCCTGCCCGCGGCGCCGGGTCGGGTTTTGATAATTCTATGGCGGCGATAATCCCGCAGGCGATGAGTATAGGGACGAACAGCAGCAGCGCCCGCCGGGAACCGGTATTTGATTGATTGTTTTTTTTCATGGGCGTCCTTCTCCCGGAGTGTCTATCTACGTCATTTTAACACAAGATATAATAATTCCCAAAAATACTTTCCTCGCCATCCGGCAAATTAACCTAAACCTAACTGGGCTCCGATACCCTTTTCACCGCCGCGTATGATATACTGGGTTTGTCCTAATTCATCTTACATAGGGGGGCCAAGCCATGAACAAGCAGGAAAAGTCCTGGGTCTGGTACGACTGGGCCAATTCGGCGTTCTCCATGCTGGACGCGGTGGTCATCCAGATCTTTCTGTATGACTACGTACTCAAGAATACCGCCCAGGAATCCAGGGCGCTCTCGATATTCGGCTACGCCAGCTCGATATCCCTGGCCGTCGTGGCGGTGCTGGCGCTGGTCCTCGGCAATATCGCGGATTTTAAGGGGTACAAGAAGAAATTCTTTACCTCTTTTCTGATCATCGCTGTGACGGTGACGGCGCTGATGGGCCTCATACCCGCGGGGATGTGGGTCGGGTTCATGGTGCTCTACATCCTGGCCAACGTGGGATTCTCGGGGACCAATATATTCTACGACGCCTTCATCACCGACGTCACCACCAACGAGCGGATGGACCGCGTCTCCTCCCTGGGATTCGGGTACGGCTACATCGGCGGCGCGCTGGCCTCCATCATCAGCATCGTCCCCTATTTCCTGGCGGTGACGGGCGTCATCACGGTGCCCTACGAGCCGGCCACGCTTTTAAAATTCGCGTTCTTCATCACGGCGGCCTGGTGGCTGCTGTTCTCATTTCCCATGATCAAGAACGCCCAGCAGATCCATTATGTGAAGCCCCGGCCCCATCCCTTTAGAACCAGCTTCAAGCAGCTGGCGGTGACGATGAAGAAGATCTCCCGCTACAAATACGCGGTCATCTTCCTGGTGGCGTTCTTCTTCTATATCGACGGGGTGCACACCATCATCAAGATGGCCTCCATGTTCGGGAAGGAGCTGATCAACGAGGCCAATTCCCCCATCCCCCTGAATCTGGTGCTGCTGGGTACGCTTTTATTGGTGCAGTTCGTGGCGTTTCCCTGCGCGATCATCTTCGGCCGCCTGGCGGAAAAATACTCGGCCAAGGTCATGCTGATGGCGGGGATCGGGATCTATACGATCATCACCGTATTCGCCTACTTCATCGGGGAGTGGTGGCACTTCCTGGTGCTGGGCATCCTGGTGGGGACCAGCCAGGGGGGCGTCCAGGCCCTGAGCCGCTCGGTATTCGGCCGGATCATCCCCAAAGCGCACTCCACGGAGTTCTTCGGGTTCTTCAGCATCTTCGGGAAGGTGTCCGCCATCATCGGCCCCTTTCTGATCGCCATGATCAACGATCTCACCGGCAGTCCCCGGCTCTCCGTCCTGAGCCTGATCCTGCTATTCATCGTCGGGGGTCTGCTGCTGATCCGCTTCCCCATGGACAAGGCGGTGGAGGCGGTCAAGGACGAACAATAGGCAGGGGGGTATTATCCGTATCCCTGCCGCGTAGGAGCAGGACCGCCGCATCCGGGTCCCCCGGTTTTGCCGGGGTCTCCCTCCGCAACCTCCGGCGGGATAGGGAATACCGGGCGGCGGGCATCCCCCTCTGCGCCTGCGCGGGCAGGGACGGGGGTTGCCGGCTCACCGATATCCGCGGGCTCAAGTCTCTCACCAGGGGTGATCTCATCTCCTGTGAACGATGTTCGTTTAGAAGAAATTCCCATATTGTCCGGCCTGGGTATATTGGTATGAATATGGATTTCGGGGGGCTTTGCATCGGCGTCCGCCTGCTCCAGCTGCCGGCAGGCCCTGATGCTTGCGCAAAGGGCCGTCACGGCCCGGCTCTGGGCCAGCATAAAGGCCGCGTGGCGTTCCCACCCGGCGCGGGTCTCATACGCCGTCCCATCACTATCCCCGCTCTCTCCCCCCGCCAAAGCCCCGGCAGTGTCATCGTCCCCGGCGTACAGTAACTCCTGGGCACGGACTATGGCGGCGTACTGGTAGAGGATCACCTCCCGAAGCATGGTCTTGTCATCCAGGCCCCTCGCTTCCTCCATGAGCCTCCGCACCCTTTTGGGCACGCCGTACAGCCCGTGACGGACCGCCGGGCTTTGGGACACCGGCTCGTTGTCAAGCTCTCTCTCCCATCCCTCGCTGTACTTCCACACCCGCACCGTGCCGGCGGGCCGTCCCACCTGCCGGGCGATCTCACATAGGGACATCTCCCCGGCACTCTGCACATACAGTTCCCTGGCTCTGCGCCGCTCCTCTTCGTATTCGGTCATACTATCACCTCGGCCCAACGCTATCATATCTATAGGCCGCAGGTAACCAAGGAAATGCCGCATAAGTTTGGTGAGGTTTTTGGCGATGGAAGAGGGCGCGGGACGATGGGGGTAGCGGGACCTATATACTGAACCGCTGCCGAGCCTATTCGTAAAGCATATTCTCTGTACCTCATGCGAGGTTCATTCCACACTCTTATCTCCGTACCTGCATCTCAGGCCTCCCCTTCTTTTCGTGCCCTTTGCTCCATCCTCCGATTGCCGTGCTCGGGAAAGCCGGTTCACGGCTTGTCTGGTTCCGCGCCTTAAAACAACCGGGTCGCTCTCTGGGGCGGTCGTTAAGGCGTATTTCGGAACCATTCTGCGCCGTTTACCTGCTTTCTATTTCCTCGCCCGGCAAAGTCGTCTTCCGCAAAGGCACATTGTTATAACCCCGCTGTCTGTCGAAAAGAGCCTCCGAAGTCGGCTAGTAATTGCATACAAAGAAGGGGCCGAAGCCCCCCCCTGGCGTTAGCGCGGCAGAGGGTTGTTCCCTGCGGTGCGCCGCATTATTGTGAGGTTTATTTCCGGCGGGAGAGGGCGGCCCAATGGGGCATCGGGCCCTACGGGTTCTTCGGCAGGATTGTTTCCGGCGTGAGCAGATGGAACAACACAGAGGTTGTTCCCTACCGGGGGGCGGCATTATTGTGGAGTTTGTTTCCGGCGGGAGGGGTGCGGGACGATGGGGATATCGGGCCCTACATACAAACCTGCGAAAGGAAGGACACCTCATCCGGCCCTGCGGGCCACCTTCCCCTCAAGGGGAAGGCTTTTGGGAGATACCGCATTATTGTGGGGTTTGTTTCCGGCGGGAGAGGCGCGGACGATGGGGGCGTCGGGCCCTATTGTTTGCTATCCCCTGATCACGTGCTCCGCGATCCTAAGCCCATCCACGGCGGAGGAGAGGATCCCCCCGGCGTAACCCGCCCCTTCCCCGGCGGGATAGAGGCCCGTAAGGTTCACCGATTGGCCGTCCTTCCCCCGGAGGACGCGCACCGGAGAGGAAGAGCGGGTCTCCACCCCTGTGAGTACCGCGTCGGCGTGGGCGAATCCATGTAGTTTCCGGTCAAAGGCCTCAATGGCCTCCGCCATGCGCTGGCAGACATAGTCCGGCAGGCTTTTCCATAGATCGGTCCAGATAACACCGGGCCTATAGCTGGGGGCGATATCCCCCGGCCCCGCACTGGGGCGCTTTTCAAGAAAATCCTCCACCCGCTGGGCCGGAGCGTGATAGGAACCACCGCCGGTCTCGTAGGCCCGCCGCTCCCAAATACGCTGGTACTCGATCCCCGCCAGGGGATGATCCGACGGGAAATCCCCGGGGCCCACCTGTATAAGCAACGCGGCGTTGGCGTTTGCGGCGTCCCGGGCGTGGTAGCTCATGCCGTTTACGAGTACCCCTCCCGCCTCGCTGGCGGCGGCGACGACCTCGCCCCCGGGACACATGCAGAAGGTGTAAGCCCCCCGTCCGTCCCCCCGGTGGTCCTTGAGCCGGTAATCGGCGGCTCCCAGCGCCGGGTGGCCCGCCCATGTCCCGTACTGGGTCCGGTCCAGCCAGTCCTGATGGTGCTCGATCCTGGCCCCGATGGCGAAGGGCTTGGCGATAAGGGATACGCCCCGCTCGTGGAGCATGGCGAAGGTATCCCGGGCGCTGTGCCCCACCGCCAACACGAGGGCGTCGCAGGAGAGGCGCTCTGTATCGTTCACCACCACACCGGTGACGGTACCATCTTTAATAATTAAATCGGTCGCCTGTGAATCGAACCGAAACAGGCCCCCCAGGGCGATGACGCGCTCCCGCAGGGCGGTCACGCAGGCGCGGACCCGGTCGGTGCCGATATGGGGCTTGGCGTTGATAAGGATATCCGGCGGCGCGCCGCACTCCGCGAATGTCTCCAGCACGAACCGGCACCGGGGGTCGTGGATGCCGGAATTGAGCTTGCCGTCGGAGAACGTCCCCGCCCCCCCTTCCCCGAACTGGACGTTGGCCTCGGGATCGAGATCCCCGGAGGCCCAGAAGGCGTTCACCTTCCCGGTGCGGGCGGCCATCTGGGGCCCACGCTCCACAACAAGGGGGGACAGTCCCGCAAGGGCCAGTGCGTAGGCGGCGAATAACCCCGCCGGGCCGGTGCCGATGACGATCACGTCCCGGCGCGTATCAGGGGATTCCGGTACGTGATAGGCGGGGATATCGGGGGCGGCCTCCACCCCCCTGCGGCGGCGTGCGAGTATCCTCTGTTCATTCTCCACCGAAACATCCACGGTATAGACCCGCCGGATCGTATCCCCCCGGGCGTCGATGGCCCGCCGGAGGACGGAGAGCTCCCGGACGGCTGCCGGGGACGCGCCGATCTTCTTGGCGGCCTTTTTGACCAGTAAGGACTCGTCCTCATCCAATGTGAGGGTGATGTGCTGTATCCGTAACATATTATCCCCTGGCGGCGGCGAGGCCCGCCAGGCGTCCGGTGAGCCAGGCCCAGTGGAGGTTGTACCCCCCGCAGTCGCCGTAGACGTCCAATAGTTCGCCTGCGAGGTACAGCCCCGGTGCCACGCGGCTCTCCATACCGGCGGGGTCCACTTCGGAGAGCAGAATGCCCCCGCCGCTGGCCTGGGCGTTGGGCCAGGAGCGGGCCCCCTTGATGGGCAGCGTCCACGCGGTCATCCGCTTGGCAAGGGAACGCCACTGACCCTCTTTGATTTGTTTCATGGGGGTGTTCTTGTCCAGGCCCTCAAGCCGCAGAAGCACCAGGATGAGGCGCTTATTCACCAGGCCGATGAGCCCCTCCTGGATGGGCCGCTCGGGGAGATTGATACTGCGGTTGATCAGATCGTCCGCCACCTCCCCCGCCGTGAGGTCGGGGAACAGGGTTATCTCGACAAAGGGCGCAAGCCCCGCCTCCGTCCACTCCCCCGCCAGACCGCTCAGGTCCAGTATGGGCGGGCCCGAGATGCCGTAGTCGGTGAAGAGCAGGTCGCCGTAGCGTAAATCGCTCCGCTTCTCCCCCGCCACCAAACAGGCGCTGCCCTTCCACTTGACGCCCTTCAAGCGGGGGTAGAAGTCCCCTTCCAGCTTGAGCTGGGTCAGGGCGGGAAAGGGGGTGCGCAGGCTGTGGCCGACACCGCAGGCCAATACGTAGCCGTTGCCGTCACTGCCCGTGTTGGGCACGGCTTTGCCCCCGGCGGCCAGAATCACCCGGTCGGCCTCAATAGGGCGGCTCTCTTTGCACTCGATCCGCCAGCCGGTCCCCGTTTTTTGCAATCCCTGGACCTCGGTATCGCACTGGATCGTCACCCCCAACTCCCTCAGGGCAAACCGCAGGGCGTCGAGGACGCTCGCCGCCTGCTCGGAGCGGGGATAGACGCGGTCCTCTTCCTCGATCAATGGGGATATGCCAAGCCGGGCGAACAGATGGATCATCTCATCCACCGTCATGGAGGCGAGCACGCTTTCGATCCCCGACCGGTCCAGCCCGTGGTAATGGGCGGGATCGGCGGCGTGGGTATTGGTGTAATTGCACCGGCCGCTGCCGGTCATCAATAGCTTCTTCCCCACCCGGGGGTTGCGCTCCAATAGCGTCACTTGGGCTCCGTTCTCCGCGGCGGTTAAGCCCGCCATCATCCCGGCGGCCCCGCCGCCCACGATCACCACATGCATATCATGACCTCCCGGTATTAGTCTTCACGATCTATCGGCATCAAATCCATGGACTCCCAGAATGCCCGCACCGCACCGGCGGTGTCCTCCGGGGCAAGAACGGGAGTCACCGGATACCACTGGTCCGGCATCATCTCCCGGTACTGGGGGTGGGAAAACCGGTCCCCCACAAGCACCACGATCCCCTTGTCCTCCTCCGAGCGGATCACCCGGCCCGCCGCCTGCATGACCCGGTTGAACCCCGGATAGGCGTAGGCGTAGGCGAACCCCATGCCCCCCTGCTCGTCGTAGTAGCGGCGGATCACGTCCCGCTCCAGGCAGATCTGGGGCAGGCACACCCCCACGATCACCGCCCCGGAGAGGGCCTCCCCCACTAAGTCGATCCCCTCGGAGAAGATGCCCCCCATGACGGCGAAACCGACGAGCCAATCGTCCCCCTCGGTGAACCGCTGAAGGAACGATTCCCGCTCCGCTTCCCCCATGTCCGGGGACTGCAAGAGTACTTCCCCGGTAAACCCGGTGGACAGAAAACGCTCGTGCACATCCCGCATATAGCGGTAGGAGGGAAAGAACACCAGGTAATGGCCCGGCCTCGCCCCCACCGCCGCCGCGATATGGCCGGCCACCGCGCCGTAGGTCCGTTCCCTGTCCCGGTATCGGGTGGAGACCCGTGAGGCATGCAGCGCCAGCAGGTGCTCCCGGGGAAAGGGACTGGGGAGCACCAGGCGCCGGGGCTCGTAGTCCTCCCCCAGCATATGGACGTGGTAGTCCAGGGGCACCAGGGTGGCGGAGAAGAACACCGCCGCCCATGCCTTCTGCAGGCAGATCTCCAATACGTGGGAGGGGTCGGCGCAGAATATCCGCACGTCCATCCCCTGGTCCCGCCGCCTATAGAGCGTCTGGAACCGGGTGTCGAAGAGATCCATGATGGTCATGAAGATCATGGCGTCGAAGAACAGATCGATCAGCTCGGGAATGTCGGTATCGTCGGATTCGTTGAGCCATTCGCTCACCGTGTCGGTGAAGTAGGCGAGGCTGTCCGCCATCTCCATGGGGGGCTCTTCCCGGACCCACTCCCGGAGGTTCTCCGTTTCCCCATATTTTCGGTACTCGAGGAGCGCCTTGTTGACGGCGTTCAGCGCCTTGGCAATACCGGGGAGTTTATCCTTGATAAGGCGGCGGACCGATAGTACCCGCTCCTTGTCAAGCTGGGCGGAGTACATCTCCCGGGCCCGGTCGATGAGATTGTGGGCCTCGTCGATGAGAAAACAGTACCCGTCCCCCTCCTCGGACTGGGTGAAGAACCGCTTTAACGCCACCCGGGGGTCGAATACGTAATTGTAGTCGCAGATCACGATATCGGCGAGGAGTGAGGCCTCCAGGCTGAACTCAAAGGGGCAGACCCTGTGTTCCTTCGCGAACGACAGCAGGGCTTCCCGGTCCCAGGTGTCGGTGGACTCGAATAATCGCTGCAAGGCCCCCTGGATGCGGTCAAAGTATCCCCGGGCGTAAGGGCAGACCTCGGGGTCGCAGTCCCGCTCCTCCATAAAGCAGACCTTGTCCTTGGCGGTGAGGGTCAGTACCTTGCACCGAAGGCCCCGCTCTCGCATATCCCCCGCTGTCTTCTCCGCCACGGTGCGGGTGATGGTCTTGGCGGTGAGGTAGAAAATCTTCCGGCAGTGGCCCTCCCCCATGGCCTTCAGCGCCGGGTACAGGGTGGACACGGTCTTGCCGATGCCGGTGGGGGCCTGGGCGAATAGCCGCCCGCTGTCCCGGATGGTCCTATACACCTCTCCGGCGAAGGCCCGCTGGCCCTCCCGGTATTCCGGGTAGGGGAAGGGTAGTTCCGCGATGGAGCCGTCCCGAATGGCGGTCCAGGCCTCGTACTCCCCCGCCCACAATAGATACCGGTCCACGATCTCATAGACGGATTGCTCGATCTCCTCCGCCGTCATACTGCGCTCGTATGTCCTCTCGGTGCGCTCGGGCATCTTGATGTAGAATAATCGGACGGTGACGCTCTCAAGCCCCCACTGCTCCGCCGCCATATAGGCGTAGCAGATGGCCTGTCCCCAGTGGGCGGGCAGGCCCTCGCCGAGCGCTGATAGGGGCGTATGGGTGGTCTTGATCTCCTCGATGGTGGCGGTGTCCTTGCCCAAAATAAGCCCGTCGGCACGGCCGATGAGGTGCAGGGCCCAGTCCCCCCGCTCGATGACGGTGGAGAGGGACACCTCGCTCCTATACCCGGCCCGCCGCTGCCGCTCGGTGTGGCCCTCCTGCCCCTCCTGCATCCGGCGCATGCTCTGGGCCTGGGATATGAGATCCCCGGACTGGAATACAAAATCCACCAGCCCGTGGACCGATAATGTCATGTGCTTGACCATAAACGTGTCCTTGTATCTTTTCTTTTATCCTATCATATATAACAGCTTCTATACTAAAAAAATACCGCATAACCAGGGTGCTGAGAAAATCTGCAAGGCAAGCGGCGGGGCCGATAATAAGGGAGCGTATCGGAACATACGTGACCGCCATTTGAGGCTATCGCCAACGAAGCAAACAAGGCTTTATCGGCGGCCTGGGATCCGGCATAGACTGAATCGTACCTACGGATTAACCAATTGATTAGGAGATGATCCCCATGGCAGATAACAATATGCCCCCCACCACCAACGGCCCCATACCGATCCAGAGTATGTTCATGGCCCAGCCCAATCTGAACATCCTCTACCCCTATGTGTGTCTTCCTACCCAGGCCGGCGTACATATCAACAGCCGCATCCAGCAGGCATTGTACGAGATATTGAAGGAACAGGGGTATTATGAAAATCCCCGAACCGTGACCCAGGGATTCTTCGAGGTGAAGACCAACCAGCGCCTGACCCTAAGCCTCTGTCTCATCAATTACGCCTTCGCCGGGGGCGCCCACGGGATGACCGTGATCCCGTCGATGACATTCAACGCCGAAACCGGCAAGGAGTACAGCCTTAGGGAGGAATTCAAGGAGGGGGTGGATTATGTGACAACCCTTTCGGAGATGGTGAGAGAGCAGATCGAGAAGCGAAATATCGAGACATTCGAGCCGTTTACAAAGATACGGCCCGACCAGCCCTATTATCTCGCGGACAAGTGCATGGTGCTGTATTTCCCGCCCTACGAGATCACGCCCTACTATATGGGCTTTCAGTACTTCCCCATCAATCTGTATCTGGTGGAGGAATTGCTGAATGAGGACGCCCCCGCCTACCGGCAGCTGCCGTCATTTTAGCTGACGGGGGCTTCTGGCTGGGGTACGGTTTCCTCCGGGGACAGGGGTCGGCGGTGGAATCGATTGACCCCCCATACCCCGGCGATGATCAGGACGGAACCGATGGCGTGGAACCACCCGAAGGGCTCGTCCAATATAAGCACCCCTGCCAGGACCGATACCAATGTGGTGATATTGGCCATCACAGCCGTGCGGGCAACTTCAAGCTGGGACAGCATGTAGTTCAGCAGGAAGAAGGCCGCCACGGTGGAGAGCACGCTCAGGTAGGAGAGGGTCAGCATCCCCGTAAGATCATGAAGCGGGGCGAAATAGGCCTGCCAGCTCCGGCCCGTAACGGCGATCCGGGCCCATGTGATCAATGTGAACGTCACCGCCCCCATGCAAAGCATCAGCCATGTGACCTCCACGGGCTTGAACGCAAGGGACGCCCGGCGGGAAAGAATATTGTACACCGCCGCGGTCAGCACCGCGCCGCACAGGATCAATATGCCCCATGGATCGGTATTGCCTGAAAGGCCCCCGGCGAGATTGATGGCCGCCACGCCTCCCACCGATACCAGGATGAACAACACCTGGAGCCAGGTGGGTTTTTCCCGGAGAAACACCGCCCCCAACGCGGTCACCACCACCGGGATCAGGGCGATCATAAGCCCCGCCTGGGAGGAGGGCACCATCCGAAGACCCAGTGTCTCGCAGGTGAAATACAGTACGGGCTGGGTCAAACCGATGAGAAAGAGCTGGCCTACTCTCTTGCCCCGGTAGCGGGGCCGGATGAGGCCGAATACCCATAAAAGCCCCATCACGCCAGCGGCCAGCAGAAACCGGAAGGATAACAGGTGAAAGATATCCCCGGAAAATGCTGGCAGGGTAAGCTTGGTGAACATGAATGAAAATCCGAATATGACGGAAATCAATAGGCCCGCCCCGTAGGGCAGAAGCTGCTCTTTTTTCACGGCCTGTCCTCGCTGTCTATTGATACTCGTTGATGCGCATATAGAGGGGGCGCATCTTTTTGTATAGCTTCCGGTACACATGCTCGTAGAGCCTGTCGTAGATCCGGGCGTTTTCGGGCCGGGGGGTGAAGTGGTCGGCGGGATGCACCATGGCCTCCACCGCCTCCCCGTAGCCGGAAAAGGCACCCAGGGCCACATAGCCGATGATGGCGGCACCAAGGCCGCTGGTCTCGTAGGTCTGGACCCTATGAACGGGCCGATCGAATATATCGGCGGCGATCTGCAAAATCTCGTCGCTCTGGGACCCGCCACCCGAGATCATGATCTTCTCGACGGGGGTATGGGATTTTTTCTCGATCTGCGCAAGTCCGCCCCGTAAAGCGAATCCGATGCCCTCGATGATGGCCCGGTAGAGGTGGATGCGGGTATGGACGTCGGAGAACCCGATGATCGCCCCCCGGGCCTCGGGGGTCTTGATCCCCGCCCCCCAGTAGGGCTGCAGTACCAATCCGTCGCATCCCGGCGGGATTTCCCGCAGGCGCTGATTGAGCAAATCCTCGGGGGGTATCCCCCGCGCCGCCGCCTCCTCGCTCTCCATCTGGGCGAACTGCTCCTTGAACCAGGAGATCATCCAGAACCCGCGGTATATCTGGATCTCGGGATTGTACCAGCCGGGGATGGCCGCCGGGAAGGGCGGCACGAACTGCTCGGCCTCATAGTACCGCCGGGCCGTGGTCTGGACGGAGGCCTGGGAACCGAAGGATATGCTGGCGGTATTCTCGGTGAGGCACCCCACCCCCAGGGTCTCGCATCCCTTGTCGGAGGCCGCGGCGATGACGGGCAAGCCCGGGGGCAAGCCTGTCTCCCTGGAGGCTTCCGCTGTCAGCGCCCCCAAGGTGTCCCCCACTTTGGCGAGATCGCTTAACTTTTCCCGCTCGATCTGGAAGAACTGGCGCTTGAGACCATAGGGACCCTCCCACTCGCCTTTCTTGTAATTGAAGGGGATGTGGCCGATCTGGGAGCCCACGCTGTCAACGAACTGTCCCGTGAGGCGGTAATTGAGATACCCGGATAAAAGGAGGAACCGGTGGGCCTTTTGCCAGGTCTCCGGCTCGTTGACCTTCAGCCAGTGGGCCTTGCAGGCCCTGTTCACCATGACGGCGGTGCGGTACATCCCCACCAGCTTGGTGGCGATATTGTACGGCCAGCTCATGGGCAGGTGCGTATCCAAAAGCCGCTGGTCCATCCATACGATGGCTTTTCTAAGCGGCTGGCCGTCCTCGTCCACCAGCACGCAGGTATCCCGCTGGGTGGTGACGGCGACGGCCTGAATCTGAGAGAAAATATCGGGGGACCCGGCCCCCAGGGAACGGACGGTCTCGCAGAGCGCATCCCAGTAGACGCCGGGGTCCTGCTCCGCCCACCCCGGGCGGGAGGGCTGGTATGGCGCGATGGGCTTTTTTTCTTTGGCCAGCAATTGCCCCCGGGTATCAAAAACCAGGGCGCGCACACTCTGGGTGCCGCAGTCTATACTGAGCACGTATCCGTTCATTCGCACTTCCCCCATTCCTCTAAAACAGCGTTATTATATCATAAAATGTCAGTTTCATATACAGGATAACCGCCTATGTACGGTTCCTTGTATGCGCGTATATCGGATGATATGATAGGATATCATCGTCTTTAGCACATACTGGAGGGTCAGCATGAAGAAACTATGTGTCGTCGTGGTCCTGATATCGGTGCTCATGGGATGCGCCTCCCGGCCGGCGAAGGCGCCGACCTATACGGAGGAAACCGAATCCTATACGTTTATATGGGATACGCCCGACGATCCCTACTTAACGCGGCTGCGCGCCGAATTCAATCTGGATGATCTGACGGCGGACTGTGAAGACGGCCTCGAGACGGTCGTCGCGGTCACGGACTGGGTCCACAACCTATGGGAACACGATGGAAGCAACGAACCGGAGCGGTCCGATCCCCTCTCTATTTTACGTGAAGTGGAGCAGGGAGAACGGTTCCGTTGTGTGGAGTACGCCGTCGTCATCTCCGGCTGCCTGAACGCACTGGGGTACCCTTCCAGAACCGTAGGACTGAAGACGCGGGACGTGGAAACCCGCAGATCCGGCGCCGGCCACGTCGTGGTGGAAACCTATGTGCCGGAACTTGAAAAATGGGTCATGGCCGACGGGCAATGGAACATCGTACCGGTCGCCGAGGGGATCCCCCTAAACTGTGTGGAACTGCAGAAAGCCATAGCAGAACAAAGCGAGATCACAACGCTGCAGGACAAAGACGAAAACCCGGCGGATTACCTGAAATGGATACGCCCGTATCTGTACTATCTCGACAGTATGCTGGACAACCGCGTCGCGGGCCGCGAATCATATGAGAAGCTGATGCTGGTCCCCGTGGACGCCAAAGAACCAACGGTGTTTCAGAGGCGGACGCCCATCAAGAACATGCTGTACACCCATTCCATCAGCGCGTTTTATCCCAGGCCGAAGACACAGTAGCCCCGCGGCTAAAGCACCTGCCGCCGGGCCTCCATGGCGACATTGGGGCTGTTGGTGATGATCCCGTCCACCCCCATGCGGATCAGCCGCTTGATGGCCCGGGGCTTGTCCACGGTGTAGGGGATCACCTTCAGGCCGTGTTCGTGGCAGAACCTAATCATCCTGGGGCTGACGTTTAAGTAATAGGGATGCACGTTCTGCGCGTCATACTCCGGGGTCTGCTGGTAATGAACCCGAAAGAAAGTGAAATCGAATAAGAGGGCGGCCGGGATCCGGGGCGCGAGCTCGCGTACCCGGCGGATGCTCTCGTGATTGAAGGAAGAGATCAGCGCCCGGTCTGAAAAATCGTTCTGCCGCAGCAGCTGGATCAGCTTTTCCTCGATCCCCGGATAGGGGATCTCGTTGTTTTTGATCTCGATATTTAATAGGCCGTCCCAGTCCTTCAGAAGTGTCAGGACCTCCTGAAAGAGGGGGATGGGCGTGCCGGCAAAGTCTTCTCCGAACCATTTGCCGTAATCGAACTGCCGAAGCTCCTCAAACTTCATATCGGTCACCCGGCCGGCGCCGTTGCTGGTCCGATCCACGGTCTCGTCGTGGATCACCACCATATACCCGTCGGAGGAGAGCTGCACGTCCAGCTCGATCCCCTCACTCCTGAGATCGAGGGCCTTTTGAAAGGCGGGCAGGGTGTTCTCCGGCGCGTAGGCGGATGCGCCTCTGTGGGCGAATACGATGGGTCGATCCATGGCTTGTCCTCCTAATCGGTATATGAATTTCGGTCTTTTGGACCGGTATGCGTCTATCTGGTGGCTTTATTGGTGGGAAACTCGATGACCTTGCCGAATTCCGCGTCCCGCCTGCGTGTGAGCTTGCGCTTTTTCTGCGCAGCGGTCTTTTTCCTGCGGGCGGCGGCCTGGGCCATACGCCGGGTCTTGCGCTCCGCCAGCAGGATATACACGCTGGTCACCGCCGCCAGCACCAAAACGGTGGGAATAGGCTGATGGGGGGTCAGTACGAAAAACATCAGGGCAAATACCCCCGCCGCGATGATGAAAAACCATATAAAATCTGTATTGCGCCTTTTTTTCAATCCGTCATTCCTCCGATGGCCCGGCCCAATTGATCCAGGCAGTATCCGCTTTCCTCTCCCCCGGCCCGTATCTCCAGGCGGCGGGTGTGTTCCCCTTGCTTTTTCATGGTGACGGTCAGGGCGTCCGCGGGGGTGAGCTCCGCAAGCCTCTCCGGCCACTCCACCACCACGACACCCCGGCCCTCCGTGTACTCCTGCCAGCCGATCTCGTACACCTCGTCCGCCGAACCAAGGCGGTACAGATCAAAGTGATAGAGGGGCAGGCGGCCCGTGTATTCCCGGCAGAGCACGAAGGTGGGGCTAACTACCTCCGCGGGATCAATCCCCAGTCCCCGGGCGATCCCCTTGGCGAAAACGGTCTTCCCTGCCCCCAGATCGCCCGTGAGCAGCACCGTGAGTCCCGCTGTGGCCCCGCGGCCCAGCTCCGCCCCCAGCGCCATGGTCCGCTCCTCGCTGTCGCTCACAAAAGCGGCGGCCGGCCCGTCCTCATGTTTACTTTCAGTATAACCCATATGCTGTACACTCATCCGGATTTCTATTGGTTTATATTTACATCAAAGGCGTATGCTTTTTTGATGGTCTCGTGGACATCCCAGGCGCAGGAGAGCCCCTTGGGGAAGCTTACGAGCATCCCCGGACCGATCTGTATCCGCTGGTCGGCGGTGGTGACGGTGACCCTGCCGGAGAACACGTAGGCGGTCTCCTGGGTGGCGTAAAACCAATCGAATTGACTGGGTTCACACTGCCAATGCTCCCAGTTTTCCACTCCCAGCTTCCGGGCCAAATCATAGGCGTCTTCCCGGACGATGATCTGTTCCATCCCGCGTCGCCTCCTTGAAACATTTTCTTTGCTTATTATACACGCTATATGGCCGGGCTGTCGACAGACGCGGCGCCATATAGGGTATTCTATACGGTATATGGATACCCTTCTTGCAAAGATATCCCGCTCCTGTATACTATATAGGAAGGAGCTGATTCATGTGGTAGTATGGATCATCGGCATCGCACTCATTCTTTTTATATCGGCCCTGACATGGTATTTTTCAGAAAAGACCCTGCATATCCGCACATGGTCTCTGGCCCATATCCTGGAGCGGGAACGGGCTGACCACCGGTTTTCCGAAGAATGGTACGCCAATCTTACGCGAAAGCCCGTAAGCATCCCCTCGCCCAACGGCTACACACTGGCCGGGGAGTACTGGCCGGTCGATGAACAGAGCCGGGGGATCGTGATCTTGAGCCACGGAGTCACCGTCAACCGCAACGCGTCTCTCAAATACGCGCAGTTGTTCCAGCGCATCGGGTTTTCCTGCCTGGCTTACGAGCAGTGCCGCCACGGGGAGAGCGGCGGGGAGTATACCACCTACGGGTATTATGAACGGTATGATCTAAAGGCGGTAGTGGACTGGGTCAGAAAACGGCACGGCGACGATATCCTGGTCGGTATCCACGGGGAAAGCATGGGGGCGGCGATATTGCTGCAGTACGCGGGCCTCGTGGAGGACGGCGCGGATTTTTATATCTCCGACTGCGCCTACGTCTCCATATGGGAGCAGCTGGGAGACCGCCTGCGGGCGCAGATGCGCCTGCCGGCATGGCCGCTTCTGCCTCTCTCGGCGTGGCTGTGCCGCCTGCGGAGCGGTTTCGTGATCAAGGAGGCCTGCCCCCTCAAGGCGGCGCCGCGTATCGAAAAGCCGGTGCTCTTCGTCCACGGGGAGGATGACCGCTATATCCCCCCCGACGCGTCGAAGCGGCTGTACCAAGCCAAGACCATCGGCCAGCGTGGCCTGCTGCTGGTGCCGGGGGCGCGTCACGCCCAGTCGCAGCCGGCGGCGCCAAAGCAATACAAAGAGGCCGTAATCGATTTTCTAAATCAATCCGTCCCTGACTGGCGCGCTTATGTGAAGGAGGTGGAATAAATGAGCTGTAAAAAAGACATATGCACCTGCACCTACACAAACTGCATCCGCCACGGGAAGTGCTGCGAGTGCCTGATCTACCACCGCAGGCAGGGGGAACTGCCCGGGTGCTACTTCAGCCCCGCTACCGAGCGGACCGGGGAACGGTCGGTGGAGGCGTACCTGAAAGAGCGGTACAAGCAATCATAGGGATCTGTACAAAGCAAGGGCGGGTGCGTACACACCCGCCCTTTTTGTTTCTCTCGGGAAGTCATATGCTTCCCAGGATACGGCATACCGCGTCTCTCGCGGTGGGATAGGTATCCGGCGAAGCCCCCCTGCCTCCTGTCAACAGCAGGATCAGAAGCACCACGGCCACGATACCCACGACCACCCAATAGAGTATTTTCCGATTGAAATACAATACCTTCACGTCCACCACTCCCCATCATCACTCTATGCGGGAGGGGGGACAAATAGAAATACCGCGGCGTTTTTTTATATTTCCACGATACTGTATCGCCTAATTCAGAAATCATGAGTCGGGATCAGACCTTTCATGCCACCGTCTGGATTCCTCCGTTTCCTCAATGGATGAGAATACCCTCTCAAAATGCGTGTCTAGCCCGCCGTTTCGATTGACTAATTCCCCGGTGTAATTTTCCTCCAGATGCGCGACCGCTTCTGCGTCGATCGTCAATCGTATCGCTTCTTTTTTCGTATAGTCATCCCATAAAACCGTATACTCGAAATGGGTCGCTTCCGGATAAAACTTTGTGATCTGTAGGGCATGGTTGGCGACATTGGCGTAGATCTCCTGCTTGATGGGGAACGAACCCACCTCCGGTATAAATGATACCGAGACGGAGGTCTGGCCATCCATGGTGTCGACCTCAACGGTATCCGCAAACCTGAAATACCGGCTTGTATAGTGTTCAATCCTCTGGCTGGCAAACGCTTCTTGCGCCCTGTCCATTCTTCCAGGGCCGGTCAATACATACACGCACAGTATGATAGCGAGAATCAAGGCAACGCCGCAAGAGAGCGGAAGTAATTTTCGTCCCATACACCCTCCAACATTTTCTTCTGGATGCTATAGTTTACTACGAATCGAAGGTAAAAAAAAGCGGATTTAATTGCAATCCGCCTAAAAGAAAAACTATCTAATTGATTGATGTCTATCTGGCACAGATAATCGCGCCTAGACCCGCGCCCCCGTCTTGAAGGGGTCCTTGTGGGGCTCAAAGGAAAGCTCCGACAACAGATTGATCAGTGCGGTGACGGCGATATCGAACTTCTGGGAGCCTCCCTCGGGCAATGAGGCCGTATCGGAGCCGAAGTCCAGTTTATCCATCCGGTGGGAATAGGTCAACTGGGGCTCGATGGTCAGAAGCCCGGAAAAATCCGACTGGACACAGTCCGCCAGTATCTCCTCCAGGGCCCCGTCCCCCATCCCGGCGGGCTCGATATTGTGGTCGTTGTAGGCCGCGTCCCGGATATGCAGCTCGGACACGTATTCGCGGAGCATCTCCCAGGCGGGCTTGACGGACTGGCCGCTCAGCACAAAATTGGCGGGATCGAATACCAGGGACACCCAGGGAGAGTCGAGGCTCCGCACGATATCCAGGCAGCGCGCCGCCGTGTCGCCGTAGGTATGGGGCTCGTTTTCATGCATGAGCAGCACGCCCCGCTCCTCCGCGATCTCCACGAACCGCCCGAGCCTGCCGAGCACCTCGTCCCGATAAACGGCGGGGTCCTCGTCGGCGGGTAAAATAGAACTGAACATCCTGACCCGGTTTGTCTCGAAAATACCGGCGATGTCCAGTGTATGCTTGAAGAGTAATATCTGGTCTTCGAAGTCCTGCTCGATGGGGCTGTATCCGACAGGGGACCCCACCGCCGCCACCTTGAAGTGCCGGGCTTTCAGTTTCTCTTTGATCTGCCCCACTTCCCGGAGCGAATACTCGGCAATCGGTTTGCCGCCGACGCTGCGGATGTCCATCTCATCGATACCGTACTGCTCCAGAACATCCATCTGGATCTGAAGGTCCGTGTCAATCTCGTCGGCAAACGCGCTCAATGTCAGTCCCATTTGTTGATCTCCTTACTATGCAGCTGCCTTACGGAACCTCAATGGTTCCTTGATTGTCGATATGGTATTCTATGCTGTACATATGATTCCTGCCTGCCATACGATATTATTTGCGAAAAATTGATTTATGCCTCCAATTAATTTATCCCGTGGTATTTTTCCATGCTTATTTATGCAACAGCGGGGAGAGCGGCTTGTAGACAAAGGCGGCGATCAGGGAAATCACGACGCTCTTTACTAGATTGAACGGCACGAAGGCGAACACGATCAATGTCTTCATATCGGTGATGCCGGGGATCGCCTCATGGGACATATTGATGATCGCTTCCAGGGGGAACAGGAACTTGGAATACAGCGGCAGAAAGATAAGCCAATTGCCGATGGCCCCGGCGGCGACCATGGTAACGGTGCCGATAGCCATGCCGATGATGGCGCCCCTGTGGGTCTTGTGGCGCTGGTAGTACCAGGCGGCGGGCACGACCCAGGCAACGCCGACGACGAAGTTGGCGAGATTGCCGATACCTGCCGTATCGCCGAAACCCTTCACGATCCCATGGATCACGTTTTTCAACAGTTCCACGACGACTCCGGCCACCGGCCCCATGGAAAACGCCGCCAGAAGGGCGGGCAGATCGCTGGCGTCCATTTTCAGAAAACCCGGAAAGAAGGGCAGCGGGAAATCAAGCACCATGAGTATGACGGCGATGGCTGTCAGCACCGAAATCTTGGCCATGGTGGCAACGGTCCATTTGTTTTGTGACATCATAACATCTCCTAATCCCAATAAGATAAAAATAAAAAGCCCCTGGATATCTCCAGAGGCTTCGCGTACGGTATAGATATTCTTCTCTCATCCAGACTATACTGTCGACTCCGGAATTTCACCGGATCAATCCCCTGTAAGGGACTCGCGGGTTATACCGCCGGTCGGGAATCTCACCCTGCCCTGAAGAAAATGTGTATTTAGTTTTGTATGGTCATTATTATACTCAATCCATGGCAGAATGCAAGCGGTTTTTATGGCCGCTTGACGATCTCCCCGTCGATCAGCACCCATTTCACATGGGTCCGGGTATCGAAGGGATGTCCGTCAAATACCGCAAGGTCCGCGTCCTTGCCGGGAGCGATGCTGCCGACGCGATCGCCTAGCCCCACCGCCTCGGCGGCGTTGATGGTGATCATCTTCATGGCTTCAGTTTCTTCCATCCCCTCCCGGGCGGCGATCCCCGCGCACACGGGCAGGTACTGGGTGGGGGTCACCGGATGGTCGGTCATCATGGCGACCTTGATCCCCGTCTTGTGAAGGATACCGGGAGCCCGGAATGTGAGATTCCGAAGCTCGATCTTGGTGCGCTCGGTGAGATAGGGGCCGACGATCACGGTGGCACCCTCCCGCTTCAGAAAATCGGCGATGAGGTACCCCTCGGTGCAGTGGTCAAGGGTGTAGCGGATATCAAACTCCTTGGCGATGCGCACGGCGGTCTGGATATCGTCTGCCCGATGGCAGTGGATCTTCAATGGGATCTCCCCGTCCAGTACCTGTACGATCGCCTCCATGTCCAGGTCCCGCTCGGGGCGTTTGTCGGCATCGGACTCTCCCATCTTGCGCTTGTATTCCTGGGCGCGAATGAGCGCCTTGCGAAGCTCCGAAGCAGTGGCCATCCGGGTGGAGGGGGATTTCTTCTGTTCATAATAGACCCGCTTGGGGTTTTCCCCCAGGGCGGCCTTTAAGGCGATGGGTGAGCGGATGATCATATCGTCCACGCACTCCCCCGCCGTTTTCATGGCCAGGAATTGGCCGCCGATGACATTGGCGCTGCCGGGTCCGGTGACGACGGTGGTGACGCCGTATTCCCTGGCCTCCTCGAAGCAGTGATCCAGGGGGTTGATGGCGTCGATGGCCCGCAATGCCGGGGTGACGGGGTTGGTCATCTCATTGCCGTCGGCCCCCTCGAACCCCATGGCGTCCTCCCACATGCCGATATGGCAATGGGCGTCCACGATACCGGGAAGCACGTACATGCCCCCCGCGTCGATGACTTCGGCGTCGGCGGGGACGTCTATATCGTCTCCCACGGCCTTGACTTTGCCGTTCTCGATGAGGACGCTGCCGGTCTCATAGACCGGGCCCTCCATGGTGATGACTTTTCCGTTGGTGATGCAGATCATGATTGCCCTCCTTATAGATTGCGGTCGAGATGGACGAGGAAGTCCTGGACATTGGTGACGATGGACGTGACCTCCAGGGAGCCACGGTCCCTTAGCTTATTCACCGCGAATTCCGCGATGTCCACACAGTAGATATATACAGGGCGCACACGCCCTTCCCTGACGGTATAGGCCGGGGTCATATTGCCCGTGGCGATGGTATGCAGCTGGGTGGCGAGGCACACCAGCGTGGTGGCCCGGCTGGTATGATACCGCATCCTGTCCTGTGCCCGGTAGACATCCCTTTCCACGTCGGGCAGGGGACCGTCGTCCCGGATGGAGCCCGCCAGGACATAGGGCACGCCTTTTTCCACGCAGGCGGCCATGACGCCGTCGTCTATATCTTTCTCTTTGATCAATGCTTCAATGGAGCCTGCCTGCCGTGCGGCGTGGATGATGTCCAGATGGTGATAATGCCCACCCTGGGCGGGGAGCTGGGTGTAGATGTCCTGCCCCAGGGCGGTGCCTAAGACCGCGCACTCCAGATCGTGTACCGCTAAAGCGTTTCCCGCCAGCAGGGCGTTGACATACCCTTCCCGGATCAGCCGTCCCATGGCCCGGCGGGAGTCGTGGTCAAACACCACCGCGGGACCCAATACCCATGTTATGTATCCGTGTTCCCGCTCGTGGCGCAGCACCTCATAGAGTCTGTCGTAGTCCACAGAGTACGCTGTCTCCCGGGTACGGCTCCCCCGGAACGCGAACGCCTCCCTACTCTCTTCCGCTTCCCGGAATCCCTGGGTATACACCAGGATCCCTTCGGAACCGTCCTCGCCGCGGCCCAGGACGACTTGATCGCCTTCCGTAAGCCGCCGGAATTCCACCGCCTCGATAGCGTTCTCCCGGATAACGGCCACACAGTCCATGCGGCTGCGCTCAATGAGCCGCCACCGGCCGGCTGTCTTGAAATACTCGGGGTATATGGACAGCGCGTGGTACCCCTCCGGGGCGACGCCGTCCCGGATTACGGGGGCGAGCCGGCAGTCGGGCGCGTCCCGCAGGATAGGGATATCAAAATCGGGCGCCCGGTATACGGGCAAAGAAAAGGCCATCTCTCCACCCCCAATCAATAGTATCATTGTACCCCAGTCCCGCATGTGGGTACAAGCACGGAAAATGGGTAAATGAACTGCACGCTTTCCCTTGCTTTTTGGGGTGACATGTAGTATCATAGCTATTGCTTTCTGGGTGTGGCGCAGCTTGGTAGCGCGCTTGAATGGGGTTCAAGAGGCCGGAGGTTCGAATCCTCTCACCCAGACC
>ENA-ORCX01000275-ORCX01000275.1-marine-metagenome-genome-assembly--contig:-NODE-275-length-28935-cov-3.585072_pt1 | contig 28935 bp, 30 predicted proteins | sample MGYA00248630_ERZ508518 | MGnify/ENA primary metagenome ERZ508518 (study PRJEB26188, sample SAMN06268768) | marine metagenome | isolation source: Bioluminescent Bay, La Paraguera, Puerto Rico | place...
TATTGGGAGCCAGGGCCACATGCATCCCCACGCTGAAGCCCGTCACATGCTTCCCTATCTCCTCGATCACGCCGCCGAACTCGTGGCCCAGGGTCCTGGGATGCTCGGCGTCCACCCCTGGATAGCCGTTCTTGTACATCCGCACGTCGGTGCCGCACAGGGCCGCCCCCTCGATTTTCAACAGTATCTCATCGTTGTTGATCACGGGCCGGGGGATCTCCTCCACCCGCAGATCCATGGGTCCGTATAATCTCGCTGCCAGCATTGATGCCTTCCCCCTTTATAATTGAATAATCTTGTCTTCCTTAATAGAACGGTTCCCGGCGTTGACGATCCGTACCGCCATCTTGCCGTCCAGCCCCGTCACCCGCGGCGCCCCGCCGGTGCCCACGCACTGGGCGAAATGCATGTCTTCACTGAGATAGGCCTGCTTGAACAATTCGGTCCAACTGGTGACAAAGGGCGTGTGGATGCCTTTTTCTTTGTTGATGATCTGTAACCCGTAGGCGTCCTGCCTGCCGATGTGGATCACCCCTTCGGTCCCCAGCACCTCGACCCGGGCGTCGTACCCGTATTTGACGTACTGGGCGCCCTCCACGGTGACCAGCACCCCGTTTGCAAACCGGCCGGTCATCACCACATTGTCGTAGAAATCGGGCCAGGTGGCGGCAATCTCCCGATTGCGGTAATTCCCCGCCACGGCGTATATCTCGGTGAGCTCGCTCCCCGCCAGCCACCGGATGCAGTCGATATCGTGGCTGGATACCTCGGCCAGGGGGCCGTTGCTCTTCTCGATGTCGTACATCCACTCGTGGGGCTTGCTGGGCCCCCGGGTCAGGGACCGGATATGGACGATATCCCCGATGGCGCCGCTGTCGATGGCCTTCTTGGCCGCCATGAAGCTCTCGTCAAACCTGCGCATAAACGCAAGCTGCAATATCACGCCGCCCCGCTCTGCTGCCTCGATCATATCGTCGCACTCGGATTCATCCATGGCCATGGGCTTTTCGCAGAGGATATGCTTGCCCGCCTCGGCGGCGGCCGTCACGATCTCTTTGTGAAATTTGGTCGGCGACGCCACGATGACGGCGTCTATGTCATCCTGGCCAAGGGCTTTCGTATAATCCGTATAGTATCTGCCGATACCCAGGCGCTCGCAGGCCTTTTGACAGGCCGCCTCATAGGGGTCGGCCACGGCGGCGATCACCGCGCCGTCCACCTTGTTTCTATAGTTCATCGCATGGATCATGCCCGCCCGGCCCGCGCCGATCAGACAGATGCCGATAGGTCTATCACTCACATTCAGTTCCTCCTGTAGTACTAGCATCGGCTTAAATTCTATCACAATATGCATGTGTTTATCAATCGTTTTATATCATTTATTATTGTTTTTTATTGTTTCTGTCTAATTTTACGGTAATCTCTGGAAAACTCGTCCGTTTTTCCTTGTTAAAATCAATATCTCTGTTATAATAATATCAAATAACAATCAGATCGGTGGTTTTAGTATGAGCGGCGAAAACATATTTGCGGAAGAACGAAAGCGGATGATCGTGGATCTGGTAAATGCGGAAGAGAAGGTCACCGTCCCCCAGCTCTGCGACCGGTTCAATGTGTCCCCGGCCACGGTGCGCAATGACCTTCGGGAACTGGAGGCCTTCGGCCTCATCACCCGCACCCACGGCGGGGCTATCCGCAACAGCCGGGCCAATTTCGAACCCAACGCCTACGATAAGGAAGTCGCCTATATCCGGGAAAAGCGGGATATCGCGGCCGCCGCCCTGCAATACGTAAAGCGCGGCGACACCATTGCGCTGGATACCGGCACTACACTGTACGAATTCGCCAAAAGGCTCACCGACATCGACGATCTCACCATCATCACCAACGACCTGCAGATCGCCATCTACCTGGAGCGATACTCCTCCGCCAGCATCATATTCATAGGGGGCTCCATACGCCGGGACTTCCACTGTACCGTGGGGGCCAAGGCCATATCCGACCTGGACGGGCTCAATGTGGACAAGGCGTTTATGGCGTCCAATAGCGTGAGTCTCACAAAGGGGCTCACCACCCCCAATATCGAGATGGCCCGGATCAAGGAAAAGGTCATCGAGATCGCCGACCAGGTCTACCTGCTGGCGGACTCCAACAAACTCGGCAAGACCTCCTTCGTCCGGTTCGCCAGTATCGAAGATGTGGATATACTGGTCACCGACGCGGGGATATCCCCCCACACCCTGGCCAAATTTGAAAACATAAATGTCACGGTGACCACCGTGAACCGCAACGGGGCGGAGGAATAATAGCGGGTTTTATTGTTTCACCGCATCATTAGCGGTCGAAACCAACGAAGCAAGCAAAAGCCCAAACCAAAATGGTTTGGGCTTTTCTTGAGCCGCTATCGGCCCAGGATGCCGAGAAAGCCTGGCTAGATGACCTCGATCTCCCACCCAAATATCTTCGCCATTTGCCTAAGCCCAGGCACCTGATCCCCGGTCATGATCAATTGATGATGGGAGCTCAGTGTCTCCATGACCTTGTGCCCGTCCTTGTACCTTATCAACGCGCCGTTGCGGCAGTCGGAGCCGGGGTACTGGACATAGTCCTCGATCTCGGCGGCGATGGCGATGATCTTTTTGAAGCTCGGGTGGATCTTGGCCAGGGTCACCTTGCCTGTGGGCATCCGGCAGTCGATGGCCACCGCGTCGTCATCCACGATCTCCAGCACCTTGGGTCGTAAGGTCCACTCGGTGCAGAAGCACCGGGGCGCAAGTCCGAAGTACCCGCAGTGGACCCCCAGGGCGTGGTTGTCCGGGTCCTCGATATCGGGGAAATGGTCGATCTTCTCATGGGCCAGGGCCGCCATCCCCACCAGGAAGGGGTATATATTGGTCATCATGATGGGGGCGGTGAGCGTCCTGTACATGATAAATGTGGACAGCAGCGTCAGCGTATCCCCCTCGCAGGCCCAGATGATATCGTCTTTTTCAAAGATCATATTCCAGGCGAGGCAGGGGGTGGTGAAGCAGTTGAAGGATTCGTTTAAGCAATTGCTGCCCACGCCTTCCACACCGCCCAGCTCGTCGATGAGATCCTTGACCCCGATGTAGATCTTGACGGCCTTGAGATAGGCCTCTTCACTCAGGCCCTCCCGCGCCACATCCCAGTCGGCGGACACCTCACGGGCCCGCTCGTCGGATATCCGCGCCGATGTATCGGACACGTCTTTCCAGCTCCGGTAGATGAGCTCGATACCGAATACATCCTCCATCCGCTGGGTGCACTCCTGCTCGTACCAATAAAACCGCTTGAATATATAGGACTGCATCCCCTCGCCGGGACTGTCCTGGAGCATCAGAAAGCGCGCACCCTTTAGCTGCTTCTTGACCCCTATGCCCCGGATGATGGTCTTACCCAGCTCGATATTATAGGGGGAGAATACCTGCATCCCCTCGTCCCTCAGAAAGGCCACGATCTCCCAGTCCCACATCTCCACGGTGCCGAATTTTGAGGTCAGCACCACCATGGGGAGCTTGATCTTTTTCAGCGCCTCCGCCTCCCGGAACGCGGCGAAGATCAACTGGGGAAACACCACGGCGTCGGCCTCGCCGGGGAGCGCATCCCCCACACAGACCGGCGGCAAAAATTCCGCGCAGTCCCCGTAGAATTCCTGCAGCCGGACCAATTGCTCGCTGAATTCGGCCCGCTCCCGCTCGTTGGCCGCGGCGAAATACAGCGGCGCCAGTTTTGTTTTTTTCATATGGATCAACCCCTTGCTTATAAATAGGTTCTCTCCGGGAAATACCTTTATTCCCAGATTATCGTTTACTAACGTTATTTACCGTTTATTATCACTATTACTGTAAGGGATAATGGTGGATATGTCAATGGGAAGGTTGATGGAAGCCGCCGGAGAAGGGAATACATGCCGCGGAAAAGAATTGAATACAATAGGCAGCACCGGGGTATCCCGGCGCATATTACGGATGACGGTTGTAGTCTTTATCGACAGCCTGAAAGCCCGTACCGGAACGTACGGGCTTTGTTTTTATAGATTGCTTTTTATGGTGAATACGAATTCGCTCCCCTGTCCTTCTTCGCTGAAAGCCTGTAATTCAGCGTCATGCCTGTTGGCGATCTCCTTTGCGATGGCAAGCCCCAGGCCGGTGCCGGTCTGATTGTCGGGGGATTTGGTCTGATAGAACCGATCGAATATAAAAGGCAGGTCCTCCTGCGGGATTCCCTTCCCCGTATCCCGGATGGAGAGGGTGATATCTTCTCCGTCCTGGGAGAGTGTGATATAGACCTTTCCCTGGGGGGCAGAGAACTTGACGGCATTGTCTGCGATAATCAGCATCATCTGCCGGAGCCTGCCGTAGTCCCCCCATACGTTGCAGCCCTCCGCACCGTTCTGGACCACGAATTCCACGCCCTTTGGCTGGGCCAGGCTCTCAGCGCTGCGCACCACGTCCGATACCACGTCACAGAGGCTGATAGTGTCCATCTCCAGATTGAAATCCATATTCTGCAATCGCGACAGGTCCAGCAGGTCTCCCACCAGCCGCTGCAGGTTCTTGCTCTCACAAAGCATCTGCTCATAATAGTCCCGGACCTGGGCATTATCGGTGATGACCCCGTCTCTAAGCGCCTCCAGGGAGCCCCGGATGACGGTGATCGGGGTCTTCAGCTCATGGGAGACATTGGCCACGAAGTCCCGCCGCATCTGCTCCATCCGCTCGCTCTCCCGGGAGGCGGCATCCAGGCGCTCAGCCAGGACATCGAGATTTCCCGCCAGCGTGCCGATCTCATCCCGCTGGCGGACATTGGTTCTCACGGTATAGTCCCCCGCCGCCAGCCGGATCGCCCCATTATTCATCTGTTTGAGGGGCTTGGTAAATGTGATGGAAAAGCCGACGGACAAAAGGATGGCGATCCCTAGCGCGATGCCGATACTGATGATCAGCAGCGTAAACCCCTTTGAAACGGCCAGATCGATCCCCTGGACGGGGGCGTGGAGCAGCACCGCGCCGACGATCGCGCCGTCCTGCCTGATGGGGGTGCCGACGGTCAGCGTGGGGGTGTCCAGTACACTGCTGAAGCTCTGGCTGAATTCGGTATTGCCCGCGAACACTTCTGATACGATCTCTCCGGCGTCGGCGGGCAGCTCCCCGGCGGTATTCACAGCCGGATGCATCCGCCCCCCGGTGAGTATATGGAGATCCTGATCGACGACCCACACGTCGGTCATGGCGATATCGCTCAGAAACCGGACATAGGCGCCGTATCCGCCGCCGCGTCCCATACCCGGTCCGCTATTGCCCAGAGAGCTGAGCGTCTCGGAGATATTGACAGCCCGCTGCCTCAGTTCCTCCTTGCGCAGCTCAATGGTGTGGCTGCGGAAAAGGGAAAAGAATATGCCGCCGATCACACAGGCAAACAGCAATAGCGCCGCCGCGAAATACGCGATGAGTTTGTATACGATCTTATTGCGCATCATTGACCTCGAGTTTGTAGCCCACGCCCCATATGGTCGTTAGGTCCCACCCCGGATGGGGGTATTGGTCCAGCTTGGCCCGCAGCCGCTTGATATGGGAGTCCACCGTCCTGCTGTCCCCGTAGTAATCATATCCCCAGAGGCTGTTCAATAGATTCTCCCGGGTAAAGACCTTGTTTTGATTGGACGCGAACGTCCACAGCAGTTCGATCTCCTTCTTGGTGAGTGACACCGTATGCCCTCCGACGGACACGGTATAGTCGTCGAGATTGACGGTGAGATTCCCCAGGGTGACTGTCTGGGCCGCCGGACTGTCTGCGGATATACGGCGCAGCACCGCCCGGACCCTGGCCATGACCTCCCCCGGGGAAAAGGGTTTGACGATATAGTCGTCCGCCCCGATATCCAGTCCCATGATCTTCTCGAAATCCTCTCCCCGGGCCGTGATCATGATGATGGGAACATTGGATTGTGTACGGATCTCGCGACAGACCTCAAACCCGTCGATAACGGGCATCATCACATCCAGCAGGACGATATCGGGGCTATGGGCGGCGAATAGCTCCAGCGCCTCTTTCCCGTCTTTTGCCAAAACAGGGATAAAACCCTCCTTCCTGGCGTACTCGGCCAGTATGGAGGAGATCTGCGCGTTGTCGTCCGCGATCAGCATGATTCCCATCGGTTTGCCTCCCGGATATTCACTATCTCTATATTGCCACAGATCGGCGGCGATGGATATCCCTATACTCCAAATACTAAACTTATTCCACGCAATTGACACAATAAAGACACAAATTGTAAGTATGCTATACCCATAGCAGAGGCTAAATACACAGAAGGGAGCGATTCACATGACCAAGACCAAAAAGACCATCCTCATCGCAGCCGTCATCGCACTGATAGGTGCCGTCTCCATCGGCGCCTACGCAGCCACCACATATGAGACCCCCGCCGAGGCCGCCGCAGGCGTCACCGGCAGTACCGTCGAAGAGGTAGTGGCCCAGCGGCTGGAAACAGGCCAGACCTACGGCGCTATCGCCGATGACGCGGGACAACTCGATGCATTCCGAGACGCCATGATCCAGATGAAGCAGGACATCCTGGACCAGAGAGTGGCCGACGGCACGATTACCCAGGAGCGAGCGGACGCCATCATGGATGCCGTGAGAGAGAGAGCCGCGGCCTGTGACGGGACCGGCCCGGCGGACGGAACCCGTCTCGGCGGCGGATTCGGATTCGGCCGCAGCGGCGAAACCGGCAGAGGCATGGGCATGGGCAGAGGCGCAGGCCAGGGCTATGGAATGGGCCGGGGCCAAGGCGCCTGCCCGTATCAGTAAAAAACCCATCCATGGATAAGCGCAAGGCCGCCGGGATTGTTCCCCGTGGCCTTCCCTCATTGTGCCGCATAAATCCCCCTGTACAGGGGGATTCTTTATCTGTGTGCAGACGGTGTCCCTTGGTGGCCTATGGATTTTACAGGCAATAAACCTTGACAGTTCTTTTCATTCATGGTAGCATCAAGCCGTATCAGATGTACCAAGATGGACTCACATGTGTTTGTAAGTCATTCTGTACCAGATGATTTATTGACATGTGTTTTTTGTTTAGATGAGGTACAATAAAGACAAGGAGAATGATATGTATAACGGTACAGTAAAATGGTTCAACGCAGACAAAGGCTACGGATTTATTTCAAACGACGACGGCGGCGAAGATGTATTCGTACATTTTTCATCCATCGTCACAGAGGGTTATAAATCTCTGAACGAGGGCCAGCACGTGACATTCGAGACCGAGCCGGACCCGAAAAACAGCAGCCGTCTGAGAGCTGTCAACGTTCGCCCGTTGTAAACCGAGAACGGCGGAACGGGCGGTCCTATGGGGCCGCCCTTATTTGCGTATATCAGGATACCGGCGAAAGCGCCGGATATAGAGACAGAGTCAGCGTCACATCTAGCAGTCCCCCCGTCCACTATCATTGGCCCCGGGGCAGTTTTTACTTATAAAAAATTTTGATCTGATCGAATATGCCGATTCGGCGGGCCGCCGCCATTGAAAATGCGGATGGAGTATTGTATGCTAAAAATATCCACAAAGCAGGGGGCGGTATGCCGAGTATCGTAAGCGTCTTGGTACGCGAACAGATCCGCTTGCTCAAGCCCTTCATCGGCAAGCTGAGCATCGAGCGGGCCCGGGCGTTTCAGGACGCCCTGGGAGAGATAGGTGCGAAGTCCGTCGCCGGGCGGGTCACATTCGAGCCGGCGCCCATGGAGGGGTTCGAGGCCAGTTTTGCCCGGCCGCAGGAGGAAAAGGACCGCTTGCGGGTGATCCTGTATCTCCACGGCGGCGCTTATGTGGCGGGCAATCTCAAATACGCCCGGGGGTTTGCGGGCATACTGGCGGACAAGACCAAGCAGACCGTATTGAGCGCGGCCTACCGTCTGGCCCCGGAGCACCCCTTCCCGGCGGCGGTACAGGACGCCCTGGCGGCATATACGTATTTATTGGAAAACGGCTGGGACCCTAAGCATATTTCCTTTGCGGGGGAGTCCGCGGGCGGCGGGCTGATATACTGCCTGTGCCTGAAGCTGAAGGCGCTGGATCTGCCATTGCCGGCTGCGCTGGTCGGCATCTCGCCGTGGACCGACCTAAGCTTCAGCGGCGCCTCCTACAAGATGAACGAGAAAAAAGACCCGTCGCTTTCGAAAAAGGCATTGCGCGGCTACGCGGCGGCGTATGCCAAGGGACAGGAGAAAAACCCCCTGGTCTCCCCCGTATTCGGAGACCTCCGGGGCTTGCCGCGATCATTGCTGCTGGCGGGGGGCGACGAACTGCTGCTCTCCGACGCCGAGATGCTGGCAATGAAGCTGACGGACAGCGGCTGCCGCTGCGAGCTCTTCGTGGAAGACGGACTATGGCACGTATACGTGCTATACGGCATCCCCGAGGCAAAGGCGGCGCTGGATAAAATCGCTGATTTTCTGGAGTACGAGGATGACAGATAAGGCAAGCGATCACAAGCGATGGATGAAGCTGGACAACGCGGCCAAGATATACCCCGCGGCCAAGCGGCGCAGGTGGAAGGCCCTCTTTCGCCTGTCCGCCACCCTGACCGAGAGGATAGACCCCGCGGCCCTGGAGAGAGCCCAGCACGCCACACTGGCCCGGTTCCCCGGGTTTGCGACCAGACTCAAGCAGGGCGTATTCTGGTACTATATGGAGCACAATGAAGGCGGGCCCCCCATCGAGCCGGACGGCCCGTACCCGTGCCCTCCCATGGATTTCAGAGACAATAACGGCTTTATGTTCCGGGTGCGCTATCACGATAGACGGATCGCCGTGGAGATATTTCACGCCCTGACCGACGGCAGCGGGGGGCTTTGCTTTTTGAAAACACTGGTGGCCGAATACCTGCGCATCCGCTACGGCGCCGTGATCCCCCGGGATGATGAGATACTCGACTGCACGGCGCCCGCGTCACCCGATGAGACCGAGGACGCCTACCTCAAATACGCCCGGGATATCGGCCGGTCGCGCCGGGAGCCCGACGCCTATTATCTGAAGGGCACCAAGGAATCCGATGGATTTATCCACATCGTCACCGGCATGATACCGGTGGACGCGGTGCTTACGCGCGCCAGGGACAAGAATGTATCCCTGACCGAGTATCTCACCGCCGCACTGATCATGGCCATCGATGGGATACAGCGGCGCAGGGTGTGGCACCAGAGGCTCTACAAGCCCGTCAAGGTATGCGTCCCCATCAATCTGCGGAATTTCTACCCCACCAACACCATGCGCAATTTCGCCAGCTATGTCAATCCGGGGATCGACCCCCGCTACGGACACTACAGCTTCGACGAGGTACTCAACGCGGTGCATCACTATATGCGGGCCGAGGTCACCGAGAAGCTATTGAACGCCAAGATCACCACAAACGTGCGCTCGGAAAAGCATGCGGCGCTGCGGCTGACCCCCCTGTTTCTGAAAAACATCGCCATGAAGCTGACCTTTGACCGCGTGGGGGACCGCAAAGCGTCCACCAGCATATCCAATCTCGGGCGTGTGACGCTGCCAAGCGAGATGGGGCGCTATGTCACGCGGATGGATTTCATACTCGGTCCCCAGTCCCGCAATCGGGTGGTGTGCGCGGCGCTCTCCTACGGCGGCGTGCTGTACTTGAATTTCACACGGACCATCAAGGAGAGCATGCTGGAGCGCGCGTTCTTTCGCTGCCTGGTGAAGCGGGGTATCCCGGTGAAGGTCGAGAGCAACGACCGATGGTAACGGACCCTATGTTTTATAAGAAAGGACGGGGAGGATCATGTCATACTGTGTGAATTGCGGCGTAGAGCTCAGTGACAGCGAGAAATGCTGTCCCCTCTGCCATGTAGAGGTGATCAATCCCAAGGCCCCCTGGGAGGCGCCTGTGGATCGCCCCTATTCCCGCCACGTCAATACCATCATGAAGCGGATCGACCGGGGCTATCTGGCCACACTCGCCGGACTGCTGCTGTTCATCCCCTGCATCGTGACGGTTCTATTGGATATCCTTTCGGGGGACGGCCTCACATGGTCCGCCTACGTGATCGGCGCGGTGGGCATCGTGTATATATCCGTACTGCTGCCCTTTTATTTCAAGAAATATCATACGCTGGCGTTTCTCTCTGCGGACTTCGCGGCGGTGGCGCTGTACCTGCTTCTGATCGAGCGCATGGGCGGCGGCCGCTGGTTTTTGGGGCTGGGCCTGCCCCTGACAGCGGCGGCCGGGATCTGCACCATCGGCCTTGCGTTCTTATTCAGCCGGGGACTCGCCATGATACTCGCAAAGATCGGCGTCATTATGATCACCATCGGGCTGTTTCTGGTCTGCGTGGAGGTATTGATCAGCCTGTATGCCTACGGCGAGCTCCGATTCGCCTGGTCGCTGTACGCCCTGATCCCCTGCGCCGCCCTGGGCGCCGCCACACTGGTGCTGGAGCGCCGCAAGAAATTGAAAGAGTCCATTCGCCGCCGGTTGTTTTACTGAACCATATATCGTCCATGTTTGTCATAGGCGTACCCATACCTCATTTTGCCGGGATATCTTCGGGATTCCACGGGCATGGGATTTCTCTGCATGCCCTCAACCGTATTTCCATCTTTTTTGAGAAACTCCCCTCTTTTTTGCAGCAGTAACAAGCCAAATACTGTTTCTACCCGATGATTTTGTGTTATCTATATGTCGGAAGTATGCACCTTTCGGTATCTGTGCATGGATTTACCATTGACAAGGGATAGGGGAAAATCACATCGAGGGGGGAAATCATGATGACAGGAGACGAGATATTAGCGAAAATCTTGGACTGGGATCTAGTGGAGACGATCGATGGGGGCCCGGATGAGAGCAGGGTCCATGGCAAAATATATGGGCAGCTGCAGACCCTCTTTTCGGATATCAGCGAGAATCTAGTCGATATCACCCGCATCAAAAAAATGCTTGATACCGAGGTCGGGGATTTTGTATCTCAGTCGGATCAGGTCAAAAAGGTCGCGGCCTTCCTGAAAGAGGGAGCGGACAACCAGACCCAGGATATCAAGCACTCCATGAGCCTGATCGAGAACTTCTCCGGCAAGATCAACGCCATCTATGAAAAGACGCAGAACATCATCTCCCTGGCCCATGAGATGGAGAAGATCAATCAGAATGTGCAGACCTCCATCAATCAACTGGTTGAAAACCAGGAAAAAAACGACGAAGCCATGCAGGAGATATTCAGCGTCATCAAAAGCCTCATAGCCAAAACCGAAAAAATAGACGTTATCACCAAGCTTATCAACCGCATCTCCAGCGAAACAAATCTGCTGGGCCTGAACGCCAAGGTCGAAGCCGTCCATGCCGGGGCCTATGGAAAGGGATTTTCAGTGGTGGCAAACGAGATCCAGCGCCTGTCCGCCGAGAGCAAGAACGCCAGTGTGGATATCAGCGATACGATCAAGAGCATCACCGATGAGATCGACCTCCTGGAAAAGGTGGCGATGCAGTCAAAAGACATATTCGGCGCCCAGCGGGCATCCGTCACCGAGGTCAACGACGCCGCTGAAAAGAACAGTGATTTCATCGGGAAATACCTGGACGAACAAGAGAGCTTCTACGAGTCCATCGATGAGATCAAGAAAGAGGAAGGCATCCTGGTGGACTCCATATCCAATGTGTTTTCCTCGGTGCGGGAGGTATCGGCCACGGCACAGGAGATCGCCACCCTCAATTTCAACCAGAATAACAGCATCGCGCTGCTGAAAAAACTCAGCGTCGATCTCTCCGGCAGCATAGCCTCCTTTGATCGGGATGTGCAGCCCATACGGATACGTCCCGTGGCAAAAGAGCGGAAAAAGATCGCCATACTGTTTGACAGCGACACCCCGTTTTGGGATCCCATGAAGCAGGAAACCCGCAAGACCGCCGAAGTATACGATTATGACATCGCCTTCTTTGCGCCGCAAAGCCGGGGGATGCAGGGCCTGGAAGAGATGGTCCATATCCTGGATACCATTATCCGAAAAAAATATGACGGCCTGATCATCAGCCCGATCAACGACCCACAGGTCTCTCAGAAACTGAGGACCTTAACCCAAATGGGGACCAAAATCGTCTTTTTGAACGCCCCCTTGGACAATGTGGGATATACCACGCTGATCTATACCGACGGGATTACCACCGGGGCCACCGTGGCCAAGCTCGTCATGGGCATACTGGGCAATACGGGGGAGGTCATCGTGAATTCCTGGAACGAGGCCCAGCTCGCCGTGGTGGAGAACCGCCGGATCGGATTTGTCCGGGAGCTTTCAAAGAGCTCCAGCATCACTGTGCATGAAGTCGGGGTGCCCAGCAAGTCCTCCGATGAGGAGTCGGACGCCCTGATCGGATCGATCCTGAACCAGTATCCTGGGGCAAAGGTAGTCTTTCTCACCAATTTCGACTGGGGCCTGTTCTTTGCCAACTACAAGAAGAAGCACCACGCGGACATCCAGATCATCGTGGTCGATTATATCGACGAGGTGGAGAGTGCCCTGCGGGAGGGGCTGATCAATTACGCCATCGGCCAGCGGGCGTATTCCTGGGGCACCATGGGGATCGGCTTCATCGACGACAGCCTCCATGGCCGGCCGGTCCCCAAGGTCGTGGATACCGGGACATATGAGGTCAACCAGCAGACCATCAAGATATATACGGATTTTTGATCGTCGCACACCCATACAAAAAGACCATCGTTCGGTGGTCTTTTTGCATTGTCTTGTTATATGGCGGAGAAAAACATATAATTAATATTTCTAAACCGTATTGATTCCATTTATGTAATTCATGATTATATGCTCATGGTGAAATATGCTATAACCTTCTGCCAAATAGCAGCGTCATGTGCCTGCCGGTTGTTAGAAGAAAAAGCGCCGTAAAGAGATCAGTAGTTAAGACAGTCGATTATCAAACTGGAGGAAATCTATATATGCGAGAAGCCATACTATATATCGCCATGAGCCTTGACGGCTTTATTGCGGATGCACGAGGCGGCGTCGATTGGCTCGCTGGGCAGGATGCAAATAATAATGACATGGGCAGTTATGAAAAATTCGTCCGCGAAGTAGACACTATTATTATGGGCTATAATACCTATCACCAGGTTATAACGGAATTATCTCCGGATGTATGGCCGTATGAAGGAATGCAGAGTTATGTCTTGACGCACAGACGTATTGAACCAAAAGAGCAAATACTATTTATTAATACAAGCGCAGCCGATTTGGTAAGTGATTTAAAAAACAATGAAGGTAAGAATATTTGGATATGCGGGGGCGCAGATATTGTTAACCAGCTTGTGAAAAAAGATATTATAGATACATACCGTATAACGATAATACCTACGATACTTGGAAAAGGTATACGATTATTCAATAGTGATAACAAAGAGGTGAAATTGCAGCTGATCGATTCTACAATAACAAATGGTATGATGGAACTTATTTATAAGAGAAGGCAGTGCTACCATGGTTATACGTAAACATTGAGACAACATGGCGTGAACTTAAAAAAGACTCAGTTTGTTATTACAAAAATCAACGAATAATTGTAAATGCGGAGTGTCAGCGATGGCATTCTTTTTATGTATATCAGCTTGTACTTGCAAGCATGGCACTTATAATAACAAATAGCCAACATGCAAGGGAAAGCCCTTGAACTCTCTACATACTGGAACATAAAAAATAGGACAGAGTATAAAATCCTGTCTTATCCGAAATAGTGGCGGAGAGAAAGGGATTTATTTGAGAGACTCCGTTCCACTGTACGCTCCCTGCGGAAGCACACTGGCTATGGGTTCTGGAGCCTACGGCTTAAGGCAGCAGTTCCATAATTGCGAGAAAGGGATTCGAACCTCCGCTCGTTTCACTCGCTCCCCTTGTGGATTCCTACGGAATCCTCTCGGCTACGGGTTCGAATCCCTTGATCGGAGACAAAGAGAGACCCCATCCATGGATGGGGTCTCTCTTTGGCGGAGAGAAAGGGATTCGAACCCTTGTTCCTTCGCAAAAAGGAAACACGATTTCGAGTCGTGCGCATTCAACCGGACTCTGCCATCTCTCCGTATGCCAGAGCATTGTACCATATACCCGGGGGTTTCGCAATGTCTGGCGGATACCTGCGAGAAAGCGGGGGCTCTCAGCCCCGCTTCTCTCTGAAAAAGGACCGGATGATCGATCCGCACTCCCCCTCCATTACCCCGGCGGTGACGTCGGCCCTGTGGTTGAACCGCGGATCGCTAAGCAGGTCGTACAGCGTCCCCGCGCACCCCGCCTTGGGGTCGGCGGCGCCGTACACCACCCGGTCGATCCGCCCCATGAGTATCGCCCCGGCGCACATGGGGCAGGGCTCGATGGTCACATAAAGGGTGCATCCCATAAGCCGCCACCCCCCCAGATGCCGGGCGGCCTGGCGGATGGCGATCATCTCGGCGTGCAGCGTGGGATCCCTGTCGGTCTCTCTCCTATTGTACCCCCGGCCGACGATCGCGCCGTTCTTTACGATCACGGCGCCGATAGGCACCTCCCCCATATCCGCCGCCTTGGCCGCCTCTATGAGGGCCTCTTTCATCCATTTTTGATCTTCCATCTCTTCCTCCCCATAGATAGAGAAAAAAACCCCGCTCAAAACAAGCGGGGGTATCCATAATTCAATACGGAAAAAAGCATATTTTAGAGACCGCCAGCGATCTCCTTCATGCAGTTTTTACATAGGTTTTTGCCTTTGAAGATCTTGACGCCGTTGGCTTCTCCGCAGAATACGCAAGCGGGCTCATATTTCTTCAAAATAATGTACTCGCCTTCCACATAGATCTCGATGGGGTCTTTCTGCTCTATGCGCAGTGTGCGGCGCAGCTCCATGGGTAGGACGATGCGCCCCAGTTGGTCTAGTTTCCTTACGATTCCAGTTGATTTCATCTTGCACTCTCCCTCTCTGATTTTGTCATATTATGATTATCTTATCTAAGGACCATGCTAACATAACTGTAATTTTGTGTCAAGCATAAAATGTCGATAAATGATCGATTTTTAAAAGCATGTTAGCCCATCACACAATTTACCTCATTTAGATGTAGTATCACCAGTTCCGCCAGCCCTATGACATGGATGAGATCATCCAGCCTGGCATAGCCATGATGGGAGTGAGCGTAGCGCACCGGCACCCCCAGTATGAGGGTGGGCACCACCCCGGCCCCAGTCTGGATCACCCCCGCGTCGGTCCCGCCCCCAGCCCGTACCGCCAGCTGATAGGGGATCTGATGCTCCTGTGCCAGGCCCACGGCCAGATCGATCAGCCCCCTGTGTCCGATGGTCAGCCGGTCCAGACAGCGGATCTGGGGCCCCCGGCCCAGCGCCCCCTGGGCGACGCCGCTGTCGGTAAAGGTATCGTCGGCTGGGGTGCCCTCAAAGACGATGGCGGCGGCAGGCCTTATCGCATCGACATTGACCTTGGCGCCCCGGGCCCCCACTTCCTCCTGGGCGGAAAACGCCCCGGCCACAGAAAAGGGCAGCGATCGGTCCCTGAGGCGCTCCAGGGGCTCCATCACGGCGGCACAGCCCACGCGGCAGTCAAAGGCCTTGCCCAGCATGACGCCCTCTGCATTGATCTCAAACCGGGCATCCGGCACGGCCGGATCGCCCGGACTCACCCCGTAGGTCTTCAGGGTCTCCTGCCGGCTATTGGCCCCCACATCGATGGCCATAGCCGAGATGGGGACCAGCCCCTCCCGTTCCTCTTTCTTCATGAAATGCGGCGGCTTGGTGGCGATGACGCCGGCTACGTCTCCCGACCGGGTCCGGATACGCACCCGGTGGGCCGGTATATTCTGGGCGTGCCAGTCTCCCAGGGGCAGAAAAGACAGGGTGCCGTTTTCCTGTATGGACTGGACCATAAACCCCACCTCGTCCAGATGGGCTTCCAGCATCACGCACCTGTCCGATTTTTGTTTTTTTGGATACAGGCGCAGATTGTGCATGGCGTCCTCTTCGGCGTCATATGTATCCCCCGCCCACTCCTTGAGCACGGCCAGTACGTCTTCTTCAAAGCCGGGAGCGCCGAATGCGTTTGACAGCCGCTCCATCCATCGCGTCAGTTTTTCTTCCATTGGTCATTCCCTTCATCCAGATCCGTTGACTTGCTTGGCAATCAAAATGTTTTCCTGTATCATATAGTATACTGCCCGGGGAATGGTATGGATAGCCCTGACTTCAAATTTTACGAAATGATCTAGAAAAGAATGCAAAGAGCACTGCGCATACTCAATCAACACAAAGCCAAGCTGTGGATGCGCGCAAGCGTCTTTACAGCGGTACTGCTGTGGCTCATACTCCGCCCCGGCCAGGGGAACGGCTCCATGCGATCTCCCCTGCGGGGATACCACTTGCTATGGGCGATGGGTATGCTGGAGATGGCGCTGGTATTCTTTCCCCGGATCGCGCCGGGGGCGAGCTGCGGCCGGGTTTTCAGCCGGCATCATATCCCCGTCTATCACGACCCCGCCCGCCTGCGCGCGCAGGTCCGGCGGTCAAACCGCAGACTCTGGGGCGTCATAGCTCTCTGGATGCTCTGCCTCGCGGGGCTCGGGTCCGCCCTGTGGCTGAGGCTCATCGAGCGGGCCCATATGGTCTTTGCGGCGGCGGCCTGCTCACTGCTGGATCAGCTTTTTGTGAACATCGGGTGTCCCCTGCGATCCTGGGTCATGAAGAATAAATGCTGCACCACCTGCCGGATCTACAGCTGGGGATTCGCCATGATGTTTTCTCCCCTGCTCTTTATCCCGTCCTTCTGGACCTACAGCCTGGTGGCTGTGGCCGTCTTGATCCTGGTGCGGTGGGAAATCGCCTATGCCCGGCATCCCGAGCAATTTTATGAGATGTCCAACCAGGCCCTTCGCTGCAGCCGGTGCGCCCACCCCTGCCGCCGGGTGGAGAAGGTCACGCGGCCGCCCCTGCCCCTCGATGTGACCCGGGAACAAACAGAAATCACCGGATGATCAGTCCCAATCGATCTCAAACCCGTCTTTTTTGACCCGGACCGTCGGCGGCCGGGTCTTTGTCAATACCCGTATGGCGGAGAATCCCCCGCCCAGGCAGACGATGGAGCCGCCCACGATCAGCAGTCCCAGTTTGCTGGTGGGCTCTGGATCCAGTATGGCGGCGGCCACCATGCCGACCCCCGCGCCGCACATCCCCAGCGACACCAGCACCCCGACCCACTCCTCCCGGCTGAGCTTGGACTTGCGGCCCATATCCAGCAGGGAATCCATGTCGGGGGCGATCCCGACCTTGCCATCGTCGATCACCTTGACCGGCTGCCTGTCCCGGTATGCCTTGGACAGGGCCGAAAGCCACCCCTTGGACGAGGTATGTATCACAGGGGCGGCGTCTTCTTTTTTCACTGCATTTTGTCTGGCCAATCGTACCACTCCCTATCTATCTCCTATTTTCTCCAGGGATTTTCGTATCCCTGCCAGTGTCTTTACCTCCAGCACCACCCGGCAGCCGTTTCGCCGGGCAAGATCAAGGGCGCTTTTCCAGTCGATGTCGCCCTCGTCCAAGGGCATATGAGCTTGGCCTGTGCGTCCATCGTGGAGATGCATGTGCCGGATATCACCCTCGTGTCTTTGGACAAATGATCTGTCCGTCCATCCGCTTTCCCGGTCATGGCCCACATCCCAGGTCATGCCGAAGCAGGGATAGCCGAGCAGCATATCGATGGCGTCGCATACGTAAGCCAGATCGTAGATGCCGGTATTCTCCAGGCAGATGAGGGGGCCGTCCGGGCCGACCGCTGCCTGCATCCTGCGGCCAAAATCCTCCATATGCGCAAGGTATATCGCCTTATCCCGCCCATAAATCCGTATTTTGCGCTCAGGCAGGGTGAAATGCACCCCCGGCTGCATGTGCATATTGAGCACGGGCGCGCCGATCGCTTGTGCGGTCTCCACCGCCCGGGCCGCTAGATCCAGCCAGGCCTCCCGGACAGGGGCGCTGACATGGGCGGGGTCCATGTCCTCGGGCAGGTGCAGCGTGAAAAAGATCCCGTACCGGTCCGTAAGCGCATTGATCTGCCCTACATCCAGGGCCTCGGGCTGGCAGGCGGGCAGACTCATGTGCATCTCCACGAAATCCAGTCCGAGAGAGTGGCACCACTCGGCATTCTGCGCGATGGAGTCTGCCTCTAAAAGCAGCTGCATCCCCAGCTTTATTTCCATTATCATACCTCCGGCGGTTTTATATAGTGTATCATCCTATCGGCGATAATGGAACTGGACAGTAAAAGGAGCGCCCGGCAAAAGCCATCTGTTTTTTCATCCGTTGATCGCCGTCACCCAGAAGCAGACCGCCGTCACCAGCGACAATGGCGTCATCACGATCTTTTCCTTCCTGCTTTTGGAGACCGCATTCATCACCGTATTGAGGCTCAGATACACGGCGAAGACATAGCATGCTCCCGTTGCGATCCCCTCCAGAAATCCGATCGAGATCACCCTGCCTGTCTGCAAAAGGACCATAATCGCGAAGAGCTGTATGACAATTGAAATGGCGTACACGGCCCGCATCCGCTTGGGCGCGACTTTATATTTGCCGCCCATGGCATATTCACCGTAAGGCAGACCGAAGACCAATAACACATAGAGTATTGCCACACTTAAAAAAGCAATGCTTCCGATCCAGGCCGTTATCATCAGCACATGCCCCCTTGCCACATATTATTTCAAATCCCTGGCCCGGCGGTATACATACGCAAGCCATCTCTCCCGCCGCTTCTGCGAGCTCGTGTTCATCCCGGCGAACCGCATCTTTTTGATACGCCGGATACCGCAGAATTTCAAAATGCCGTCCCGCACCGTCGTCCACTCGGCATTGCCCCTGCACAGGGTCACATACCACCCCGGAGACCCCATGGTGTACAGCCCCCAGGCGGATTTATCGGAGAGCAGCCCCTTGGGCAGCCGGCCGCTGGTGTCATAGGCAAATCCGGGGGTCAGCACCCGGTCGAAAAACCCCTTTAAGACGGCGGGTAGGCCGTACCACCAGACAGGGTATATGAAGATCAAATGCTCCGCCTGTGCGATCCTACCCTGGTATGCCTCTGTCTGGGCGTCCAGATCGGTGCGCTGGACGTTTGTATCGAACACCAGCACCGGATCGTAATTGTCCGCATACAGATCAATGACCGAAACGTCATGGCCTCCGTCATTGAGACCCCGCTTTACCGACGCCAATACGGCGTGATTATAGCTATTGGGATCGGGGTGTGCATAGACGATCAGTACGTTCATCGGGACTCCTTTCCTTTGTCCAATGGACGAAGGCCCCCCAGAGACCTGAAAAAATCCCCTATGATGGACGAGTCCATGTATCGCTTCATCTGCTCGCTTTGAAAGATCACCACATAGACCAGCAGCCCGTTGAACACATTGATATAGATGTCCTTCAGATCAAAGGTGAAGAACCCTGTGAGCCGGATATAATCCAGGCTGCCGTCCCAGAAGACCTTGTCGATAAAGGAGCAAAGTGCCCCTGCAAACAGAAACGCAAACATCACGCTGACCATCCGGCGGGGCCTGGTCCGCATACTGCCATACCGGTAAAACAAAAACAGCAATACGATCAGCAGTCCCACGATGGCGATATGGACCCATCTGCTGTCCTCCAGGCGCAGCATGGAATTGAACCAGGAATAGTGACGGTTGAACATGGGCTCGAAATACAATATAGGCGCTATGATGGGCGCGCTCACCGACAGAAAAAAACGATTGATCACCAGCTTGATTCCCTGCTCCAGGGCGACGAGGGCGGCGACGCCCAGCCATGTCTTGATATTTCCAGCCTTCATTGATGTCTCCTTGGTCAGATCAGACGCCGCTGCGCATGGCCATAGGCAGTCGCAGCCATTCGTCGGAAAGAATAGCGTACTCATAGGTATCCACCCAGACCGCATTGCCCTGCGCGTCCCGTTTAAAAAATATATTCTCTTGGAGATGGCCTTCCCTACGCATGTGCAGCCGCTCCAGAAGCCTCCAGGAAGCGGGGTTTTCGGGGTTGCACATGGCGACGACCCTGTGGGCGTTGCGCTCCGAAAACCCGTATGCCATCACCCGCCGGCAACTCTCGGTGGCGTAGCCCCGCCCCTGATACGCGGGATTGAATACATATCCGATCACCCATGTCCCGAGCTCTCGCGGCTCCTGCTGTTGAAAAAACACATTGCCGATCAGTGCGCCGGTATCCTTCAGGCACACGGCCCAGAAGGCCGGATCATCGGCCCGGCGGGCGGCCAGCTCCCGGCACCCATCCTCCGTAAATACATCGTAGGGCTCGTATTTGACGACCTCGGGCAAGGAGAGATAGGCATAGAGCTCCCGCCAATCCTCCTCGCGGAATCTGCGCATCATCAGCCTGTCGGTTTCGAGTATACACATACGGTCTCTTCCATTCATCGCTACATCCCTTTATTTTCAGGGGTTTTTCATTCATAACTATACTAGTAAATTTTATTGTTTATCGAAAACCCAGCTTTTTAGTGTTTGACTTTCGTCAATAACTCCGTTTGACCAAAGTCAATTTTGTTATCTGCTCGTTTCGCTCTGTCACGTTTTATCCTCTCATGATAGGACGTTATATCGTGCAATCAAATAGCAATACCACGATATTTCTACACAGTAAAATTCCCGCCCCGGCACACCCGTTCTGAACGTACATATCCTCTGATAAATAAAACAATAGGTAACCGCCCGCCCTGTAGATTATATCAGAATAATTGTGGTATACGTCCGCGGTCAAATATTCTTCCGAATGTACGTCACCGCATAGAATATACCCAGTGAAAAAGCAGTCAATAATTGGATCACACTATAGGATACTCTAAATGGCGCCCATGACACAATATAAATATGCCCGTAAACAAAGCACAAGGCTGAAACCAGTATGACGGAAATAGATGTTTTCCTGTCACCTTACTCTTGATTCTTGAAAACCGTGATAAGCGCCACACGTCAAACACCATCAGGATCGTGCAGAAATCATGTGCGGAATACGTATCTCTTTCCGTCACGGCGAACATATTGTATCATCATATTGAAATACATTATAGATAAAATTATTAATATAATAATGGGAAGTACTATTTTTGTAGACAAAACTACATTCCATATTATCTATTGATATAGGTTCAGTATGACCACCAAAAATAGTTGTAAGAACAGCTTTTCTTGTATGACTCCCGGATAAATATTCGGATTCATCCTTCTTAAGCTCAAGATAGTCTAATTGCATAACCGGCCAATATATAATCGGCCAATCTTTATCTGATGTATCAGCTTCATAGCCTATAAGTTTTATGCTATATTTCCAATAAACCCAATCATTAGTATTTTTCTCTTTATACCTAAACATCTTTTTATTAAACATCATTTTTCCATCTCTAAAATGAACTATAGAATATCCCCAATCGATTGAAGATTGACAGACTGGATTACAGCCATATGAGAATATGTAGTGTTTTAATATTTCATTCATTTTACTACTAAACGTTTTATGGCCATCATATTTTTTAAACCAATAATTATGATTTCCAATAATATGCTTTAATTCATCTGTAAAGAAAAAGATTTCTCTATATGAAAATGAAATATTATCAATTCCTACTATTTCAAGCACATTAACAAAGCGTCTAAATAAATCTTTCAACTGATTAAAATCTTCTTGTGAATAAGTAGTATTAAAATAATATCGTAATAAATCATCATATCCAAAAACAAAATTTCCCTCTAAATCTTTATCAATACTAATATCATCACTAACTGTTTCTCCACACAAATATCTATTTAATTTTCCCTTAGGCTTTACATTAAATTGATTATGATAATCAATTAGAAAAAGTTTTGCAAGGACAGAGCCTTTTACATAATCAATAACTTGCTGAAGTGGCTTTCTATATTTGTTTTTACCACTTAGAAGATTATCAATCATAACGCCGCAATTGCTTATTTTTTTTACCACTTCATTATCAACATCATTTTTAAAACTCGCATCGGCCTTTAAATGTTGGTTAATTGCTTCGATGTATTTTTTAATTGTTGCATTAGATGATTCACCATTTACTTGATATTCTAATAATTCACTTAGTATTATTCCTTTATCTGTCTTTGATATTTTAGTATCATCTATCCTATTGATAGCATTTTTGATAATTTTATATGCTTCCGATTTTGGACCTTGCTGCTTAACATCAAATTGTATCCATCCAAAACTATAACCACTCTTTCCTTTGGTGCATAAAGATAAACTATAAGCTTCTGTTTCACTGGAAGCTTCATTTTTAGCAATCACATTAAATACTATTTTAAAAAAATCACTATCTTTTTTATAATCTTTATCAAATATTTCGAATATGTCTTTTTTAGGCATTATTTGCTCCCTTCTAATATTTCTAGATTACCCTTTGATAGGAGCAACAATACCACCATCAGTGTCTTCAGGCTGAATTGATCCGTCAATTTGTATCCTGAATATTCGAGCAAACTTTATTCTCAATATCAGCCGTATTTGCTTTACCGACCAATTGGCTGCATATGTATTCCCAATACTTTTTGATCTTATCTCTAAAGCTAGATTCTATCTATTTATGATAAACCTCTCCCCTATTGATCTTGGCCGCCCGGTAGAGCTGCTCCAAGAGGATCAGCCGCATCAATTGATGGGGGAATGTCATGGGGGAGAATGACAGGCGCCGCTCCGCGCTTGCCAGCACCTCGTCGCTCAATCCCAGAGACCCGCCGATCATGAAGTCCATTCGGCTCACGCCGCCGGTCTCCAGCTCCCGTATATAGTGGGCCAGTTCTTCGCTGCTTAGCCTGTCCCCTTCGATAGCCAGGGCCACCCGGCAGGCGCCGGGACGGCATAGCTTTAGCAGAGACGCCCCTTCCCGCTCCTTGACCTGTTCCATTTCCTTCTCGGACAATGTCTCGGGGGCGCGCTCTTCCCTGGCCTCCACGATATCGATATGGCCGTAGCGGCCGAGGCGCTTTGTATATTCCGCGATTCCGTCACGCAGGTAGCGTTCCTTTACTTTCCCCACCGCGGCGATGCGGATGTCCATCAGCCATTCACCATCTGCAGGATCTGGGCGACCCACATATAGAGGATCAGGGCGCCCGCGAGGATCACCGGCAGCCACTCTATGGCGGAGGTCTTCTCGACAGCGGCGGCCGGACGTACGATATCCCGGGTGCGGTAATGCAGCAGCCAAGTGAATACCCCGAACAATGCCAGGCAGAAAGCGCCGATCACCCCCCAGGCGATGATCCCGGAAAGCATGGCGCCCCCCTGCAATTGGGGCATATCGGCGGGCATCCCGCTGCTCTCTATGTACTCCACGAGCCTGGGCTGTATATAGGCCAGGCATACAGACAGGAAATTGTGGATGAAATGATAGAGCACCCCCGCCCAGATCGACCGGGTCCGATACACCACAAAGGTGATCATGACCCCCAGTATGATGATGGAGGGGATGGTCATCAGCAGGATATGATAGAGTGCGAACAGCACCCCCACCATGACGACGGCGGGAATCCATTTCATCCGGCGCTCGTAGACATGGAGCATGAGCCCCCTGAAAAACATCTCCTCACAGAGGGCCGGGACGATGCCCAGGGCCGCGACGGCCAATAAGAATTCACTCCCGGTGGTGATGGCCGGGACCTCCTGGCCGGCAGGCTCCCCGATCAATGACAGGAGGGCGTACCAGACGAGATTGACAAATATGATAAATCCATAGCCGGTGGCGGCCATCCCCCCCACCAGAAATACATCCATTACAGGCAAAGCCTTTAGCTTGAAGGCCGCCTTTCTGTGATCAGCGCCAAAATACAGAAACAAAAAGGCGGGCAGACCGATGATGACGATCTCCAGTATGATGGTCTGGAGCAGCTGGGCGCTGGTGGTATCGGCTCGGATCCCCGCCAGATGCATGATAGCGGGGATAAATACAAGCCCCCCCAGTATGATCAGGTACAGCCAATTGACCCCTCGTAAGCCTATCTGCCGTGTTCTCTGCATGCCTGTTCCTCAATTCATTTCGTTTCTCCCATTATAGTATATTGTCAGGACAGGCGGCAAATAGAATCAATTTATTCTACCGGTTTGGCCTCCAGCGCCACACGCACCTCCTGGTCCGTGCCGTTGCGGTGGATGGAGAGCTCCATCTCTTCCCCCACCTTGTGGGAGTATACGGCCTTTCGCATCTCCCACATCTTGGTGACGGGGCTTGCGTCGATCCGGGTGATGACGTCCCCCTTGCGCACCCCTGCCTTGGCCGCCGGCCCCCTGGGGTCCAGGTCCCCCACATATACACCGCTCATGAGATCGTCGCATTGCTTGTAATAGCAGGCGATCTCCTTGTCATAGCCCACCACCCCCAGATAGGGCGTCTCGTATGTCCCGTCCCGGCGGATGTGATCCACCACCGGAGCCGCCACATCGATGGGGATGGCAAATCCGATCCCCTCGGCGGTATTGACCTTGAGGGTATTGATCCCCACCACCGTGCCATCCAGGCCGATCAGGGGGCCGCCGCTGTTGCCTGGATTGATAGAGGCGTCGGTCTGGATCAGGTCCTCCATGAAATTCTCACCCATCTCAGTGGGGACCTGTACGGTGCGGTTCAGGGCGCTTATGATCCCCGCCGTCACCGTGTGCTGAAACTGCAGCCCCAGGGGAGTGCCGATGGCCAGCACGGTCTGGCCGATCCTCAAGTCGGCGCTGGCGCCCAGGGGCGCTGCGTCATAGGTGTCATTCCCGTTGATTTTGACGACGGCCAGGTCGATGGCCGGGTCCGACCAGACCGTCTGGCCCTCACGTTCCTTACCGTCCTGAAAAATGACCGTGAGGCGCTCCGGGTCTCCCCCGGCCACATGGTCATTGGACAGTATATAGCCCCGGCTGTCGATGACAACGCCGGAGCCGATTCCTTCGATCAGTTTGCCTTGCTGATATGCGTCTCCCGCTGCGTACCGGGAGGTAGAGATCCCCACCACCGTCGAGATGGTATCCGCCGCCACCTGGGCGATGATCTCCTCCCCGTCTGTGAAGCGGGTCTGTTCGATCCCTTGTGCCGGGGGCGGCGTTCTTTCGGGAGATGAGAAACGGCCGGCGCATCCCGCCGTCACTAGTACGATACAGAGCGCCGCCGCTATTGCGCGCATCTTTTGGGGCATAGGGAGTACATCCTCTCTGAGCCCCCGAAAGATGCCGTACTAGGGCGTGACCACATCGCTTTCCCGGTCCCGCCAGGTCATGCCCACGCAGACCTCGCGGCCCACCTCCACCCCGCTGGCGTGCAGGATAGCATTGACGGTCTGCAATGCGCGCTGGGGCGTATTGTTCTCCGCGCTCAAGTGCCCCAGCAGTACCTGCTGATACCGCCCGGTGAGCAATTGCAGCAGGGCGTTGCCCGCCGCCGCATTGCTCAGGTGCCCCTTATTGCCCTTGATCCGCTTTTTCAGGTAATAGGGATAGGGACCGCGATCCAGCATCTCCTCGTCGTGATTGGACTCCAGCACCAGCAGATCCGCATCTCTCAGGGTTTTTATGATCTGCTCATTAGTATGCCCCAAATCAGTGGCCACGGCGATTTTCTTATTCTGCCAATACAGACAAAAGCCCACCGGATCCACCGCGTCATGGGGCAATGTATAGGGCTGGATATTGATGTCCCTGATATAAAAATCCATATTTTTTTCAAAGATACGGCGATTTTTGGGCGCGATCTTCCCCAGTGATCGGTCCATGGCGCACCAGGTTTGTTCGGTGGCGTATACCGGCAGATCAAACCGCCGGGACAATACCCCCGCTCCCCGGATATGGTCGCTGTGTTCATGGGTGATCAGTACGGCGTCCAGATCCTGGGGATCCACGCCGATGCGGGTCAGTGAGGACTGGATCCGGGAGCCGGGCAGCCCCGCGTCCACCAGCACGTTGGTCCTGGGGGTGCCGATATAGAGCGCATTTCCGCTGCTGCCGCTGTACAGGGCGCAAAACCGTAATTCCATTAAGTATGTCTCCGTATTTGGTGTTTTATTGGGTCCATTATAGTACAAAAGTAAGACCTTGACCACTATATGTGGTAGTTTCCCTTTACATTACCCTAAATAGTTAGGTAAACTGTATGCAGATACGAAATGGGAGTAAAATCATGCGCACCATCCATATTGATCAGATCGAGCAGGCCGTGTACGATCTCTGCGCCGACGCCTGCTGCCGCCTGGGGGACGACGTATCCCGGCTCATCGAAAAGGCATTAGCGACTGAAGAGAGCCCCCTGGCCCGCGGCATCCTCGCCAAGACCGTAGAAAACGCCCGGATCGCCGGAGAAACGGGGATGGCGCTGTGCCAGGATACGGGGATGGTCATTGTATTCCTATCCCTGGGACAGGACGCGCATATCGAGGGCGGGGACCTCTATGCCGCTATTCAGCAGGGGGTGCGCCGCTCGTACCGGGACCATTATTTTAGAAAATCCATCCTGGACCCCCTGACACGGGAAAACACCGGGGACAATACCCCGGCGGTGATCCATACCGAGATCGTAGCTGGGGATCGGTTCACCATCACCGTGGCCCCCAAGGGATTCGGAAGTGAAAACATGAGCAGGCTCAACATGCTCAAACCCTCCGACGGCAAGCGGGGCGCCATGGATTTCATCGTGGAGACGGTGGCAGAAGCCGGAGGCAATCCCTGCCCGCCTCTCATCGTGGGGGTGGGCATCGGGGGCAATATGGAGCTGTGCTGCCTGCTGGCCAAAAAAGCACTATTACGGCAGGCGGGGGCCTCCCACCCGGACCCTGCGATCGCCGCCATGGAGCGGGATCTGCTGCATAAAATCAACGCCCTGGGCATCGGGCCCCAGGGGCTGGGGGGCACCACCACCGCCCTGGCGGTCCATATACTGACCCATCCCACCCATATCGCGGGCTTGCCGGTGGCTGTCAATATCCAGTGCCATGTGGCCCGTCACCAGAGTATCACCCTGTGAGGCAGACATGAAGACATTGACCGTACCCATTTCAAATCAGCAAGAACTGGCCGCCCTGGCCGCCGGAGATATGGTGTATCTGTCGGGGACGCTCTATACCGCCCGGGACGCGGCCCACAAGCGGCTCTGCGCCCTGCTGGACGACGGAGAGAACCTGCCGATGCCCCTAGCAGACCAGGCCGTCTATTACGCGGGACCCTGTCCGGCGCCGCCGGGATACCCCATCGGTTCAGCCGGACCCACCACCAGCAGCCGGATGGACGCCTACGCCCCCCGGCTATTGTCACAGGGCCTGCGGATCATGATCGGCAAGGGACCGCGCTCGGCCAGGGTGATGGATACCATGCGGATGTATGGCGCCGTGTACCTGGCCGCCATCGGAGGGGCCGGGGCCTTGATGGCCCACACCGTCCGGGAGGCGGAATGCATCGCGTTCTCCGATCTCGGGGCCGAAGCCATCTATAGGCTGCGGGTGGAGGACATGCCCCTGGTGGTGGCCATCGATCTCTATGGCAATAATCTATATGAGACCGGACCGGAGCGGTATCGGAGGTAGGATAGACTTGCGGTTTCGCCAGAGGGATCGCTCCATTGGCGCCCCTATGAAAATGCCTTTTTTAAAGGCATTTCAGAGTGTCAAAAAAGGTAGATGCATAAACAGGGTGTTGAGAAAGCCTGCAAGGCGAGGCGGCGCACTTGCAGAAAAGGGAGCGTATTGAACCATACGTGACCGTACTCTGCAAGGGATGCCAACGAAGAAAGCAAAATCGCCATAAAGATAAATGACGATTTTGCGGTTGTAGGCTTTATCGACAGCCTGGAATGCCTTTTTTAAAGGCATTTTTTTGCATGGCAACCAAAGCAACATACCAGTCACTATGGCACTACAGGGAGCGTATTGAGACATGCGTGACCGCCGTTTACGAGTGAACCCAACAAAGAATGGCGGGCTGTATCGGCGGCCTCATAACAAAAGCAGGCCGCCTGGCCTGCTTTGATAAAAATCAATTATTCCGTTATACCGCTTTAATCTTTCGTGTCCGCCCCTTGTGGTCCAACCGCTGTATATCCGCCCCCAGTTCATTGAGCTTGGCTTCGATATCCTCATACCCCCGGTCAATGAAGTGGGCGCTGCTGATCTCTGTCACGCCCCGGGCGATGAGTCCCGCGATCACCAGGGCCGCTCCGGCCCGCAGATCGTTTGCCTCCACCGGCGCTCCGGTGAGACTTTCGACCCCCTCGACGATGGCCACCCGTCCGTCCACCTGGACCTTGGCCCCCATCTTGCGCAGTTCCTCCAGGTACTTAAACCGGGAGTCGAATATATTCTCGGTGATGACGCTGGTCCCCTCGGCCACGCTCAATAGCACCCCCATGGGCTGCTGCATGTCGGTGGGGAATCCCGGATAGGGCTGGGTCTGGATATTGATCCGCTGGGGCCGCTGCTCCCGGTAAACCCGCACCCAGTCGGTCCCTTCCTCCACCATGACCCCCGCCTCCATGAGCTTGGCGGTGATGGCCTCCAGGTGCTTGGGGATCACGTCGGTGATGGTCACGTCCCCGCCGGTGGCGGCGGACGCGATCATATAGGTGCCTGATTCAATCTGGTCGGGGATGATGGTGTATTCGCTGCCGTGGAGATACTCCACCCCACGGACCTTGATCTCGTCGGTGCCGGCGCCCCGGATATCGGCGCCCATGCTGTTCAAGTAACTGGCCAGGTCCACCACGTGGGGTTCCTTGGCCGCGTTGACGATCAGTGTCTGCCCCTCGGCCTTGACGGCGCAGAGCATGGCGTTGATGGTCGCTCCCACGCTGTATTTATCGAAATACACTTCATTGCCCT
>ENA-ORCX01000279-ORCX01000279.1-marine-metagenome-genome-assembly--contig:-NODE-279-length-27655-cov-3.500290_pt1 | contig 27655 bp, 23 predicted proteins | sample MGYA00248630_ERZ508518 | MGnify/ENA primary metagenome ERZ508518 (study PRJEB26188, sample SAMN06268768) | marine metagenome | isolation source: Bioluminescent Bay, La Paraguera, Puerto Rico | place...
GGCGGGTACGCGTTGACCGAAGAGGGAGCGTTTATCGGGTACTGCGCCCTGGTTCCCTACAGCGGCCGCGAGGCTTATGTCATCACTGCGGAACTCACCTTGTACCTGGTTCCCGAGGCCCGGAGACGGGGATATGGACAAGCCATGCTGGATTTCCTGGAACAGGAAGCCTTGAAAAAGGGTTTCGTGTCCCTGATGGCCAGGGTGACCGCCGAGAATACCGCCAGTGTGGGTCTTTTTAAAAAAAACGGTTACAGGCAAGCGGGGTATTTGGAGCGGGTGGGGCGTAAGTTTGGAAAGATCCTGGATGTCATCGCGTTTCAAAAGGTCTTGAAAAAGGAGAACGGATAGATGATTGCATTTTGCACGGTGAGAAAAGCAGCGGGCAGGCCATGGGGCGTGTGTGATACAGAGGCCAAAAGATGGTATCCCGCGGACACCCTGTGGAGAGACGACGCCCCGGAGAGCCTGCTTGATTATATCCGGATGCGGGGCCGCCCTGATGTACCCGATCTGGACGGTATAGAGGGATTTTCATTGGATATGAAGGCGCTGGACGCGCCCATCCCCAAGCCCCTGCGCAATATATACTGCGTGGGCAAGAATTACCTCGATCATGTGAGAGAGCTCGCATCCCACGCCGGAGGCGGCACCGGATATCCCCAGTTTTTCACCAAGGCGACGGAGAGCGTAAACGGCCCCTACGATACTATCCCGCTTCACAAAGGTGTGACGGAGCAGGTGGACTACGAGGCGGAGCTCGCTGTCATCCTCGGCAAGCCGGGACGGGATATCGCGGCCGGGGACGCCTATGACAATATATTCGGCTACGCCGTGCTGAATGATGTGACCGCCCGGGACCTGCAGAAACGACACGGGCAGTGGTTCAAGGGAAAGAGCCTGGACGGGTTCTGCCCCATGGGCCCCTGGATCGTCCCCAAGGAGGCGGTGGATTGGCCCCTCTCCCTCACGGTCAAGGGAATCGTCAACGGCGAGGGACGCCAGTGCGCCAATACAAAAGACATGATGGTCCCGGTGGACCGGCTGATCGAGAGCCTGTCATCCGGGCTGACCCTGCGGGCGGGGGATATACTGGCCACCGGCACCCCTGCCGGGGTGGGGATGGGGATGAATCCGCCCCAATTCCTGCAAGGCGGAGACGTGGTGCGGATCGAGGTGGAAGGGATCGGGTATATCGAGAATACCATTGCATAAGGCGCTAATTATTTTATGGATATCCCCTTGTATGCATGCATAGTGATGGGTATGGTGCGCAAATAAGGGGGACCGGATATTGAAGATCATCTACCTGAAACGGCCCGGATGGTGGCTGGCGGCGGTGCTGGCCGCCCTGCTGATACTGTGTCTGGCTATCACATTGTGGTGGACCCCCGCGGCTCCCGCCGCGGCGGGAGCGGAATCGCTGCTGGGAAAAGTGGTCCTCATCGATCCCGGCCACGGGGGATTTGATCCGGGAGCGGTGGCGGATGACGGCACCCATGAGGACGCGGTCAATCTGGCGATCTCATTGAAGCTGGCCCAGGAATTCCGTAACCGGGGCGCCACGGTGATCATGACGCGGATGACCGAAGAGGCACTGGGCAATACCAAAAGGGAAGACATGGACCGGCGGCTGAAGCTGATCACAAGCAGCGGCGCCGATGTGGTGATCAGTATCCATATGAATCACTTCGGGGTGCGCCGGTATAGAGGCGCCCAGATATTTTACCGGACCGGGGATGCGCAAAGCAAGCTGCTGGCCGAAGGGATACAGGAGAATATCCGTACCAAGGTGGATCCCCAAAACACCCGGCAGAGTAAGTATTCGGAAAACTATGGGGTGTTGAATTTCGCCAAGGCGCCGGCGGTGCTGGCGGAATGCGGTTTTTTATCCAATCGGGACGAGACCCAAAATCTTAAAGATCCGGAGTATCAGACCAAACTGGCGGAGGCGATCGCCGAGGCGACGGAGTTGTTTTTTCAGGAACAGTAAAGGAGGGCTTCCAGGGTGTCGATAAAGCCTAATCTGTGCCTTGGATTCGTTAAAGTGGACGCTGCTCGCAACGTCCACAGATGTCGGTCACGTATGTCTATATACGCTCCCTAGTCAGACAACCCGCCGCCTGGCATCTCAGGCTTTCTCGGCGCCCTGGTTTTGGGCAAAAAAAAAGAAGGGTAAATTAGCCCTCCTTCGTTTGTCATAGATGGTGGTATTACCCGCCTCAGTATGGGGTTACCCGGCGCGTGTCTTTCAGGACGCCGCGCCACCTGTCATTCAGCTCACTGATACCTACGCCGTGACCCGAACTGGAGGAATGGATAAACTGATTGTCCCCGATATACATCCCCACATGGGTAATGGGCGCTCTATCGGAGGTCTTGAAGAACAGCAGATCCCCCGGTATGCGCTCCTGCGTGGATACCGAATACCCCACCTGGGACTGCTGGTATGCCGTGCGGGGCAGGTCAACGCCGGCGGCCCTGTATGCTGATCGGACAAAGGCCGAGCAATCGATCCCATTTCGAATATCATTGCCGCCGAATACATAGGGCGTACCTATGAATTGCCGGGCATAGTCGACAGCCTCCCGGCCCGCGTGCAATGCCTGCGCCTCCGCCGCCTCTATACTGGACGCAAGCATACTGCCGAAGACACTGCCGGCTCCGGCGGGGAGCCTGGACTGGATATCGGCCATTTTGCTTTCAAAGATGCCATCGATGGATGGGATATTCATATTGACTCCTCACAGGTACTATTATATATATCGGGTAAAACCGGTGATTCCTTTAATAGGTTCCCTCGAATGGATGGACAATACATAGAAAAAACAGCCAAAAAGAGTGATCCCGCCCGCACTGGGGCGGCACTCTCTTGGCTGCGCATGTGTACGGTTCAGTACATTACATCTGTTGCCACATCTGCTGGAATTGCTGCTTGGCCTGCTGGACCTCGTTGGTCTGGGCGTCCTTCACCTGGTACATACCCTTTTGCCGCATGGTGTCAAATACCTGGTATTGCTCGTTGAATATATCGGTGAGATTCTGGGTGAGCAAATTGCGCAGATTGGGGCACGAAGCCTCCGTGACATACGTAGTATATGCCGAGGACATGTGTTTTTCCTGCAGCAGCATATCGTTTAGTATTTCCTGTTCGGTGAGCTGTTGTTGATTGGCCATTCTTTCTATACCTCCTTTTACTGGTGGGAATTGAGATAATTGAGCAGGCTGTCGAAATGCCGCTTATGGGTCTGGGCAATCCGGTTTGCCAGGTTTTTGCTGTCCGACTGGGTCAGTGTCTGTGCGTACTGGCTGCATTTGGCATAGCAGAGGGCTTCTTGCTTAAGCTGGTCCTCAAGGATGCTTAAATTCTTGGAATCCAACTGCGGGGCCTGCCCGCCGACGTTTTGGGTTTGCATACGATACCTCCTAGTGAATATAATTTGTCTGGATACGGCGTTTGCCATCCGCACCTTAGTATGGCTTTCCCGAGAAGAAGCTATGTGCTCATTTTACCCTCTTTTTAGGAAATGAGCGCAATCTATGGGTTTTGCTTTTCTCATATCTGATATATAATAAAGACAGGTACTACAATTTCTTGTACCCATTACCCTGTGGAGGTTCGCCATGGAGTGGTTGACCAATGTATTTTATTCTCTGGCGCCGTTTTTTCGGTTTCCGGAAGTGATACGCTACGCGGTGGAAATCGCGGCGGTGACCTTTGTCGTATATCAATTGCTGCTGTTGGTGAGAAAAACCCGGGCCGAGCAGGTCTTAAAAGGCGTCATCTTTCTTTTATTTGTATATGGAATCAGCCTGCTGCTGCAGCTCAATACCATCGTATGGGTGATCAGCAACGCGGTACAGTTCGGCGTGATCGCTCTGCTGATCGTATTTCAGCCTGAATTGAGAAAGGCGCTGGAGCAGATCGGCCGCGGCAGCCGTCTCTGGGGCCGGGTATCCCTGTGGCGCGAGGGGAATCGTCCCGAGCAATTGGTAACGGCGCTCACCCGGGCCATGCTGGCTCTCTCCCGTGAAAAGACAGGGGCGCTGATCGTATTGGAAGAAACCACGGGAATGAATGATATCATCAGCACCGGCGTGGCGATGGACGGGCTGGTCACGGCGGAGCTGCTGGTCAATATATTTGAGCCCAATACGCCGCTGCACGACGGGGCGGTCATCATACAGGGCGACCGGATCGCGGCCGCGGGGTGCTATCTCCCCTTGACTGAAAACCCGAATCTCAGCAAGCAGCTGGGGACCCGCCACCGGGCGGCCCTGGGCTTAAGCGAGCAGTCCGACGCATTGACGTTTGTGGTATCGGAGGAGACCGGCGTGATCTCCATGGCGCGTGACGGGAAACTCACCCGGTATCTGGGTGAAAAGGGGCTCACCGAGATACTGTCGGAACGGTATACATCGGAAGAAGAAGCCAAGCCCCAGGCGTTTTGGTCCCGGTGGTTTCGGGCCGAAGAGAAGAGTAAAAGTGAGTAGGGCCATATGAAGAATTTTTTCAGCCGAAATCTGGGTCTCAAGATCCTTTCATTATTGATCGCATTGCTGCTATTCTCCGCGGCGCCGGGGAATAAAGAAGTCAGTCTACGGAAGGTCTTTACCGTCCCCCTGCGGGTGCTGGGGGAAGAAACGCTGGCCGAACGGGAACTGACGCTGAATCAACGGCCGCCAGAAACAATCCAGATCACCCTGCGGGGCAATAATGCGGCGCTGCAAAATGTCAATATCCAGGATCTGGAGGTATCTGTCGATCTATCGGAAGTGGAAACGGCGGGGTCAAAGGAACTGCCGGTCAGTATCACGGGGCTGCCGCCCAATGTCACCCGGGAGCAGGATCTCAGTGTGGCGATGAATGTAGACGATCTGCTCAACAAAACGGTGCCGGTGAAGGTGACGTTTCCCGAACAGCTGCAGGGCCAATATGCAGACCGCTATATCATACAATCTGCGGATAAGGCGTATATTTCAGGACCCAAGGGAGTGGTGGAGACCATCGCCCAGGGCAATGTGCAGGTCACGGGGGATATACTCAAGGATACCGAGGGGTATCTCATGATGACCCTGCCCATACTGTGGATGGATGATCAGGGCCGGCCTGTGGACTCCGAGACCATCAAGAGCAGCGTGCAGAATATAGAAGTGACCATGTACCCGGAAAAAGAGGTCCCCATCCATATCAATCTCCAGGGAGAAGCCGCAGAGGGATACCGGATCATGGATACAGTGACGATACCTGAAACCATACGAATATGCGCCGATCCTCAGACGCTTCAGCAAATAGAGAAACTAGAGACCCATATGGTTGATGTGGAAGGACTGACCCGCAATAAAAGCCAGGAGATCGGTCTGTTGGAGTACGCGGGGGTATTCCTCTGCCTGGGTCAGCCGAGTGAGGTGGAGGTGCATATCCAAGTCGAGGCCCTCTCCATCCGGACACTCGAGATATCCGATATCGAGCCCGTCAATCTCCCGGATGAGTACCAGGCCAGTATCGTGGACGAATCGGTGACGGTGACCTTGAAGGGTCTGGCCTCCGTGCTGGACAGCATCGAAGCGGAAGACCTCTATGCGGAAGTGGACTTGGCCGATGCGGTGCGGGGCACCCGGACATACACCGTGACGGTGCGGGATGTGCCGGAAGGGGTGGACGAAGTAGAGGTGGATCCATCCCGTATCTCGGTACGGGTGACATCCTGATAGCTAGATATAGTCTAAAATACTGTGCATGAACCGGTCCAGCCGCTGCCTGACCGGTTCTGCTTCTATCATATCGCCGTCGATGGATCTTTTGTGGTAATCCCTGGAGGTATGGGGATGCTCGTGGATATGCACGGCGGCGGCGTGTAGCCTTCCCGGGACAAATGTATCCGGACAATGGGCAAGACAGTGATCGCAATTGCCCTTCTTTCTGCCGCTGAAAGAAATGCCAGTTACGCGCATCCGTAAGCTCTCTTGTATTAACGGGTGTAGATAATTAGAGATGTGTACTAGAAAAACTTTTTGACGCCGGTCTCGATCTCGGTCTTGGCTCGCTGGAGGGATTTATTGATCTCTATATCACTGGCGTTTTTCAGGATGTAGTCATAGGCTCCGACCTTCATGGCCTGCCGTAGATAATCAAAATTGTCATAGTCACTGACGATGATGTACTTGATCCCCGGCCAGCTCTTTTTGGCGGTCTCGATCATGGTGATCCCATCCATACGGGGCATGCGGATCTCGGTGAGTACGACATGGGGATTGACCAGAGGGATCAGCGACAGACCCTCCTCGCCATTGCCCGCTTCTCCGACCAATTCAAAATCGTTTTTGACCCAATCGATCTTTCCTTCCAGTTCTCTCCTGGCTTCGTATTTGCCGTCCGTCAGCATGACCCTGAGCTGCATGATCTGTCTTCCTCTCCTATGAGTATCATTGATTATAGCACTGTTTACAGGTATCTGCCTACCGATAAATGGTGAATTTTTTGCGTATTTTGTTCATATTTATTATCAATTTTGGTAATTCTGCTTTCCTGATGGGGAAAGGGGTCTGCAAACGGAATGATATTTTCTATAGGGCGGGCATGTGTGATTTGACAAAGAGGGGGCCGCGGCGGTAAAAACAGCTGCGAGGAGACTGCTGCTGCGATGGTGAGAATATATCGTGGCGTCGGCTGTGCCCTGTTTGCTTTTCTGCAGGAAATGCGCAACGGTATACGAGTGCCCAGGGCTTGTCATTTTTGTCTTTTGGTATCTGCCGCGGCGACTTGCTATGGGTATTCTTTCGTGGTATAATACCCTACGCTGATGAGCGCCTGTAGCTCAGAGGATAGAGTGTTCGACTCCGACTCGAAAGGCCGTAGGTTCGAATCCTACCAGGCGCACCAAGAAAAACCCCGGAATCGCAAGGTTTCCGGGGTTTTGTTGTTTTGGATACATATATAATATGCTATTTATTACACCGTCATCACCTTCACCCCAAGATCCTTGAGCTGGCGCAAGACATCTTTGCCGATGTCTGAGTCGGTGATCAGTAAATCCACGTCCTGGAACTGACATATGTTCACAAACGCGACTTATTGAATTTGGAATGATCGCACAGTATGATGACCTCGCGGGAGGCCTTGATCATCAATCAGATATCCAGATTTGGCTGCTCATCAAGGATCGGTACAGGCATAAAGGGCATGGTTAAAATATATGAGATGCTGTTGACAATACTAAAAAAGCTGACTATAATAAAGATAAGTTGAACGTTCAACCTAATTCAATCAAAGGGGGAGTCCATTTATGAAAAAGCTTATTTCCCTGTTGCTATGCCTGGCTGTGGGGGCGTTTGTTCTTGCAGGCTGTGCCGGGCAGGACGACACACAGGCCGAGAGCCAAGCGCCTGATGAGAGCAGCGCGCCTGCCGAATCAACGGCGCCGGAGGATGAGGCCGTCACATTGACGCTCGGTATCTGGCCCGAAGATTCATTGACTGACGATATCGCGATGCATGAGGCATGGGTGGAAGAATTCACGGCGATGCATCCCAATGTGGAAGTGGTGCCGGATTACTACAAATACGCCACGGACACATTTGTCTCTCTGGCCGAATCCGGCAATCTGCCCACTATCTTTGAGACATGGTACACAGAGCCTCAGAAACTGATCGCGGCGGGTTTTGTCGCGGACATCACCGACGAACTGGAAGCGCGGGGATGGCTGGACGCCATCAATCCCTCCATCAAGGATCTTTTGAGCGCAGACGGGCGGACCTACGGCATTCCCCGGGACGGCTACGCCTTGGGCTTGATGCTGAATATCGAACAATTTGAGGCTGCGGGCCTCGTAGACGATGAAGGCTATCCTATGTATCCTGAGACATGGGATGAGCTCGCCACCACCGCCAAGGCCATCAAGGACGCCACCGGTGAAGCGGGACTCTGCCTGCTGGCCAAGGACAACGCGGGCGGCTGGCATTTCAGCAATATCGCATGGTGCTTCGGCGCAAATCTGGTCACACAGGATGATGCGGGTAATTTCACGGGCCATCTCAATAGTCCCGAGGCAGTCGCCGCCATGCAGTATGTCAAGGATCTGAAATGGGAGTACGACGTACTGACGCCCGATCCCACCAATGAGGACTGGGGCACCGGATTTGTGAACCTGGGCACCGGCGCGGCGGCCATGTATATCGCGGCCAATGACGCGGTGAACCAGCCCACGCAGATCAACGGCCTGGCCGTCGATAAACTCTCTCTGGTCCCGATGCCGAAAGGCCCCGGCGGCAGCCAGTACTCTCTCTCCGGCGGCACGCCCTATATGTTCTCCAAGGACGCTACCTCAGCGGAGATCAACGCGGCCCTGGATTACCTGGTGCTGATGGGCAAGGCCCCCGTTGCCACCGAGGAGGCCATCGAAGGAATGCGGACCGACGCACAGAATAAGGTGGATAACGGCGTTCCGGTGATTCCCCGTTTCCCGGCCTGGATCGATCCCGATCTGCTGGCTGCCGAGCAGGCGGTTACCGAGGAATTCAGCAATGTCGATATGAATCTATTCAATGATTATTACGACGCGCTCACCACCCCCGGCAACCTGCATCTGGAAGAGCCCGGTCTGACCCAGGATATGTATGCCGAGCTGACCAAGGTGCTGCAGGCCGTCGTTACCGACGAAGACGCCGATGTACAGGCGCTGATGGATACAGCCCAGGAGAACTACCAGGGCATGCTGGACGATCAACTGAACCAGTAAGGATCGGCTGATAGCACAGGGCCATCCCGCGGATGGCCCCCGGATACTGAGGGGCTGTCCGCGAGGATAGCCCCCTCTCAACTGGACACCGCAGGGGGGTGGATCGCATTGCGCGGCAAGAAATCACCATGGAACCAAGCAGTACTGAAACGGAATATATCAGGATGGCTGATACTGCTTCCCGGACTCATCCTCTTCTCTTTTTTCGTATGGGAGCCACTGCTGGAAAGTGTACGGCTTTCCCTGTACACCGCCAGGGGGGTTCAATTGCAGGAATTCGTCGGGCTGCAAAACTACATCGATGTATTCAAGCATCCGGATTTTGCACCCGCCGTCATCAATACCTTTAAATACACATTCTGGTCTCTTGTTATCGGGTTTTTGATGCCCATCGGCATGGCGGCGTTGATCACCGAGACGGTCCATCTGAAGGGTACGTTCCGGCTGGGAGTGTATTTCCCCAATATCATGCCGGGACTGGCGATGGTGCTGATGTGGGGGTATTTCTTCACCCCCGGCAAGACCGGCGTGCTCAATATACTTCTGAACCTGGTGGGGATCTCGCCCCAGGTCTGGCTCACCAATCCCAATATGACCATCCCGCTCATCATCGTGATACTCACATGGAAGAGCGCGGGAGCCACGGCATTGATCTATATGGCCAGCATGGGCAATATCAGTCCCCAGCTCTATGAGGCGGCGGCGATAGACGGCGCCCGGCTCTGGTCACGGTTTCGCCATATCACCATACCGGGGATCATGGGGACCATCAAGATGCTGCTGATCCTGCAGATCATCGCGGTATTTCAGATCCTGTACGAGCCGCTGGTATTGACCAACGGCGGGCCCAACAATGCCAGCATATCCATCATGCAGGTGGTGTACCGCTACGCGTTCCAGAACTTCAATTATCCCATGGCAGCCGCCGTGTCGGTGATGATATGCGCCGTCCTGGTCCTTTTGACGGTACTGTATTTCAGGGTCACCAGGGAAACGGACTAGGGAGGGGGCAAGCATGTTTTTCAAAAAATACAGGGACAAAGAAGAGGGCGTCATACGCTCCTTTGATATGGGATCACCCGGGGTCAAGGTAGCGGCGGCGGTGATATTTATCATATGCGTCGTCATGGTGATCATCGCGATCTTTCCGTCGGTATGGGTGTTTTTAGCGAGTTTCAAGGACATCAAGGAATTCAGGCGCAATCCCACCATCTTTCCCAGTACCTTTGATATCGCGAAGTTCATAAAGACATGGAATGATCTCGATTTCTTTCAGTACTATATCAATTCGATGATATCGGTAACGGGCAGCGTGATCTGCGCCATATTCTTCAACGGCTTGATGGCGTACGGCCTGGGGATACTCAAGCCCAAGGGCCACAAAATAGTCTTTGCGATGGTGTTGTGGAGCCTGCTGATCCCGGCGACCACCAGCCTGGTGGCGCTCTTTGTCAATATCAACAGGATCGGATTAAACGGCTCCTTCGTGCCGCTGTGGCTGGCGATGGGGGCCAACGCCTTCTATGTGGTGCTGTTCAAGCAATTCTTTGAGCAATTGCCCAAGTCCCTCATCGAGGCGGCGACACTGGACGGCTGCGGCAATCTCCAGACATTTACCAGGGTGGTGCTGCCCCTGTCCAGACCCATCATGATGGTGGTGGCCATATTCGCGCTGAACGCGGCGTGGTCGGACTTTTTGCTGCCGTTTCTATTGCTCGCCAATACGCCGAAGGAGACGGTCATGGTGCGGCTGTTTGCGTTCCGTACCTCCAACGCCACCGATGTGGAGGTGCTGCGGGCGATCGCGTTTTCCATCCTGCCGCCCATCATTTTATTTGCGGTATTTCAAAAACAAATCATGCAGAATGTCGTTTCTGCGGGGATCAAGGGGTAACAAATGGCTAAACAGGCGGACAGATATTTTCAGGTGGACCCGTGGAAAATCATAGAGGAAGGATTCTCAGAGGCCCACTCCAGGCTTTCGGAATCCATATTTTCACTTGGTAACGAGTATATGGGAATCCGGGGGTATTTCGAAGAGGGGTACTCCGGGGACTCGATGATCGGCAGTTATGTAAACGGCGTGATTGAAGAAGAGCACCTTCCCCCCAGCGCCTATCGGGGGATGGTGGACCGAACCACGTTCATGGTCAATGCCGTGGACTGGCTGTATCTGCGGATCGAATACGAGGGCGAGCGGCTGGACATCCATCGCTCGCAGGTATCGGATTTCAGGCGGGAGCTCGATCTCAGAACCGGCGTGCTGACGAGGTCGTTTACATGGGTGGCCAAAGCGGGCAGAAAGCTCGAAATGGTATTTGAACGCGTCCTCTCCATGGATGAACCCCGCTACGGGGGCCAATGCCTGCGTGTGCGGGGAGATGGCGAAGGGGAATTGCGCATTCGGGCGGGACTCGATCTCTCCGGGGTGCACAATTCCGCCGGGGGCAATATGTGGGACTGTCTGGTCGCTGAATCGAAGGATCAAACCCTACGGATCGCGGGCCGGACCAAGGTAAGCCGGCAGATGATCCATAGCGCCTGCCGTTTCGACGGGGATATGACGGATGTGGCATCCGTTTGTGAGGATAAAAAGGCGCTGGTATCGTTCGTCTTGCCGGTCAGAAAGGATGGGTGGAGCCGGGTCACGCGTATCGTGCAGAACCTAAAGTGCCAGGACGGTATGCCGGCCGGGGACTTCATCGCGGACAGCGGGGCAAAAGCCCAGGACCTGGATCACAAGGACTATGACGCACTCAAGCAGGCAGCCGCCGACTGGTGGGCGGATACCTGGACCCGCTCCGATATAACGATCGAAGGGGATAGGCTGAACCAGCAGGGTATCCGCTACTGTATATTTCAGATGCACCAGACCTATCACGGCGCGGAGCCCGGCACCGCCATCGGGGCCAAGGGGCTCACCGGGGAGGCGTACAACGGCAATACCTTTTGGGACACCGAGGCGTACTGCCTGCCCTTTTATCTATTCAACAATCCCCGGGCGGCGCGCAATCTGCTGCTCTTCCGCTACCGGACGCTGTCCCAGGCCAAGCAGCGGGCCCGGGAGCTGGACTGCGCGGGTGCGTTTTATCCCGTGGCCACCAACGACGGCACCGAGGCCTGCGCCCTCTGGCAGCACGCCAATCTGCAGCTCCAGGCGTCCACCGCCGTGGCCTACGGCGTCTGGCATTATGTGAAGATCACAGGGGATACGGATTTTCTCTATGACTACGGGGCCGAGATGATCGCGGAGATATGCCGCATGCTGGCGACCCGGGGCGATTGGAACGACGCGGGGCAGTACGGCTACTACGGGGTCATGGGACCGGATGAATTTCAGATGATGGTCAACCACAATTGCTACACCAACTATATGGCAAAGGCGACCTTTGACTATTGCCTCACCGTATTGGATACGATGCGAAACAATGCGCTCGTCAAATACGAAGCCCTGCGCCAGAAGATCGGCCTGCAAGATAAAGAGCTGAGAGATTGGGGGGAGATGGCCGGCCATATGTATATCCCCTATGATCCCGAGAGGCAGGTGTACGAGCAGCACGCAGGGTATTTCGGGCTGCCCCATATCGATATCGACCAGATACCCGTCGAGGATTTTCCGCTCTACCATCACTGGACCTACGACCGGATCTATCGCAACGACATGATCAAGCAGCCCGACGTACTCATGCTAATGTTTTTATACAACGCGCGGTTTAATGAGGAGGAAAAGCGCAGCAATTACGAGTACTACGAGCCGCGGTGCATCCATGAAAGCTCTCTGTCGCCCTCGGTCCACTCGATCCTCGCCTCCGAACTGAAAAAGCACGATATGGCCTACCGCTTTTTCGGGTTTGCCACCCGGATGGATCTCGATAACTATAACCGCAATACCGGAGAGGGGCTGCATACCACCTCGATTGCGGCGGCCTGGATGAATATCGTATACGGGTTCGGCGGGATGCGCTCTGACGGAGACCGGCTCTGCTTCAATCCTTCGATCCCGGCGGAATGGGAACGGTATTCCTTTCACGTGGTCTATATGAGCGATGTGATCGCCGTGGACGTGGTATCCGGCTCGGTGTGCTTTTCATCCCGGGAGCGGGATATAGTGGTGAAGGTATACGGCAGGGATACCGTGATCACAAGAGAAGGTGTGGAAATCACGATTCCCCCGGAATGGAGGGGCTAGCGTGGATTGGCGCCTGATGGAAGACAGCTTTGACGCGGCCCGCATCACCCATCTGGGAAATACATTCCTCACCGGCAACGGATACATGGGGGTGCGTGGCGCCCTGGAGGAATATGGGAAAGAACAGCTTGCCGCCGTCAATCTCTCCGGCATATACGACCGGGTGGGGGCGGGATGGCGTGAGCCATTGAACGCTCCCAACGGCCTAATAACCTATGTATCAGTGAATGACAAAGAATACCGCCTGCCCGGGACCGAGCCGTTGAGCCACACACAGGAGCTTGACTTCAGACACGGCATTCATACCCGCCGTACGTCCTGGCGGACGGAGTGGGGCAGGCTCACCGCTACCTGCCAGCGGTTTGCGAGCATGGATGAGCCTCATCTCATCTGCATGCGCTATCGGGTGGAAACGGATTTTGCCGGGGATATTGCCATCCATACCGGTATCGACGGGGATGTGTGGGATATCCACGGGCCTCACTATACCGATATCATACTGGACAGTGATGATGACAGGCTCACCGCCCTGGCATCCACCGGCGAGGGGAAGCAGGTGGCGGTCTGCGCCGGTTTCGCTATGGCTTTTGAGTCGGAGTCCCACACTAGTACATCCGGCAAATCAATCATGCGGCAGGAGCACATCCACGCCCGGCCGGGGGATATTTATACGTTCCATAAATACATAGCGGTATACACCTCCCAGGATGAAGGCGATCCCCTGGAGAATGCGGCTGCCTGCGCCCGGGACGCGGCTTTTGCGGGCTACGCGGGGGCTAAGGCGGCCCATTGCGTCCGATGGGAGGGGCTCTGGGACTTATCCGAGATCGATATCGAGGGCGATGATGAGGCTATGGGGGCGCTGAATTATTCCCTCTATCACCTGCACTGTATCGCCCCCAGACCCTTTGACAGCCGCTCCATCGCGGCCAGGGGGCTGTCGGGCCAGACATACAAGGGGGCGGTGTTTTGGGATACGGAGATGTTCATGCTGGATTTCTTTCTGCACACCGAGCCGGGGGTAGCCCGCACCATCCTGCAATACCGTATCGGCACCCTCCCCGGAGCGCGGGACAAGGCTAAGGAATACGGGTACGAAGGGGCCTTCTACGCCTGGGAGAGCCAGGAAGGGGGCTATGACGCCTGCAGCGAGTACAATATCACCGACGTGTTTACCGGCAGGCCCATGCGCACGTATTTCAAGGAAAAACAGGTCCATATCTCCGCCGCCGTTAGTTACGGTCTCATGCGGTATGCGGATATCACGGGAGATCTGTCCCTTCTCGTAGAAGGGGGTGCGGAGGTGATATGGGAGTGCGCCCGGTTCTATCTGTCTCTCTTGCTGAAGAGATTCAACGGACAGAGCTGGGAGATCCGTGATGTGATCGGTCCCGACGAGTATCACGAGGGGGTGGACAATAACGCCTACACCAATCGCATGGCGAAATACACCCTGGACGCGGCGATTCAGGCCATTGCCCTGTTGAAAGATACAGATGCCCAGACTTACGAGGCCTTGGACAGGAAATATGGGCTTTATGATAGCGTCCGGTCGTTTCAGGAGGCGAGCGAATCCCTCTATATCCCAGTCCCCGGTGTGAATGGCGTTATCGAGCAGTTTGACGGATATCTGTCCCTGGAGGACGCCTCCGTCGAGGACCTGCGCGCCCGGCTCCTGGACCCGCGGGAATACTGGGGGGGCGCCTACGGCGTGGCCTCCCAGACACAGGTCATCAAGCAGGCCGATGTGGTGAGCCTGCTCTGGCTTTTCCGGGACGAATACACGCGGGAGATACTGAAAAGGAACTGGGAATATTATGAACCCCGCACCGAGCACGGCTCGTCCTTGAGCGCCTGCATGTATGCCCTGCTGGCCTGCCATATCGGTGAGCCGGAGCGGGCCTATCCATTCTTTATGAGGACCGCCACGGCGGACCTAGTGGAGGGCGGCAAGGAGTGGGCGGGGCTCGTATACATCGGAGGGACCCATCCGGCGGCGGCGGGAGGGGCGTGGATGACAGCTATTGAAGGATTCGCTGGGCTGTCGGCCGAGGATGGTCAAATCAAGATCAATCCCCATCTGCCGGAGCATTGGGATCGGCTGTCATTTAAGATTCGGTTTCGCGGGGATATATATATGATCGATGTTAGCAAAGATGAATACCGTATTGACAAAATGGGTGAATAGAATTTCTATAAATGCCGCAGGCTTTATCGCAGACTGCGGACGCTTTCTCTTTCCACCAAGTTTACCGGCAGGATGATATTGGGTTCTTCGATGGGCTTTCCCTGGAGGCGCTCGATCATGGACTTCACCGCGAGCCGACCCTTTTGGGCCGCGTCCTGATGGATGGTGGTCAGGGGGGGAGACACCAGCCGGCAGAGATTGATATCGTCAAATCCCACCACCGAGATGTCCTCCGGGATGGACACGCCGCTCTGGCGCAGTCCGGCCATGATCCCGGCGGCCAGTATGTCGGCGGTGGCGAATATGGCGGTGACCTCCCGGTGGGCCGCGATCTCCCTGCCCAGCTCGATATCGCTGCTGACCGTGAATTCCTGCTGGAACACATACTCTTCACGGAAGGGTATCTCCGCTTCTTGGAGCGCGGATTTATAGCCGCAGAGGCGCTGCTGCACCACGCCGTCGGGGTGGATGGGGGAGGAGGCGAATACGATATGGGTATGGCCGTGGTCGATCAGGTGCCTGGTGGCGATATAGCCCCCCTGAAAGTCCTCCAGTCCGATATTCTGCATCCGCGGATGCTCGATATACGTATCGATGAGCACCACGGGGATATCCACCTCGCTGAGGGTATCGAAAAAGGCGTCCTTGAAAAGACCGGTGAAAAACATCCCGTCGATATTCCAGTTTCGCAGAAAGGTGAGCAGATCGTCACTGTCCTCGACGGTGCGGAGCATGAGGTAGTATCCATGATCCCGCAATACCTCTTCGATGGAGCCGATCAATGTGGAGTGAAAGGGGTCCTCCACGAAGCTGCCGCTGGTGCGGGGTACGAGGTGGTTGATCATGCCGACGACCTTGGAGCTATTGGACACCAGGGCCCGGGCCGACATATTGGGGGTGTAGCCGGATTGTTTGATGATGTCATTGATCTTGGCGATGGTTTTCGCCGATACCCGCGAGGTCTTGCCGTGGATGACATTGGACACGGTGGTGGCGCTCACCCCCGCCTCCCGGGCGATATCCTTGATGGTAGCCATAATAGAACCTCAGTTAAACGTTAAACAATTTATTTATTATATCATAGCTCCATACCAGTGTATAGGCTGGCGCGGAAAATGTGAATACATAGAAAACAGGAGGCGTCAAAATGATCAAAGGCGTTATTTTCGATCTGGACGGGGTGCTGGTATCCACCGACATGCTGCACTACAAGGCATGGAAGTGGCTGGCGGATCAATTGGGCATACATGGGTTCACCGAGGCGGACAATATGCGGCAGCGCGGGGTCAGCCGGATGGCGTCCCTGGAGGTGGTGCTGGAAAAAGGCGATCGGACTTATTCCCAGGCCGAGAAGGAGAAACTGGCGGAGATGAAAAACGATTTCTACAGAGAGCTGCTGAAGTCCCTGACACCGGAAGACGTGCTCCCCGGGGCGCTGGACAGCCTCCGGAAACTGCGCCGTATGGGTGTGTGCATAGGCGTCGGTTCAGTCAGTCGTAACACCCCCGTTATACTGGAGCGTACGGGCCTCGGCCGCTATGTCGACGCGGTGAGCTGCGGGCTGGATATTACCCACAGTAAGCCCCATCCAGAGGTGTTTCTGGTGGCAGCGGAGAAACTGGGGCTGGCTCCGGGCGATTGCCTGGTGGTGGAGGATGCAGATGCGGGGATACAGGCGGCTAAAGCGGCGGGGATGCGGGTCCTGGGCGTGGGGCCCGCCGCTCAGGACCCCGATGCGGATTATAGCGCCGCTTCCCTGGCTGCGCCCATCGACTGGACCCTGGTTTTGGGCAGAGAACAATGACAGACACAAGGCGCCCGGGCAACGTGGGATATAAAAGCGCAGTTTACTGGGTTTTGGCGGGGGCCAGGCTGTCCCGGTATTGGCTTGGGGTCAGTCCGGTATGCTTTTTGAATAATTTATAGAAGTATTTCTCATCCTGAAACCCGATCCGATACGCTACTTCGTAGTTCTTGAGCCGTATATCCTTCAGCAGTTCCTTGGCCCGTTCTATCCGGTGATTGTTGAGATAGTCGATGAAATTCTCCTGTGTCTCCTGCTTAAACAGGACGCTTAAATAGGCGGGGGTGATGAAGAGCGTGTCGGCGACTGTTTTGAGATTGATATTCTCCGCATAGTGGGTATGGATATACTCCACCGCGGTCTGTATCAATTGGCTCATCTGATTGTGCTGGGTGATCAGTTCGATGATGTCATTGAGCACGTCCGCGATTATCGTCTTGAGGGCGTCGAGTGTTTTGGCGGTATTGACCCTATCGAAATTCCGGTAGATCAATGCGTCTATTTCGGGGGAGTCGATATTGCGGTCGGCGCAGTGCTTGTAGATATTGCTCAGCAGGGTGATCCCGATCTTTTTGATGAATGCGCAGTCACAGCCCTGGGCGCTGTCAAAGGCCCGGAAGAAATTGTCCACCAGCACCCGTATCTTCGGACTGCCCATCTCGACCGCTGAAAAGATCTTGTCTTCCTCACCAAAGGGATAGAAGTGCTGATAGTTCTCCTCCAGCATCTGATTGTCATATACGATCACACTGTCTGAGCCGATAAAAATACTGTTATCCAGTGCGGCCAGAGCCTGGTGATAGGATACCGAGGCCGACAAGGGGGAGGCGACCTGCCTGCCGATGCCCACGGCGAAACCATACGCAAAGGCCCCGGACAGTGCGTGGTGGATACCCTCTATAGACGATACAAAATCACTATGCTCCATATCCGTGGCGATCAGTACCATATCATCTTCATGGATGGCGAGCTCGCTGTGCGCCATGGCTTTGGCTTGATCGCGGATGAAGGATGCGACACTTAGGGCGAGGTAGTCAAATTCCTCATTGGTATTGCGGGCATAGATCTCATCGATATCGAGTAGCCGGAAGACCGCCGCGCAGCAGGGGCCCGGGGTGAGATCGATACCGTACTGAACCGCGTCATGAAAAAAAGTCGATGCATTGCGCAGCCGTTCGCGGAGCAGGTCGGTGAGCAGCTTATCTTTCAAGAATACCTTGTGCTCCTGAAACAATGTGTGATAGGCGCGAAGGGTCTCCTTTTTATTCTGTTCGTCGGCCGCCAGATTTTTGGCCCGCAGCACCGCCTGGAGGATCTCCTCCACGGTGCAGGGTTTCAGCAGATAGTTATTGGCCTTTAAGTGGATCGCCTTTCTGGCGTATTCGAAATTGTCGTGGCCGCTCAGTATGATCATCTGTACATCCCGGCCGGTATCATTGATCTTCTCGATCAATGTCAGCCCGTCCATATGAGGCATCTGGATATCGATGATGGCGATATCGGGGGTGCTCTCCTCTATGAGGGAGAGCCCCTCGCGGCCGTTGTACGCGACGCCGCATACCTCTATATCGTACCGGCTCCAGTCGATGAAGTCTCTGATTCCCCTCACCTGCTCGGTTTCATCGTCGATGATGGCCAGCTTATACATAGGTATCAGTCCTTTCTGATCCGAAGATCAGGTGTCAATGGCAGCGATATATGGATCACGGTGCCTTCCCCGACCCTGCTCTGTACGTCCAGCTTGTATTTCTCACCGTAGTACAGGGACAGCCGATTGATCACATTCTTGATGCCGTATCCGCCTTTTTCGGGGCTGGCGGTATTCTCTTCGGGGTTTTTGATCTTTTGCAGTGTCTCTTCCGGCATACCGGGTCCGTCGTCCTGGATGATGAAATGAATACGGTCGTTTGCTTCGTAGCCCTTGATGGATATGGTGGTCTGCTTATCGTCGGTCTCCAGGCCGTGGACGATGGCGTTTTCCACGAATGGCTGCAGGATCAGCTTGGGGATGTGATGGGACATGATCCCGGGATCGAAGTCCATTATGTATTTCAATTTGCTTCCATACCGTTTTTCCTGGAGCAGTATATAGTAGCTGATGAAATCCCTCTCCTGGGAGACCTGCAGGAACTCATTGCCCACATTTAATGCGAGGCGGAATACCTTGCTGAGTGCGTGGATCATGTCCTGGACGTCCTGGTTGTCCCCGGTCACCGCTTTCCAGTAGATGGTGTCCAGTGTATTGTACAGGAAATGGGGATTGATCTGGGCCTGCAGGGCTTTCAGTTCCGCGATCTTCTCCTCGATCTCGAGGACATAGACCTCGTGGATCAGGTCGTTGATCCGGGCGATCATCTGATCGTATTCCGCCCCCAGTTGTCCGATCTCGTCCTTGTATTTGAACCCCACGGTTTCCTTGAAATTTCCGTTTTTTACCCGGCTCATGGAACGGAGCAGGCCGGTGATGGGGGTGGTGAGCAGGGAGGAGGTGTAGGTGGTGAAGAAGAAACCCAGGAACAGCGCGAGTAAAGACGCGATCAGCGCCACCATGGGGACAAAGCCCGAATTGGTGGTGAAGCTGCCCAGGGGGACGATATTGAGCACCTTCCAGTCGACATTGGTGAGGGTCGTGAATGTCACCAGGTATTTCTCACCGCCGTACCGGTATATCTCGCTGCCCTCCGGTCTATCCAATATGACGGGGGGGACCTCATCGAGTATATCGGTGATGACTGCATCGCCCCGGGGCGACGGGTCGATGAAGAAGGGGACGCCGGAGGCGTCCAAAAACATCATGGTGCTTCCGTCGGTATCCAGGGCGCCGGCATAGACGGACTTGACGGCGGATAGATTCATGGAGAGCATCATGAATCCCTTGGTGGAATAATCATTGAGCTTCAGCACGGTACGGAACATGGATATCTTGGCGCTCTTATTGTCCAGTATATAGGTGCTGTCTTCCTCGGGCAGATAGGCCCACAGGGGGGCGCCCCGCATCCCGTCGGCTTCTCTATAGTAGGGCGTCTCCTTGACGGCAGCCAGATCGGGTATATTGGTACTCTTGTCGGTGGCGGCGTAGTATGTAAATCCATTGTCGGCGTAGAGGCTGATAAAACTCATATAGCTCTTGGACACCAGCAGATTGTTGAGCATGTATTTCACATAATTTTCATCGGCGAGGTTTTGGGTAAGCGTCTCGGGACTGCAGCAGATGGTCCGCTGGATGATCGAGTCGGAGCATATAAAGGAGGAGAGCTCTTCCGCGTCTTTCTGCATATAGTCGATGCTGTTGCCGATCTGCTTGACATCCCTGAGGTTGATCACAGCGAGCTCATTGGCGATGGTCTGCTTGTATAGAAAGAAGGACGCCAATCCGATGATGAACGCCACGAAGAATATGATGAAGGAATTGATGAGGATCATCTTATAGCGGATGCTGGTATTCATATATGTGTTTTTGACCGTATCGAAAAGACGCATACTGCCCACCCTTACGCCGTTGCGTGAAATATCCCTTACACCAGATACTATTATACATTACAATAGACATATCGTCCCTGCAAATCGGCAATCAACCATAGATAGTGCACCATTTCATTAAATCGTCTACTGACTCCGGGTGATCAGCGGGATACAGTAAAGGCAGGCAACATCATCAAATAAGGAGGAGGTTTTTTCATGAAAGTAGTCAACAAATTGTGGGTCGTGGCGCTGGCGCTCGTTATGGTATTCAGCCTGGCCGCGTGCCAGGGGGACAGCGACACCGCCGCCAGTCCGGACGGTGAGACCGATGCGGCGGCGGAATCCCAGGCCCCGGCGGATGACGCGGGGGATGCGGACGAACCCGTCACCATCCATTTCTTCTCCAATCTGCCCGACCGCTCGTCGGGGATGGGGGAACTGGAACAAATACTGATCGACCAGTATACGGCGGAGAATCCCCATGTGACCGTGGAAGTGGAAGCCCTGCAGGATGAGCCCTACAAGCAGAAATTCCAGTCCTATGTGGCGGGCAATGAACTGCCGGATCTGTGCATGGTATGGGGGCAGCCTTCGTTTTTCCAGGCCGTGATGGAAGGCGGCTATGTGGCGGAACTGAACCCTGACGACTATACGGACTACGGGTTCTTTGACGGGGCCACCGCTGATTTCAGTTACGACGGCAAGCTCTACGGACTGCCCCGCAATCAGGACCTGACGGCGCTTTTCTACAACCAGGCCATCTTCGATGAATATGACGTCAAGGTCCCCGAGACCTACGACGATCTGATGGCCGCCGCCGAAACCTTCCGTGAAAACGGCGTGACGCCCCTGTCCATCAACGGCAAGGACAAATGGATACTCAATCTATTCTTCCAGGATCTGCTGGTGAAGGTGAGCGGCGACCAGGATACCATCTATGACGCTATCGACCAGGAGACCAGCTTCGCTGGCGATCCCGACATCCGCAAGACGGCGGAACTGTATAAGGACCTGGTGGACGCGGGATTATTCCAGGATTCCTATATCTCGGCCGACTATGCATCCGCCATGAATCTATTTCTCCAGGAAGAGTCCGCCATGTTCTACATGGGCGCCTGGGAAGTGGGTATGGCGAGCAATGAAGAGAACAGCGAGCATTTCCGGGAGAATGTGCAGGTCATGACGTTCCCCACCGTCACCGAAGGCGAAGGCAAGGCCACCGATCTCGTGGCGTGGAACGGAGGCGGGTTCGCGGTGTCGGCTAGCTCTGCTGTGAAAGACGAGGCCATCGCGCTTCTGAACTACATGATGCTGCCGGACCACTGGGCCAAGATCGGCTGGGAGACGGGGAATGTCGTACCGGGACAGGATTACTCATCCTTCTTGACCGGCAATGAGAATCAGCTCCAGATGACCATCACCGATATATTGCAGCAGTCTACCTCTATGAGCGGCACCACCTGGAACGACTATGCGCCGGGCGAGTGGAAGACCAATTGCGAGCAGCTCATGCAGGAATACTCCGCGGGTATCGTGGATATCGACGGATTCCTCACAGGGCTCGACGAAGCGGTGGGACAATAACGCACAGTTGTGAACGAACGGGAAGCAGGGGAAGATCTTCCCCTGCTTTTTCTAAAAGAGACCACAGAAACGGATGTTTTGGATAAGGCGGTATGGGTATGGATCGGATGAAACGGAATAAACTTATTATATTTTTATTGGTATCGCCCGGACTTATATTTTTCTTCGCCGCAGTGCTGTTTCCCATCTTAAAGAGCGTGTATTACGGGATGACGGACTGGAAGGGCATAGGCGATTTTAACCTGGTGGGCTTCGATAATTTTGTGAAAGTACTGACGGATGACAAGGTGTTTCGGGAGTCACTGCTGCATGCGGCGACACTGGCGGTTTTGACCGTTATCGTCCAGCACCCCATCGCGCTGTTTTTCGCCATTATCATAGATAAGATCGGGGGCAGAAGAGAGACATTCTTCCGGGCTGTATTCTTCATCCCCTGCGTGATCTCCATCGTGGTCATCTCCAAGATGTGGGTGGGGATATACAATGCGGAATACGGACTGCTCAATACGGTATTGGAATTCATGCGTCTCGACGCACTCAAGCAGGACTGGCTGGGGAATTTTCATATCGCGCTGTACTCGGTGGTCTTCGTGATCATGTGGGTGGGTTTTGGGTATGCGTTTCTGATCTACTACTCGGGGATCAAGGGCGTGCCCGAGGAACTGTACGAGGCGGGTCTCATCGACGGGGCCGGCGGCTGGCAGCGCTTTCGGCACATCACGCTGCCCCTCATAAAACCGGTGATATGGGTCAATGTGACGCTGGCCATCGTATCGTCATTGAAGCAGATGGAGCCCATCTATCTTATGACCAACGGCGGCCCGGGCTCCACCACCCAGTTTGTGGCCAATTACCTGTATATCCAGGCGTTCAACGCCAAAAAATACGGCTACGCCAACGCCATATCGGTGGTGTTTGTGGTGGTGTGCCTGATCGTGACCGTGCTTTTGCAGCGGGTGTTTCGGGATAGGGAAAGGGGAGAGGCGTCATGAGCGACCATACGACCGCAGTCATTGCACCGGGCCGGAAAAAGAAAAGGCGGCTGTCCCGCATTGTCTATGTCATACTGTGTTCCCTGGTGGCGGCGGGGGCCATATTCCCGCTCATATGGTTATTGGATTTCTCTCTGGCCAAGAGCAATGAGCTTTTCAGCAGCAAGATACTGATATGGCCGTCTCCGCCCCAGTGGCACAATTATTATCTGGCGCTCACCGACGGCAAGGTCCCCCAGTATCTCACAAACAGCCTGGTGATCACTTCGGTCAGCGTGGGGCTGGTGGTGGTGCTGGCTGTCATGATGTCCTATGCCTTTATCCGGATGCGGTGGCGGCTGAGCCGTGTATTTCTGAATCTGGTGCTGCTGGGGATCATGATCCCCATACACGCCACACTGCTGCCAAATTTCCTGACGTTCCACTCGCTGAATCTGACCGACTCGCCTTTAGCACTGATCATCCCCTATGTGGCATTCGGCCTTCCCCAGGCGACGTTCATCATGTCGGGCTTCATGGCGTCGATCCCCGAGGCGGTGGAGGAGTCGGCGCTGATCGACGGCTGCGGGATATTCCGGATCGTATTCAAGATGGTATTTCCCCTGATGAAGCCCGCGATCATCACGGTGATCATCACCTCCTACATCAGCATATGGAATGAATTTATCATGGCCGCCACCTATCTCACCAGCGATACCTACCGGACTCTGCCCTTCTCGGTGTATAATTTTGCGGGGATGTATAGGTCCAATTACGCGGCGCAGTTCGCCGTCATGGTGCTGGCGGCCCTGCCCTCGCTGATCGTGTATATCATACTCAATAAACACATCACAAAGGGTATCGTGGCCGGCGCGGTCAAGGGATAAGGAGAAAGGCAGAAACAATGAATAGAAAATATCTGGATACGAATCGTACGCCGGAGGAACGGACCGAAATACTGCTCAATGAGATGACGGTGGCCGAAAAAGTCGGGCAGATGATGCAGATCACCTGCAGCATCACCGACGTTACCCGGGACGGCTCTGACGTGACATTTGCCTACTCGATGATGCCGGAGGATGAGGCGCGGCTGTGGGCCCGGGAGAGGGGCGCGGGGTCCTTTCTCCATGTGCTGGGGGATGAGGCCTGCGCCATCCAGGAGATGGCGCTTTCCTCCCGCTTGGGTATCCCGGTACTGTTCGGCATCGACGCGATCCACGGCCACGGCCTGCACAACGGCGCCACCGTGTTCCCCTCCCAACTGGGTATGTCCTGCAGCTGGAACCGGGAGCTGATCCGGGAGGCGGGCCGGGTGACCGCACGGGAGGTGCGGGCCGACGGCCTGCACTGGACATTTTCCCCGGTGCTGTGCATCGGGCGGGACCTGCGATGGGGGCGTGTGGACGAGACATTCGGGGAGGACGCCTATCTCATCGGGGAGCTGGGCGCGGCGCTGATCCGGGGCTACCAGGGGGAGGATATAGGGGGTGCGGACAGCATCCTTGCCTGCGCCAAGCATTATGTGGCCTACGGGGAATCCACAGGGGGCCGGGACTCCTATGACAGTCCCCTGAGCTACCGGAAGCTGAAGGAAGTGTTCCTGCCGCCGTTTGCCCAAGCGGTGGAGGCGGGATGCGCGACAGTCATGGCGGGCTATCAGTCCATCGACGGGACCCCTGTCACCGCCAATACAATGGTGCTCCGGGATATACTGCGGGACGAACTCGGGTTTGGGGGATTTGTGGTGACGGACTGGGACAATGTGGGGAGCCTGATCACCAATCAAAAGATCGCAAGCGATATGGAAGCTGCGAGCCGCATGGCCGTGGAGGCAGGAAACGATATGATCATGAACACCCCGGCGTTTTACGAGGCGGCGGTCAAGCAGGTGAAGGACGGCCGGATACCGGAGGCGCTTATCGATGATGCGGTGCGGCATATCCTGCGCGTCAAATTCGCCATGGGATTGTTTGAAACCGCGAGAGAAGAGACGGCCGGGCGCCGGGATGAGGTATTCGCCTGTCCGGCGCATCTGGATGTAAATCTGAAGCTCACCAGGGAATCCATCGTCCTGCTTAAAAATAAAGACGAGCTGCTCCCCTTGACTTCATCGGTCAAGCGGATCGCCGTGATCGGGCCCAACGCCGACGACATCCGGGCCCAGTACGGGGATTGGACGTATTTCTCCCATCCGTTCCCCAAGGATGATGTCAATCCCATGGGGCCCTATCGCACCATGCTTGCGGGCATCCGGGAGGCGGCGGAGCGCCACGGGGCCCAGGCCGACTACCATAGGGGCTGCCATATCATGGACCGTGCAGACGCACAGATTGGGGAGGCCGCGGCCCTGGCCGCCGCTTCCGATGTGACCGTGGCGGTGGTGGGGGACTGCTACGACCAATACGGGGAATACAAGGACCGGGCGGATCTGGATCTATCCGGGATGCAGCAGGAACTGCTCATTGCACTGAAGGATACGGGCAAGCCCCTCGTCGTGGTGCTGGTCAACAGCAAGCCCCTGTCCATCCCCTGGATCCAGGACAACGCCGACGCGGTGCTGGAAGTATTCAATCCGGGGATGATGGGGGGGCAGGCCCTGGGTGAGATCGTATTCGGGGAGACCAACCCCAGCGGGAAGCTCTCGATATCGTTCCCCCATCACGCGGGACAACTGCCGGTGTACTACAATCAACTGCCGGGCTGGCACGGGGGCACATACATGGATATGCCCGCAGCGCCCCTGTACAGCTTCGGATACGGGCTGTCCTATTCCAGATATGAATACAGTAACTTGACTCTGTCGGCGCAGACCCTCGGCCCGGATGATACATTGACCGTCCGTGTGGACGTGACCAATGTGAGCGGACGTGACGGGTGGGAGACGGTCCAACTGTATGTCAATGATCCTGTCAGCTCCGTCGTGACACCGGCTAAGCAGCTTAAGGGATTTGAGAAGGTCTATATACCCGCCGGACAGACACGGACGGTGCCTATGCCGCTGTCCATAAAGGCATTGGCGCTGACGGACAGAGACGGGGCATACCGGACGGAGCCAGGGGAATTCGTGATACTGGTAGGACCTGATTCCAGGGATACATCTCTATTGAAAAAAAGTGTGTGTGTCCAATATCAGGGAGGGGGACAGGGGAAACCAATGTAATCAGCGCTGTAAGAATAAACGAAAAGGACCAGGAGCCAACCGGGAACCGGTTGGCTTTGTTTACTGTTCCGGGAGAATCGGGGAACAGGGTCAATCTGCAAGACAGTTATCCGGAATGAAAGAAAATAATGCTCGATATGCCGAAATAAAATAATAATCCGGAAATATAAAAAATATTATCCCGTATTTCTTTTTATAATAATAAACATCGCGAATATATATATAATATTGCTTGACATTCCTATATCGCAATGTTAAAATGATCACGCTCGAGCACAACAATACCAGAATATTGGAGAAATTAGGGAGACTATCAAATCATCTCTGCCGTATCAATGCGGCAAAAACGAAAGAGGGGGAAAATTACATGAAAAAGATTTTTGCGCTTCTTGTTGCTCTCGTGATGCTTTTCAGTCTGGCAGCCTGCTCCAACAACGATAATGAGGCGACACCGGAGCCGTCAGAGAGTGCCGCTCCTTCGGACGAAGCAAGTGCTTCACCTGCGGGAGACGAGACCGAGTATACTGCGATTCCCTTCCTGGAAAAATACACAGAGTATAAATACGATGGCGAAATCAACGCCCTGTATCTTGTCTGTACCACCGCTGCGGAGTATTTTCCGAATTCTCATGCCGTATGGGAACCCATGATGGAAGAGCAGGGGATTCATATCGATCTGCTGGGACCCCCGGAGTATTCCGACGCAAGCCTGATTTCCACGCTTGAATCCTCCTTGGCTTCCGGCAAATACGATATCGTCATCCTGTACCCCATCACGCCTTCGGCCATCACGCCGCTGCTGCATGATATCTGGGAGACCTATCATGTGCCCATCCTCTCCTACGCGTTTGCACCGGAGACACAGAGCGGCCACTATTACCTGGGGACCTCGTATTACGTCGCCGGGACGGTCCTGGGCGAGTCTATCGTAGATTACGTGGATCAGAACGCCGATTACTTCGACACCCTGGACACCATCCCCTATGCCGTATACATGAACCCCCAGGGCGCCGAGCAGTACAAGCGCATAGAGGGCGCCATGGATGTATTGAATGATGACGGACGGTTCTCTCTGATACAGGAGTACAACGCCAATGGCGAGGCCGCGAGCCTGACCCAGACCGAGACGCTGCTGACAGACCATCCCGAGGTGGAGGTCATCCTGACCCAGATCGACAACGATGTGACCGGCGCCTACCAGGCTGTGGCCAGCGGGACCTATGAGAGCTCCGAGTACCTGAGCCTGTGGGGATTTGACGCAACGGGCGCAGTCATGGCCCTGATGGACAAAGACGGTGTGGACGGCCCCGTACAGGGATCTTCCTTCATCGACCACTACCAGTCCGGTGAAGCGCTGTCCGAGCTGATCCCCATCCTCGTCGGCGCGGCAAAAGAGGAGACGTTGATCGAGTTTGACCAGGCTGATTTCGATTGGCTCGGAACCGGTCTCTCCAACTTCTACAAGACCGTTACTCCCGAAAACGTCGACATGTATTACACGCCAGCCAATTAGGTGTATTCGGATACCGGCGGGGGCGCTATATGGCGCCCCCCGGCCG
>ENA-ORCX01000280-ORCX01000280.1-marine-metagenome-genome-assembly--contig:-NODE-280-length-27652-cov-3.503209_pt1 | contig 27652 bp, 19 predicted proteins | sample MGYA00248630_ERZ508518 | MGnify/ENA primary metagenome ERZ508518 (study PRJEB26188, sample SAMN06268768) | marine metagenome | isolation source: Bioluminescent Bay, La Paraguera, Puerto Rico | place...
GCCACGAGGTCCACATGGGTAGCCGAAAGAAAAGCCTCCGGCAGTTCAAACCTGCGGCTATATGTGTAATTGTGGTGTGCAAGCTCCTTGGCATGTATCTCGTTCCTGCCCCAGAATGGATCGGGCATTCCGTTTGCCATATAGTCCAGGTAGGTACAGCCCGGCAGGCGGCCCGGTATAGGGGGTTTTTCGTCTTGGCTCAATTGCCAGCTCCCGGCTAGATCGATGCACTGCATATAATGTCACTCCTATTTTTTCATATACTTACTATACTACCGGAGAATCAGACACGGCAGTTGTGCAATCCTAAGAAAATTTGTATACAGGTTTGACTATTTATTGCGTCATCAGGCGACAAAGGCAACTCTGAGAATCATTGAACTAGTATGGGAGCCATCCATCTCTGTGTCCCTGCCGGGGCATATCGATCCGGCTTGCCTGTGATGGCGGCATCCCATAGGCTTTTTTAAAGCAGCGGGAAAAGTAGGCCACATCGCAGAAGCACAATGCTTCCGCCACCTCTGTCACGCTGATGCCCAATTGGCTCAATAGATATTTGCTCTCTTCCAGTTTGCGGTGAAGGATATATTGGCTGGGGGGAAGTCCCACCTGTTTGGAAAACAAACTGGAGAAATAATGCTGTTCCAGGCCCACATATGCCGCGACTGCCGATACGGGGCAGGGACCGTACAGATTGCGGTCGACATAGCGTACGGCGCTGGCAACGGGTTTGGAATACAGCCGCCTTTCTTCATTTTGCACCAAATCATAATAGTGAAGGAGAATCTGGCGGGTCAGTTCGAAAAGTTCCTCATCCGTATCGATGCCTTCCAGGTAATTGATATAGAAGTCACTGAGGGAAAAACTCAATTCCACATCCGCCCCCCGGTCGATGGCCAAGCGGCAGATGGGTGCGATCAGACAGATTATGGTATTGCGCAGGCCCCGTAAACGGTTGGGCCCCAAAACCCCCGCATACGCAAGTAACGCATCCACTAAGCGCTGAGACCGGATATAATCTAAAAAAGCATCCCGTTCCATAGCGAAAAGCATATTGTAGGTTCTGCGCTCATCCTCATAGCTGTGGTGGCTGACGCCGCTCATGAGCAGCTGTTTAGCGCCCCGTTCCGCCTCTGCCCGTGTCATAATACGACATACCCTTCTTCAAGAAATCATACTTTTTCACAAACATTGTAATGCTTGCCCTGATAGAATGCAAGCAAATAGGACAAGCTTGATTTTATTCTAGGGGCCTTAGTATTTGGATCCGGGAGCGATAAGGGAGGGTGTTTTATTTGTCTGCATTGGAAAACAATAAAAAGAGCATCAATTTTGTCACTGGTAAGTTTGAGCGGTTTTCGTACGGTCTTTACTTTTTAGGCCAGCTCATTTTTTACGGCATTATCACTGGTTTTCTGCAGCTTTATCTGACGGACTACGGGATTCCCGCCGCATTGGTCGGCGGTATCTTTGCCGTGGCCAAAGTGTGGGATGCTGTGAACGATCCCATATTCGGCGTGCTTGTCGATAAGATTAATTTAAAGAGGGGGAAATACATCCCCTGGGTGCGCATATCTACCTTTCTCATTCCGTTGACCACCGTATTTATCTTCGCCATGCCCATGAATGTCAGCGTCCAGATCAAGGCTATTTGGGCAGCCGTGGGCTATATGCTGTGGGACACCAGCTACACCATCTGTGATGTCCCTATCTTTGCATTGGCCACCGCCATGACCGACAATATTAAAGAGCGCGATTGGCTGTTCATGACCAAGGGTTTCGTCACCTCCTTTGGCGCCCTTGTCGCGCTGGTCGCGATACCCTTGTTATACCCCAATATCGGCTGGACAGCCGCCGTTATCATCATGAGCGTTATCGCCATGAGCACCATGCTGCCTGTGGGCTTTGTCGCCAAAGAACGCCATATTGTCAAAGGAGAACAGGAACCCACCCTGGGCGCCCTGATCAAATACCTTTTCAAAAACAAATACCTTCTCATCTTCTATGGCGCCATACTCATCTCCGCACTGACCAATACCAGCCTCGCCGTCAGCAATTATGTAGCCATTTACTGCTTTGGCAGCGCAGAATTGATTTCAGTTTTTTACCTCGTTATTTCATTACCCATGATGGTCTCCATTTTGGTACTGCAGCAGTTGATCAAAAAAATAGATAAGCTTACTGTATATCTGGTATGCACCGCTTTGGGTCTTGTGTTCAGCGTTGTCATTTACCTTGTAGGCTATCACAATATTACTTCGTATCTCATCCTTATTGCCATCCGGGCTCTTTTCACCAGCGGCGCCTTGGTTCTCTATCCTATGTTCACCGCCGACTGTGCGGAATACGGTCAATTTATTACCGGTGACAGGGCACAGGGCGTGGCTTTCTCCGTGCAGACGTTTACGTCAAAAATGATAGCCGCACTGTCCGCCTCTATCGGCATGTTTGTATTGGGGATGGTGGGCTTTGTATCGGGCGAGGGCGCTGTGCAATCCCCTGAAACCATTGACTGGATTTGGCGCCTGAACACCATTGCACCGGTGTTTTCCGGAGTCATTGCTCTTTTTATCATTCTGTTTGCATACAAGCTTAAAACAAAGGACGTCGTATTGATGGTCGAAGCCAACGAAGGGAAAATCAGCCGGCAAGAGGCCATCGCAGGCTTTTCACGGGAATATGTCTAGTGGTTTTGAGCTGCTGCTGTATGTATCGGGCTGGCCATCCGGACGCACACTCATCACCATATTAGCGGATCATGTGTGTTCGTAGCGGCTAATGATTATGATCCCTGATCCTTGATCTCGGATATGGCTGCCGGTCATCTGCGGTGTGGTGAAACCCGTCACACCGCAGATGATAACAGGGCGATCTATAGATTTGGTGCAAGCCATGTGTAGTTCAAGACAATATATACGATATAGATAATAAGTAATACCAGCCCTTCAAACTTCGTAATTCTTTCATTTTCACCCCTGGTAAACAGTCTAAAGGCAATCAGTATAATAAGCATCGCCGGTATCTGCAGCGTGAAAAAATCCAGGGGAACATCCAGTCCTGCAGCAGTGACCGCGGCGGCGCTTCCAACGACAAAGAGGACATTTAGGATATCCGCGCCGACGATATTGCCTACGGCGAGCTCTCCATGTCCCTTCCGTACAGCCGTGATGGCGGTGACCAGTTCGGGCAAGCTAGTCCCTAAGGCTACCAAGGTGGCTGCTATGATGCTTTGCGGAATACCGATGCGGACAGCCGTGACTTCAACGGTAGGGATCAGGATCTTCGACGACGCAATGACGAGGAATATCCCCCCAAACAATTTAACCATCTGTATTGCCAGAGGCGTTGTTTCCTTCACCAATACATCTGTCGCAGCGTCCTCTCCGGCGGGTGGTATTGTCACTGCCGGCTCCGTGTGGGGCGATACCGGATTTTTTGTCCATCGGATCGAAAAATAAATGTAGACAATCAGCATGGCGATACATATCCAGCCCATCCATTGGGTGATATTCCCGTGGCCACCAAAGGGGATGCTGGCGAGAGCGAGCAGGATCCCGGTCCATATCTGTACACGGCCCTGTCTTCTTACTATTACTTTGTCCACCGGGAGGTATCCCATAAGCGCTGCCACCCCGATAATCAAGCCGGTATTCGCGATAATGGAACCGATGGCGTTTCCCAGCGCCAGGTCGGGATTGCCGTTTATGGCGGCCAGGACAGATACTGTGGCCTCGGGAAGGGTGGTGCCCAGAGAGACGATGGTCGCACCGACGATCATTTTGGGTACGCCCCAGTGTATAGAGAGACTGACGGCTTGGTCTACCAAGATGTCGGCTCCCTTGCTTAAAACATACAGCATGGCGGCGATAATGAATGCCAGTATGATGGTCGGCAAGGAGCCTGCGCAGTTGTAAATAAATAAATCCATACATCCCCCTACACTGTAGACAAAATAAAAAGACCCAACAAAGTGTACACTTTGTTGAGTCTCACAAGGCAATGCCATTAAAGCCGGGAAAGTAATTTTCCGAGATGACGACTTTAATTCCCCAAAGGGCTAGTTACTCCCTCAATCCTGCTTATTATAAAAAAAACAAATATGCTTGTCAATATATGAAGGACGATTATCAATTCATACGTGGGAGCCTCGTACCCGGAGTGTTTATCCCTTCCGTAAAATTCAAGTGCCTTATATAGATTTTTCCTCGGTCTGGATGTTTGCATACGGTCTCGTATACACGATAGCCCTCCTTTTAGTAAATATTTTGCGTAAAGATATGGACAATATTACGTTGATATCAATATCGATTGATAACTATATCCATACAAACTATAATGATCGAGTATATAAACAGCAACGGAGAATGAAATGTCGGGAATCATAAAAATATATGTGGATGACGATAATTGGATCTTTGATGAGGACATCTCGATCCGGCTTGTGAAGTGCGGCCGGGAGAGATGCCTGTCGGACAAAAAAGAAGAAAGCGGAAACAGAACGTATCACAGTCTGCATTATGTGTCGCGTGGAGCGGGATATCTGCTCGTCGATAAAGAGAAGATCAAGATCGAAAAGGGCAGTGTGTTTCTGATCCGGGCACATGAAGATATTACATATTACCCTGAGAGAAGCAACCCGTGGACATTTATCTGGGCCGATTTTGTCGGAGAGAACCTGGAAGCGCTCTTCACGGAATGCGGACTAGGGAAAAGCAGGCATTTTTTAAAGCCGCAGACCCAGGATGTGGGGGAATGGTTCGTACAGATGCTGGATGCGAATTTTGAACGCGGGCAGCACTTTCAAAGCACCGTCATACTGATCCGGATACTCTCCAGGCTCATCGAAGAGCATGCCGCCAACTATGCCTGCAGTATCGATAGGATTGTCCGGGAGGCCCTCATATTCATAAACAACAATTACCGGCTTGAGATCTCTCTCGAGGTCATTTCCACAAGTGTGGGGGTCAGCCCAAATTACCTTGTCAATTTATTCTCTTCAGAAGTCGGGTTTTCTCCGATGAAATATCTGATGCTGTTTCGAATCGCCAATGCCTGTGATTTGCTCAGGCAGAGAAAATATAACATCAAGCAAATCAGCAAACAAGTCGGCTATAAGGATCAACTCTATTTCTCAAGATGTTTTTCAAAAATAAAAGGCGTTCCGCCGAGTCATTATCTTGAGAAATATATAGATGATGATCCTTGGGAATTTATCAAATCATCAAATATTGACTTGGATGATAGAAAAGGAAAATACCATGGGGATTGAGCTTGTAAAAAATGGAGTAAAGATAGATGGAAGAGAAGAGATATTGCTGTGCGCATCCTTCTTTTATTTCAGGATTCCCCAAAAAGAGTGGGAATCCCGGGCGAGATTGATCGCCGCCCTCGGCTATAATTGTGTGGACGTCTATTTTCCGTGGAACTTCCATGAGATAGAGCCAGGGACGTTCGATTTTTCCGGGGACCGGGATATATCTCTCTTTTTGAAAATATGTGCAGAGAATAATCTATTTGTCATTGCCCGTCCGGGTCCGTATATTTGTTCGGAATGGGACGGGGGCGGGCTGCCGTCGTGGGTGATATGCGATACTGATATCAGGCAAAATGACAAGATGTATCTGGGGCAAGTGGCCGGATGGTTCGATCATATTTTGCCTATGATCGCCAGGCACCAGAGCAATGAGAGTGGCAGTGTGATTCTCTTACAGCTTGAAAACGAGCTCGATTTCTTTGACTGTGAGGATGTGGAGGGATACATTGCCCGGCTCAGGGATATGGCCCTGGACAATGGCATTACGGTTCCATTGTTTGCATGTGCGGGGCAGGGTGATATCAAGAGAAGCGGCGGGCTGACGAAAGGCGTCATACCGAGCTATAATTTTTATCCTTCCCTGACGGATGAGACATTTGATCACACCCTTTCCCAATATGCAGCGTTCCTAAAGGAGAAGGGATTGCCTTTTTTGATCAGCGAGACGGATCGGAAGCATTCCGTTCTGAAAAGAGAGATGCTGGCCGGCGCCAAACTCCTCGGTGCGTACAACCAGGTTGGCGGATCAAATTTCGCATACTACCAATCGGTCAACAATTGGGGCACGCCGCTTTCGTTGATCTGTACACTGTACGATTTTGATGGGATGATCGACAATCTCGGGCACTGTACCAAAGAGGCCGATGAAGCCCTTCTATTGTCCGAAATGATCGGTCTGTACGGCCGAAAATTGGCGGCGGCCGAATACTGTGAGATGGAGCCTCCGCTTACATTTGATACCGGCGATGTGGCGTATACAAATGCGGTTCGGTTGGCCGATGACGGGGGAGATCTCATTTGCGTGAGGAGTGTGGCGGAAGGAGCGGTCTGCGCCCAAAGCAAATACGAAGGCCATGATTTTGAGGTTTCGCTGGATGGATTCGAGGCATTGGCGCTCCCCTTTCATCTGAAGCGGGATGCCTGCGAGATCGTGTTTTCCAATCATGAGGTCTTTTCATTGGAGCCCCTCGTAATGGTCGGAGAAAGCAGCCCCTTTCTGTGCATCGAAAAAAACGGAAGATCAATAGTGATCACCGAAAGCGGATGCTATGACGGCATGGAGGTCTCATTTATTTCAAAGGATGAAGCGGTAGCACGCATAAAAAAGAAGAGAAATCTCGAGATCACATACTGTGACGACGTACCTCCCTCTGAGATCGCAGCGTGCGCGGTCGGTACTTTTGAGAACCACAATCCTTTTGCCGACGCAGAGAGCTCGTTTTTCTCGGATAACAACATATGGTTTGGCGAAGCTGAGTACAAGATAAAAACCGACAATAGAGAATTGTTTCTGAAGGGGGTCGGGGATTTTCTTGCCGTGAAAAATGATGACCAGGTTGTTTTTTCCGGCCTGTGCACATGTGATGATGTCATTGTGCCTGGGCGCGGCGATGTCAGGGCCTTTGTGGAAAAATGGGGGCATAGCAATTTCGATGACGCCAGAAAGAATTCATTGCGGATCAAGGCAAAGCGGGGAATAGAGAAAATATACGGAATCATGTCAAAAACGGAGATGACAAAATGGCGTTTTACCGAGGTCGACAGTTTTTCCCGGGATGTCAGGATCGAGAAGTCGGAGACGGATCCCCACATATCGATCAATAGTTGGAATTCCACCCGGGAGCCGTTGTTTGCCGCCTATTATACGGAGTTTGTTCCGGAGGTGCTGCCGGGGGAAGATCTCCTTTTATTTCTCGACGGGATGGAAGCGGAATGCAATTTATTCCTGAACGGTAGATATGTATTTACCTTTACCCAGGGATCAAAGAGCGTAAATATCACAGAGTTGATTCGCCCCGGGGAAAAAAACCTGGTCGAACTATGCGTCCGAAAAGCGAATTGGGCAATAAAGACAGGCCACCTGTATATGCTCAGGGTGATCCCCTGTGAATTTGAAATACGCAAGGTGGACCATCTCGATGTCTATCTTTCGGACCTGAAGCCGGCAACGCTGCCGATGAAAATAATAAAAGGCGGGATGTACGCGGTTTGTGTGGAGAAAGCGCTGCCCTATGATACATATGGATTCCTCGATGGGTCGGGATTCCGCGCCACGGTCATGCAGGATAGGAAAGTGATTGCCCGCATCGTAGCCGAAAGCGACCAAATCGCGCAAGCGGGGTGTTCCAGTATTACTAAGTTCTTGATACCCAGTGACACAGAGCATCCTTTGTATTTTTTTGTCGAGGCGATGCATGACGGTACATTTGAATTTGCAGTTGAGGAAAGAGAATGAAGATTATCAAAGTAGATGTACAAAATCCGCAGCAAGCCATAGACGGCTGGGGCACATCGCTATGCTGGTGGGCCAATGCGGCGGGGGGCTGGACGATGACGGGCGACAGCGGGAAAGAGGTCAGGGAAGAATTGATGGAGCTCTTTTTCGCAGAAAAGGGCCTCGATCTCAATATCGTACGGTATAATATCGGCGGCGGCGACAACCCGGATGAAAAACAGCATATGTTTCATTTCAGGGGTATGCCTTGCTTCCGGCCGGTGCCGGACAGTGCATTTGACCCGGAGGCGGATTGGCGGCAGTTATGGGTATTGACGCGGGCCCATGAGATGCGGAAAGGCGATCTGATCACCGAGGCGTTTGTCAATTCGCCGCCGTGGTGGATGACCAAATCCCTGTGCAGCGCCGGCAACGAAAAGGGCAGTGAAGAAAATCTCGACAGGTCACGCTATGGAGACTTCATCGCGTACTGTGCCGATGTGATGGCCTATCTGGAACATGATCTCGGAGTCGAGATAGATTATTTTGACCCCATGAACGAACCAGCGTCCGACTATTGGGAAAAAGGGGAACGCCAGGAGGGGAATAAGGTCAATCCGGGAGACAGCCAGAGCCTATTGCTGAGAGTCGCGTACGGAAAACTCAAACAGCGGAAAATGGACATCGATATTACGGGTGCCGATGAAACCAATCCCAGACTAGCCCTCAATGGGTTTCGCATGCTGTGTGAGGATGTCAAGGAGACGATGCTTACAAAAATCAATTATCATCACTACCAGATGGATAACGAAGCGTTAATGGAGCTGAAGCGGATCACCTATCCAAATGGGTATGAAAAACCGAGATACAAGCTCTGGATGGATGAGGTCTGCTATGGCGACGGTGATGATGATTTTGCCCTTGCCGAAAATCTCATATTTGCCATCGATCGTGATCTCAATACCGCCCATGCCAATGCATGGGTCATATGGCAGGCGATGGACACCATGTCGGAAAATATCCTCAACCGTAGCCATTGGGGACTGGTGGAGGGGATGTACCAGGACAAAAACAAGAATGAACTTGCGGGAGTCCTGGATATCGGCGCAATGGGATTTGATCGTGGTGAATATGTGATCACGACGCAATACTATGTGATGGGCCATTATTCGAAGTATATCAAGCAAGGGTATCGCATTCTCGAAAATGACGGACAGGAGTTCTACTGCGTCAGTGCGGTGAGCCCGGATCAAAATACCGTAGTCGTCGTATTGTACAATGATCAGAACCGGGATCAGACCGTGGTGCTTGATCTGGCTGGATTTATATCGAAAAAGGCCATGAGACTTGTATCCGACAATGAGAAGAAATGGTCCGTTAATAATCTGACTGATCACTTTACCCATATAGAATTGGGCGCTAAGTCGATTACCACATTGAGATTTTACAGATGATAGGATATGAGGGGTAATGATGCAGCAGTGTCGGGCAGCCGTAAGTAGGAAATCCCAATATATGAGGTATGCTATTCATAGAGCCGGGTGTCTTGCTGTATTTGCAGGGGCCTGGCTCTCAGCGTATATCTTGGCCCGGCCGGCAGCCCCGATTTTAAAAAAATATGGACAGAATTACTACGATATCAATATCCGTTGATTAACTATATCCATATTTATTACAATCATTTTAACGTGCAGGATGACTGCGCGAATACTAAAGGAGGAATAAGGGAAATGGTAAGGACACGAAAAAATGTGGTGGCTGTTATAAGCATGATTTTGCTTGTAACGATGGGTCTGACACTGGTTGGATGCGGCAGCGCTACAGACGGCGCACCTGAGGATGACGGTTCTGTGGCGGACAGCCCCAGCGGTGAAACCCCCGATAGCGGCGATGCGGATAGCGATGTCACGATCAAAATCGTGATGGACAACAATTCGCCTGATCAATACGAAGAGCTATTCAATGGTATTGCCGACGATCTGGGCATCACGATCGAGCTCGCGGTCGCTCCCGGCAACTACGAGCAGTTCCTACAGACGCAGCTGCAGTCGAGTGAAAAGCCTGATTTGTACAAGGTCAATGGTCAGTATCTGACGAGTTTTGTGATGGACGGGCTTGCGACTGATCTGAATTCCTATTTCAATAATGAGTGGAAGGAACGGCTTGGGGCGGACTGGGATCTGCTGACCAAGGGTACATTCGATCAGTGCCGCCGCCAGCCCGACGATCCGACCCAGCAGACCGACGATCAGACTGCTCCGCTGTGGGCCATCCCCTTTGATGCGGGCTGCCAGAGCTTTGGCATCAACCGCGGCTTGATCACGAGCGTACCGGTATTCAGCGACAAGGTTGACGAGCTGGTTGCGACGGGCGTTATTCCCTGCAAGCCGTGGGAAGTGGGAATGGACGGGCAGGTCGCCGCCTACACGCATTCCGAATTCGAGGGACTCTTGCGGGGCCTCCAGGAAGTTATCGATGCGGGGAACCTCTCCGACGGCGCTGAAAACCTGAAGTATGCATTCCAGGGGAACGACGCTTTCAAGCTATTGGCCTATTCCGCCGGCGGTTCTTTCTTGGACAGCGATTACGACACGGTGACGCTGGATGATCCGGCTGTTGTCGATGCGGCATACTTCATCAAAAAGGGCATCAACGAAGGATATATCGACAGCATGCAGGATGGCGGCGAAGGCTGGAACAATTGGGTGTCAGGCATGTATCTCGTCGATGCCAATACAGGGACATGGGAATACGCGACCTATCTGGAAAACGGAATGGACGTACCCATGATGCCGATCCCGGTTCCGGATGGCGCCGACAGGTCCCAGTGGATCAGCGGACAGACCGGCTCCAGCATGGTGCTGCGCAATGGGTCCGAGAATACGGATATGGCGGCAATGGTCATGTGTGAATTCATCTCCAGGGAGTCTGTGAACTTCCAGCTGGAGAGAGCGATGAACATGCCTCTGTATGATGACATCTGGGATGAATTCATCAATAACAACGATCCCGACGACGGCGGTTATTTCCCCTATGACGCCAACTGCAAGCGCGTATTCAATGCCATCATCAGCGGCGAGCACGGTCAGGTGCAGGAGACCTACTTCACCGTCGGGCGGTCCTGGTGGACCACGTTCATGACGAACTACGTCAATATGTTCGCCCTTGACACCAGTATTGTCACAAGAGAAGATGTGGTAGATTGGCTCGACTCCCAGCAGCCGGAGATCCAGGCACTGCTTGAGCAGGGAAACTAAGGAACGGATTCTGTAGAGCAACAATCGTTTGTGCGGTAAATACCCCGGGTTTACCGGGGTATTTACTGTTTATGCAGGACTTCATGGGATATGCCGTAATTGTATAGGTAGACTTTGGGGGAGGTTCGTGATGAGATCTTTGACGACAAAATCGAAAATAACAAGACGAGACTCGATGTGGGGACTATTCTTTGTGGCGACCCCTGTGCTGTCCGTTGTGCTTTTCGTATTTTTACCCGCGTTATTATCCATATATATTTCCACCATAGAATGGAATGGATTCATCCCGATCGGTCAGGCGAGTTTTGTCGGCCTTAAGAACTTCGCGGCATTTCTGTCCAGCGGCGGACTGTATACCAAGGAATTTTTAAATTCACTCTATGTCACGTTGGTCTTAATGCTGTTTATACCCTTCAATATCATCATTTCGTTTCTCCTCGCTTTTGTACTGAACCGGAAACGAACGATTATGAAGAATACGATCCGGCTCATATACTTTTTGCCCTTTGTATCCAGTGCGGTCGCGATCACGCTGGTATTCAAGAATCTATTTGACATAAACGGCGTTGTGAATTCACTCTTCAGCCTTTTGGGGTTTGGGTCGATCGATTGGCTCCGGTCTCCGGGGCTGTCCCGTATCGTGATCATCACCATGCTGGTGTGGCGAAATATCGGCTACACGATGCTGATGTATCTCGCAGGGCTGCAGGGCATCCCGGATGACATCTATGAGGCGGCCACCATCGACGGCGCGGGGGTGTGGAAGACCATCACCAAGATCACACTGCCTTCCTTGACCAATATCACCTTTTTCCTGGTGGTGACCAATGTGATCACCGGGCTCCAGATCTATACGGAATCGGCGGTTTTGTTTCAGAGCAGCTTCGGGAAAGGCCCCCTAAACGGCACGGAGTCCATGATGATTTTTCTGGTGTATCTGTACACCAACAATAATCTCGGTATGGCAAGCGCGATCTCCTGGGCGATTACCATCCTGGTACTGTTTGCGACATACATACAGTTTGTCTGGAGAAAAAAGAGGGAGTCATTATGATCAGTCAAGCACCGGCAAATCTGCACGGGAAAAAGACCTTTATAGAAGTCCTTATTTTTGGCGTGCTGGCTCTTTTCGGCTTCTGTATGCTGTATCCGTTTTTGTGGATGCTGTTTACTTCGTTAAAGCCCCTGCAAGAGGTCTATACCACGGGGCTTTTCAATCACGGGTGGGTGTTTCGCAACTATGTTGACGTGTGGAGCAAGGTCGATATTTTGAGCGGGTTAAAGGCGAGCATCCTTTTTTCGGTGGGCATTACCGTATCTCAGATACTGACTTCGTCCATGGCGGGGTACGCCTTTGCCAAGATCAAGTTCCCATTAAAAAATATGTTTTTCTTTATCGTTCTTTCGTCCATGACGATACCGTATGTGACGCTTATGATTCCCCAGTTCATGATGCTGGAGCAGTTCGGGCTGGTCACCAACGGCCCTTGGGGATATATTATCCCGCGAATCGCAGGCGGCGCGGCGACCATATTTTTCGTTCGCCAATATTGCTACAGCATTCCCGACGCGCTCATCGAAAGCGCGAGAATAGACGGCGCGGGGCAAGGGAAGATTTTTTTCAGGATCATACTCCCGCTCCTCATCCCCGTTGTCACGGTACAGGGTCTATTTATTTTTATCTTCATATGGAATGATTACCTGGGACCGTCGATCTTCCTCATCAAAAAAGAATGGTGGACCATTCAGCTTTTTGCCGCCCGATTCAGCGCGGGGCAGACCGGCTCGGTGGGTACGGCGAATATTCCCATACAGATGACCGTCGCGGTGATCATCACGATACCTCTGCTTATTTTGTTTTTGTATGCGCAAAAGCATATCGTCAATTCCCTGATGGCCAGCGGTATAAAGGAATAGAGGATCATCAATGGATACACAAAAGATAATAGAAGAAGCGAAACAAGTACTATACGGCAATATCTATGTGGAAGACGACAACCTCGGCGCCGCGAACAGGGTGCTTTTTACCTCCCGCAGGGTGGTCGTTCCGTCCAATCCATACTATTACGGGTTTTGGAATTGGGACGGGGCCTTTCATATGATCGGCGCCGCCCTGCACGGGGATAGAGCGCTGGCCCGGGATCAGGCGGAGACGATGTTTGCACTGCAGTTCGGCGACGGGATGTTTATCGACTGCGCCCGGGTGGATGGGAGCCGGGTCGCCGACTTCTCCAAGCCGCCGGTCTGGCCCTGGGCGTTTCGCACCGCCGATGAGATCCTGCCCCTGGGCGATGATTTTCTCGCGTACGCGTTTTCCAAGCTGGATGCCAATATGAAATGGTGGGAGCGGGAGCGATACGATGGGACGCTTTTTTCGTACAAGGTGCATCCCTATGAGAGCGGGATGGATGACTCCCCGCGCTTCGATAAGCCCTTTGTCATAGACAATCTCTGGGCGGTGGATGCCAATGGGTTTATGGTTTCGGCTTATACATGTATGGCCTACATGGCAAAAAAGATCGGTCAGTCTGCGGAAGAGAGAGAGTATAAACATAAGGCGGAGCGATTGGGGGAAGCCGTCAATAGATTATTGTTTTCCGATGAACTCGGCGCGTATTGCGATTTTGATACAAAGAGCAAGAGATTCACCGGACACCTGTCTCCCATGTCTTTTATCCCTTTGTTTGCAGGCTGTGCGGATACCGGCAAAGCCCGGCGCATGGCAGAGATCGCTGAAAATCCGGAGTATTTCTACGATGGTATGCCGACCATCGCCTACAACAACAAATCCTTTGACCATAAGCTGTTTTGGCGAGGACCCTGCTGGCTGAACACGGCCTATTTCGCAGTGAACGGACTGGCTGACTACGGGTTTCATTCCCTGGCCCTTGATTACTGTAGGCGTATTTTGTCCTGGATCGAGAAAGACGGCTACTGGGAATACTACGACACCAAGAAAAACTGCGGAATCGGGCAGAAGGACTTCGGCTGGTCCAGTGTCTTCGGGGTGCTGTTTGTGCGCCTCTATGGCGAATTGGGCGGTGAATGAACGCGTCCAAAGGATGCGAACTTATACCGTTTTTTAACCTTATATACGTATTTTCATTCTTGTTTATACGCTTTTTTATGCATTGAAAACCCTCCAAAAAAATGGCGGGTTTTTTAGTACCCTTGTATGGCAAGGGTTTTTCCTCTGCGTTAAGAAAACGGCCCCTTTCACGCCTGCCACTCTTTCGTTTGTCAGCCCCTTTCCTTTGGACTGATGTCCTCCCATGCAAGCGCGATTCTCCGCCGCGCTGTCCCCAAAGGGTCTGCTGCATACCTCAAACTGATAGACTGCCGATATTTATAAATAATCGCGTTTAAACATAAATACTTTCAATTTGTAGTTGTTTATAATGAAAACGCTTCGGAAAATTATTAATAAGGAGGAAAACATGAAGAAAAAGGTCTTAGCGTTATTGTTGGTAACAGTAATGGTCCTTGCTGTCTTCAGCGCCTGCGGGAAAGAAACGCCTGCGGAGACAGCGCCTGAGTCGGAACCGGTGGCGGAAGAGACACCTGAGGCACAGGAGGCAGAAGAGGAAGAAGCGGAAGCTCCCGCGGAGCAGCAATTCGTTATCGGTTTTTCGCAGCTCGGTGCGGAGAGCGGCTGGAGAACTGCCGAGACAGAATCGATCAAGTCGGCTTGCGAAGCGGACCCCAATGTCGAACTCATCTTCTCTGATGCCCAGCAGCAGCAGGAGGATCAGGTCAAAGCGATCAGGAGCTTTATCCAGCAGGAAGTTGATATTATCGCGATGGCCCCGGTGGTAGAGACGGGCTGGGACACTGTTTTAGGCGAAGCCAAAGAAGCCGGCATCCCCGTCGTTCTGGTTGACAGAGGGATTGATACTGAGGACGAGAGCCTGTATACGACGCTGATGTCATCCGACTTCGTGTACGAGGGGGAGAAAGCCGCCGAATACATTGTGAATCGGTTTGGTGAAGATGCTGAGGTCAACATCGTCGAGCTTCAAGGGACTGTGGGCGCTTCTGCGGCAACGGAGCGTATGGAAGGTTTCGCGAATTATATCGCTGATTATTCCGGCTACGAGATTATTGCGTCCCAGACGGGCGATTTCACCAGGTCTCTTGGCAAAGAAGTTATGGAAGCGTTTTTGAAATCATACGGCGACACCATCGATGTGCTGTATGCGCATAATGATGACATGGCGCTAGGTGCGATCGAAGCCATCAAGGAATACGGCCTCGATCCCGGCGACGATATCATCATCGTATCCATCGATGGCGTGAAAGGTGCATTTGAAGCGATAGCGGCTGGGGACATGAACTGTACCGTTGAGTGCACGCCGCTGTACGGTCCTCCGCTGATTGATGTTTCAAAGAAGATACTGGCCGGCGAAAGCGTTGAAAAATGGATACAGGCAGAGGACAGGGTATTTGCCGATGAAGATGCTGTCGCGGAGCTTCCGAACAGAGTGTATTGATTGACGGTTATGGGAATAAAGGCATAGCATCCGTGCTATGCCTTCTCCCTTCTACATGCTGATGCTAAGCAACAAAGGATCCTTGAAAAAGGGTCGGGGGAGTAGGCTGATGGCAAATCAAGAAATCAAAATGGAAACAAAGAAAAGCCCTATCATCAATATAGCGCATATGACAAAGGTATTTCCCGGTGTCAAAGCCCTGGACGATGTGAGCATGGATCTGCTGGAAGGCGAAGTGCATGCGCTCATGGGCGAAAACGGAGCCGGCAAATCAACCCTGATCAATGTATTGACGGGCGTGATACCGATGGATAGCGGCACCATACTGTACAATGGTCAAAAGGCTGAATTTCACTCGCCTCAGCAGGCGCAGCAAGCCGGCATAAGCACGGTGTACCAGGAGGTCAACCTGTGCCTGAATCTAACGGTGGCAGAGAATATTTTTATCGGCCGAGAGCCAAAAAAACTTGGCGCCATTGACTGGAAGAAGATGAACGCTGATGCCGCCGAACTGCTGGAACGGTTTGATATCCATGTGGATGTAAAAGAGCAGTTGTCAACATATCCCGTCGCTATTCAGCAGATGGTGGCCATCGTCAGGGCGGTGGATATCTCGGCCAAGGTGCTGGTGCTGGATGAGCCCACATCGAGCCTGGATGAAAAAGAGGTGCAGCAGCTTTTTTCCGTAATGCGCAGGCTCAAAGAGCAGGGGATGTCGATTGTATTCATCACACATTTTATCAATCAGGTCTATGAAATCGCCGATAGGATAACGGTACTGCGCAACGGTAAATTTGTAGGCACGTTCGATACCGATAAGCTGACCTATATGAACCTCGTCTCCACCATGATCGGCAGGGAATTTGAAGAAATGGTCGCAGAAAAAAAGACGGAGATTGATTATTCCAAAAGCCCCAACATCATCGAGCTAAGAAACTTCGGTAAAAAAGGAAAGATAAAGCCGCTTGATTTGGAAATCAAAGAAGGCGAAGTCCTGGGACTCGCAGGGCTGCTGGGCTCAGGCCGGACCGAGCTGGCCAGGCTGATCTTTGGTATCGATAAAAACGACAGCGGCGTGATATACGTACACAACGAGCAGATCAAGAGAATGTATCCCCAAAAGTCAATCAAATTGGGCTTGGCTTTTTGTCCGGAAGACAGAAAAGAGGACGGTATCTTTGGGGAACTGTCCATCAAGGAGAATATCGTCTGCGCATACCAGTCCAGTATCGGTGTGTTGCAGAAAATACCCAAGAGCAAACAGGAGGAGCTGGCAAACAAATACGTCGAATCATTGGAGATAAAAACACCCAGCTTGAATCAAAAGATCAATAAGCTCAGCGGTGGGAATCAGCAAAAGGTCATACTGGCCCGGTCTCTCGCCACCCAGCCGAAGATGCTGATATTGGATGAACCGACCAGAGGCATCGACATCGGTTCGAGAACAGAAATACAAAAGATGATACTGCGGCTCGCCAAAGAAGGCATGACGATCCTGCTCATATCATCGGAACTCGAGGAGATCTCGGCCTGCTGTGACCGGGTGGTGGTTGTCCGGGACAGGGAGATGGTCGCCATGCTGGAGCATACTGAAGTCAATGAAAGCAGCATCATGAAAAAAATCGCGCAGGGGGGGGAGAACTAGTGCTGAAAAGACTGTTGGAAAATATGAAGGAAAAGAAGCTTCTCTGGCCCTCCGTGGCGCTGCTGAGCATCTGCTTGATCAATTTCTTTTCCATACCCAATTTCTTTACTATCGTTGTGAAAGACGGCCATTTGTTCGGCAGTGTCATCGATATTCTGAACAGGAGCTCGGTGCTGATCATCATGTCGATCGGCATGACGCTGGTCATCGCGACCAGGGGGATCGACATCTCCGTCGGCGCGGTAGCGGCGGTATCCGGCGCGGTGGCGTGTACGATGATCGACGCCGGACAGCCTCTCTTTGCAGCGATCGCGGCGGCGCTGATGGTCAGCATGCTCTGCGGTATTTGGAACGGTCTGCTGGTTGCGAAGCTGGGCATACAGTGTATGGTCGGCACGCTGATACTGATGATCGTGGGCAGAGGCATCGCCATGCTGATCACAGGCGGACAGATCGTGACGGTGACCAGCGAGGCCTATTCGTATCTGGCAAACGGCTTTTTGTTCGGGCTGCCTTTCTCCTTGTTCATTACGGCCTTTGTGACCATCGTGATACTGTTCTTTGTAAGAAAAACGGCCTACGGTCTGTTTCTGGAAGCGGCCGGCACCAACCCCAGCGCGACTAAGTTCGCGGGTATCAATGCCTCCAATATCATATTTATCGCATATGTGATCTCGGGGGTGACCGCAGGCATCAGCGGCCTTTTGATCAGTTCCAATATCAAGGCGGCGGATTCCATCCACGCGGGACACTGGAAAGAGCTGGACGCGATACTGGCCACCGTCATCGGCGGTACGTCTATGCTGGGGGGGCGGGCCTATATCGGCGGCACCATTATCGGCGCTCTCTTTATCCAAAGCATAACGACAACCATATATGCCATGGGCGTGCCTCCCGAGATTACGCTCATCGTGAAGGCCGTCGTTATCATCATTGTGACATTGATGCAGTCCGATGAATTGCGGATGATGTTTTCCAGACTACGTAAAAGTGAGCGGCTTACAATATGAAAAAGCTAAGAATCAACCAGAAAAACATCACGATCATGGCGACCATCGGCTTGTTGGTGCTGCTCTATATGATAGGCATATTGAGCTTCAAGAATTTCTCCAAGCCCCAGGTGTTTTTGAATATCTTTGTTGACAACGCCTTTCTGATCGTGGTTGCCACGGGACTTGCGTTTGTCATGATCAGCGGCGGCATCGATTTGTCGGTCAGCTCTGTTGTCGCCTTTACCACGATGGCGCTATCCAGCATGCTGCAAAGCGGCGTCAACGCCTATTTGGCCATGGTCATCGTGTTGGCGGGGGGCATTTTATTCGGCCTTTTGCAGGGATTCATTATCGTCAGATTCAATATCCATTCGTGGATTGTCACATTGGCGGGGATGTTCCTGGCCCGCGGTTCATGCTATCTGATCAGCATTCAGAGCATACCGATTAATAATGAAGTCTTTGTCGAGCTATCCAAGCACAAGATCTATCTGTACGGAAAAAACTTTATTTCGATCAGCGTTGTCGTGGCGCTGGCTGTCGTCGCCATAGCGATACTGGTATCAAAGTACACAAAATTCGGACGCAGCCTGTACGCCATAGGCGGCAATAAAAAGTCGGCGATACTCATGGGACTGCCTGTCATGCGCAACAATATCACCGCCTACGCCATCAGCTCATTCTGCGCCGTGCTGGGCGGAATCATCTTCTCCCTATACATGCTGTCCGGCTATGCGCTGCATTGCGACGGTCTCGAGATGGATGCGATCGCCTGCTGCGTGATCGGCGGTATTCTGTTGACCGGCGGTGTGGGCAATCTGATCGGTCCGCTGCTCGGCGTGATGAGCATGGGGATCATACAGACGATTATCATGTTTCAGGGGACATTGAGCTCCTGGTGGACAAAGATCGTGATCGGGATCCTGCTGACCGTATTTATCGTGCTGCAGCGGTTCATCGTCCTGCAGCGGGAGAAAAGGGGGAAGGTCCAGGCCATTGAGCGGGACACAAAACCAAAAACGAGCAAAAGCACAGCGTGATCATGACGGGATTGGGACAATACGTTTCTCCTGACATTGCAGTACTGGTTGTCATTGTAAGCGGCAGCCAGTCACTGCCTTTTTGAGGAGAAAGTCCCTGTATATATGCAATATAATCCGAGATGATCTGCGTATGCGTATGATATAATACACCTTATCCATTATCGAAAATAGTGCCTGACCGCCTCGGGCTTTTGTATAGTATCCTTAAAAAAAGAAGAAGATTGATGAAGGTTTTTGCAAAGAACGAAAAACTGAGATTTAAGATAATATGGAATTACCTGATCGTGATCATGGTAACGATTGTCGTTATAAGCACGATCATTTCATCGTTTTCCGCACAGTATATTATTGACAACACCCAGGAAAGCACCTGGCAGCTATTGCGGCAGATCAATAGCAATATAGACCTGCGCATCAGCAAGATCGAAGCCTTCATCGATTACCTGTCCCAGGATGAGCGGGTCCGTGAGTTTTGCATCGCAGGCAGTGATACGAGGACGGCTCTATTGCAGGAGCATCTGGAGAAGGTGCAGTCTGCAAATAGAGAAATCGCCGGTATCATGATCGTCAATGAGGCGGGGGAGTATATAAGCAACAGCTTGACGCGGGTATCCAGAGAGAGCCTTGTCTCCGAAGAATGGTATCGTAACACGAAGGAAAACGCACAATCGATTCAATTGATCAGCAACCCCATCGGCAGGAACATCGTAAACAATAATCGCCGCTACAATGCCGACAATATCGTCGCGATCTCAAAAGCGATTAACGCGCCTGACGGTAGGATCCTCGGGGTCATTCTGGTTGATTTTAAGCTGGAAATCTTCGAAGAAATTATTGAACGCACCGAAATAGGCAAAGAAGGCTTTGTGTACATACAGGATCAGAAGGATCGCATCGTGTACAGTCCGGTGAATAAAATCGTGTATCGGATCAACCCGGACTGGATCAGCGCCGATACTGAATCCGATATCGCGGCGCGAATCAGCGCCGAAGAATATAAGATACTGTGGAAGCATTCGGATTACACGGGATGGGACATCGTCGGTGTCTTCTCGATCAATGAGATGTATTCCCATATTACCGACATACTGATACTGGTGGCCGCCATATCGGTGGCCGCGATATTGGTTTCTCTGATCGTCTCTTCGATATTGTCCAACAGTATTACAAAGCCCTTGGCCGAGTTGGAATCCCTGATGAAGGAATTTGAAGAAGGTGAGACCAATGTATATTTCACGGGGGAAAGCAACGATGAAATCGGACGGCTGGGGCAGCGCTTCAACAATATGATCAATTCGATCAACAATCTGATCAATATGGTCTATGATGAACAGCATCAAAAGCGGGAAGCGGAGCTGGAAATATTTCGCTCCCAGATCAAGCCCCATTTCCTGTACAATACGCTTGACACCATTCATTGGCTGATAAAAGAAAGACGGGATAAGGACGCCCTAAATACCATCCGCGCACTGACCACTCTGTTTCGAATAACGTTGAGCAAAGGAGCGGATATCATCAGCCTGCAGGATGAGCTCAAGCATATCGAAAGCTATCTGTTTATACAAAAACTCAGATATGATGAGAAACTGACATACCGTATTGATTGTCCAGCCGGGCTCCTGGCGTATACTGTCAGCCGGATTACGCTGCAGCCGATCGTGGAAAACGCCATCTATCACGGGATCAAAGAGAAACGGGGGGCGGGGCATATCGGCATCACCGTTACGCTTGAAAAGGACGCCCTATGCCTGGTCGTCAAGGATGACGGGATCGGTATCAAGGAGAAAAAGCTGCGCCATTTACAGTCCGTATTGGCGGGTGAAGTGGAACGGACCAATGAATACGGCCTCATTAACGTCAATGAACGAATCAAACTTGCGTATGGGAATCAATACGGAGTCAGTATCCAAAGCGAGTATCTATCGGGAACAATCGTCACCATTAAACACCCGATTTTGTAGCTCTTTAGGCAAACGCGGAATAAAGGGGGAATCTTGATGTGGAAAATGGCCATTATCGACGACGAAGCGATCATCCGGCGGGGCATACGAAACGCGCTGGACTGGGAAGACATGGGTATAGAAATCGTCGGCGAGGCGGAGGACGGTGAAACAGGTATCCGGCTCTGTGAGGATATGAGGCCGGATATCCTGCTGGTCGATATCTGTATGCCGTTCATTAACGGGTTGGATATGATTAAAGCCGTCACCGATATTATCCCTGATGCCGTGATATTCATTATCAGCGGCCACGGGGAATTCGAGTATGCGAGAGAGGCCATTAAGCTCGACGTTTTTGATTTTATACTGAAGCCGGTGGATGAGGAGTATCTCGAGCAACGGATCCGCAAGGCTGTCGATCAATTAAACAATACAGAAACCTCTGGGTCAAAGAAGCAAGCGCGCGGCAGGAAAAACGACTATCTCGCGAGAAAAGCCCTGTTTACAAAGATCATCAACGGGGAAAGTGAAGACATCCATGATACGCTTGATGCTCATGATTTCCTGGACCGCTTTGGGATCATGGTGATAAAAGCCATCAAAATTGACGGATTTTCAGACGCATTGGTCTACAATGAGTTTTTGATCCATACGCAGAATATTATCGTAGAAGATATTATCTCTACGGGGTTTAGCGATTTTGACCCAAGTATCGTCTGCGAAGTCGACAATGTGATTGTAGCGGTTTTTCCGATTGATGACTCGGCGGCATGGGAAACGATATGTGGCAAAATCAAAGCGGAGCTCTCGGGAAAAATGTCTTCCAGCCGTATTGTCATTGCCGGCGCCATCCATCAGGACATTGCCGGGGTCGCGGGTGTGTACCGCGGATTACTTGACACCGTGGAAAAAGAGAGCCAATACAGCCAGACCGTATATACCGCAAAACAGTATATCGACCAGAACTATTCGAAGAAGGATCTGGGCCTGAACGAGGTTGCGGATGTAGTCGGGAGCAATCCGTCATATTTAAGCAAGCTATTGAAGAAAGAGCTGCAAAGCTCCTTTATCGATTATCTCACCAAAGTACGCATCAGCAACGCCATGCGCCTTATGAGTGAGTCCCTATTACGGATCAACGAGATTGCCGACAAAGTGGGGTATAGTACGCAGCATTACTTCTCCGCGGCATTCAAAAAAGTGATCGGCGTATCTCCCAGCTCCTATCGAAGCAGGGGAGGCAATGAAAGATGAAAAAAAGTACGATTGCCGTATTGGCGGTATCGCTCATGTGTTTGCTTGCGGCGGCCTTGTTCATCGTATCAAATCGAAGCACCTATGATCAGGATACCAAAACCAGCCAGTATGGCTTGATAGGTGTGTCCCAGCCAAATCTGACGGAACCCTGGCGCATCGTGATGAACAACGAAATATCGGAAGAAGTAGACAAGCATGACGATATGCGTGTGATATTTACCGACGCGGCCGGAAGCCCCGAAAAACAGCAGGACGATATCGATAAATTAATGGAGTATGGTATCGATCTGCTGATCGTTTCCATGAGCGATGCGGAATATTTGACGCCCATCGTTTCTGAGATTTACAAGGAGATTCCCGTCATTGTGCTGGACCGGGATGTGTTGGGCTATGATTATTCCCTATTCATCGGGCTCGACAATCAGATAATCGGGGAAACGGCCGGCTACTATGTGGCTGATCACTACAAGGATAGGCCGATCAAGATCATCGAAATACTGGGAGATGTGGATTCGGTATCGACCAAAGGCCGTACAGAGGGCTTTAAAAGCATCATTGATGAATATCCAAACATCGAGATACTGGACAGGATAGAATGTGATTGGAAACGGGATGACGCCCAAGACAAATTCGGCGCCTATCTGGACGACGGCGGCGCGGTGCCCGACATCATCTATGCCCACAGTGACGATATGGCCTATGGGACGTATCTGGCGCTTCAGGCGCGTACTATATCCGGCGTTGATAGTATCGGCATGGATGCGCTGCCGGGGCAAAACGGCGGTATTGAGCTGATAAAAAAAGGTATACTCGTCTGCTCGTTTACCTGTCCCACAGGGGGCAAGGAAGCAATCCAAAGCGCCGTGGAGATACTCAATAACGAGTCTATCATCCCGAAGAAAATACTGCTGCGAAGCTATGAGATCACAAGGCATAATGTGGATGCGTATGAAGAGAAGGAGGAAGTGGCCGAGATCACGACCACAGACGTGACAGTCGGCTTTGCGCAGGTCGGCGCCGAAAGCGCATGGCGGACTACGAATACCGATTCTATTATATCCGCGGCTGAAGAGGCGGGCGTCGATCTTATATTTGAAAATGTTGACAACAATCTGTCGGATGCGGAGAAGCAAGCAAAGCAAATCGAATTTATTGAGGGTTTTATTGAAGAGAATGTGGACGTGATTGCGTTTTCCCCCATTGTGGAAACAGGCTGGGATGACGTGCTGCAAAAAGCCAAGAATGCGGGGATTCCCGTTATTTTGTCCGACCGGCTCACAAAAGCGAGCGCCGATCTGTGGACCTCCTTTATTGGTTCGGATTTTGTGGAACAAGGCCGGCGGGGGGCATTATGGCTGCTTGAAAACACAGCCGACATGGATACAGTCAGGATCGTAGAATTAAGGGGCACCCAGGGCGCCGCTCCTACCATTGGACGGCAGGCCGGATTTAAAGAAGGGATCGCGGAGCAGCGCAAATATCAAATTATATATTCGGAAACGGCTGATTTTGAATACGAAGATGGTAAGGAAGTCACGCAGGAGGCATTGGAAAAATTCCAGGGCCAGATCGATGTGATTTTCGCCCACAACGATGATATGGGCCTGGGCGCGATCGATGCGATCGAAGAATATGGCTTGCGGCCCGGGACGGATATATTGATCATCTCTATTGATGCAACCCGAGAGGCGTTTGAAGCAATGATCCAGGGTAAGCTCAATATCGCTGTGGAGTGTAACCCGCTGCTCGGCCCGCAGATAATGAAGTCAGCCATTCAGCTGGCAAACGGCATTGAGATTCCCCGGCGCATTATCACCCGGGAAAGCGTGTATACCACCGAAAACGCGGAGGACTTTATCGAATCAAGAAAATATTAATGGGGGATCTTTTTCAGTTAAGGAGGCTCCAGCGATTCATGGGGCTGCGTCGGTCTCCACCACGGCATACGTACACGTCCCTATGTGGATGTAACGGCCACGGATATGAAATGTCGGGCATGGATACACCCCTGCCCGATATTTCGTAGAGTATCAGCGTATCCCATCCACACTCAGTATATAAAAGGAATAATCTTGTATTTCACTTTCTCGGTGTATTGATCCCAGAGGTCCCCGTATTTTACCTTGCAGATTTTATCGTCATCGGCTTGGCGGGTTAGCATGAGACCTATATAATAAGCCGGGTACAGCCACGCTCATACAACATATGGTCTATTATCAGATTCCCGTAATGATCAACAAGATCAATGAGCCCTCCTGTTCACTTCATGCCGAGTCGCGGACAATGTATTCACAAGGAAACAATATGCGGCGGGGAAGGGAGGCGTCGCCTTTGATGCGGCTAAGCAGGGTTCGGGCCGCGGCTTCTCCCATGGCTTCGGTCGGGATGTTGATAGTGGTTAGCGGTGGATTCGCGTATTTCGACATTTCGATATTGGTTAGCCCGATGACCGCGACCTGGTCCGGGACGGATACGCGCATATTGTCCAGGGCCCGGAGGGCCGCCATGGCCATCAGATCGCTGGTGGCAAAAAACGAGCGCGGCAGGTTGTCCCGTCCTAGATCTGCAACCAGACGCGTGCATGTCACATCGTTCCACTCACAGTCCAGGACCCACTCGTCCCGGATATCAAGTCCGAGATCTTTCATGGTATCGGCATACGAATGATACCTGCGGCACCGGCGCATATCCATCTCACCTTCGCCGCCGCCGATAAAGCCGATTTCCCGGTGCCCTTTTCCTGCAAGGTATTCCACCGCCATGCGTGCGGCCTGCTCGTGATCGTACTCGATATTGTCTATCTCGCCGTAGCCGGAGTCGATACCGACGATATAGGGGACTTTGGTCTGAGCATATCGAAAAATGGATTCGCCAAGATGGGACATCATGATGAGACCGTCGAGTGTCGGGTCGTTGATGATCTGATTGAGGATTTCGATCTCGCGGGCCGGATCATCGGTCGGCGATTCTGAACCCAGAAGCAGAACCTTGGCGCCAATCATGTTGGCGGCAACTGTGGCGCCGACATAAACCGGGTCAAAAAAGCCGTTACCGGCGGTATGGGTGACGATCGCGAATGTCAGCACGCCATCGTTGGAATTGAAGTCCTTGGTGCCGGGGGCTTCCTGAGCCGCTTCATCGAAGCTGTAGCCGCCAACGGCCTGCCCGATTGAACCGGATTGCGCAAGCGCTCCAACGCTGGTGGATGCCAACAGCGCGGCTGCACCGGCAGCCAATGCAAGTTGTTTCATAGTTTCCTCCCTGATGTGTCGATTTGCCTTCGTGTTCGAACACGAAAAAGCAATTCACGAAGCTGCAGCAGACTCTCCCTCAAGCGCCCATCCTGCGAACTTCTTAATCAAAGTTAATGAAGTCTGTTTACCCTGTAAAGTAATATTAATTATTGTTTTTATTAATCAAATCTAATCCCATGGCGCCTAATAGTACTTACATTTCAAAAGCATATCAGCACCGGACATTGCGCGAATCATAGCCGCGCACCAGAATTCCAAGTATTAGACGACACAATATCGCATTCCGGCAACCAATTTTCGCATAAAGTGCGGCCTGCGGTCAGACCTGTTGCATACTCAATGACGCCGCGAGCATCACGCCCATCCGCACCCGGCCCGGCTCGTTAGAAGTTAGCCCGGGGCTGACATTTCGAACATTTTTGCCGCAACAGCTTCACCCAGCTTCAGATGTTCACTCTTGTCGAGGTGAATTCCGTCGGTATCGCTCGATTGAATGATCGTTCCCGCGTCCAGAAATCCAGCGCCATGTGAGGCCGAAATTTCTTTCAGATAGGGCGAAAGTGCTGTCGACTTTTGTTCCCCGCCTTCAAACATGACACCGAAGACCCCAGTGACTTTAACAGGCGGCGGACACACCACGAGAACATTGGAAACGCCGCCCACAACCGTGCCGCCACCACGTATTTCCTTGAGCAAACGGTCAATTCCAACTGCAACGTCCTCCGCCACCAGATTGAACCGGCGCTTGAGATCGTTGGTTCCCAGACTGAGCACAACAAAATCGAGCGGTGTGTGACTTAAAAGGCAAGGCCGCAAATAGGTAAGCCCGTTCATATGCGGCCCATCCACCGGATCATCCAGAACGGTAGTTCGCCCCGGCAACCCTTCGGCAATTACTACCCAGCTGGCGCCGAGTTTATTCTGCAGCACGCCTGTCCAGCGCTCTTCATCCGAAAACCGGCCGATCTTGTCCCAGCTTGGAACCGGTATCGCGCCCCAGGTGTTGGAGTCGCCGTAACAAAGTACATTGCGCCGGAACTTGTTCATGTCATCGCCTTGTCATTCCCATCCCGTGGCGAAGTCTGGTGATTGCCGTAGCGCAAAGCCTATATGCGCATCACCGGAGCCATTGCTTCCCAAGGCATCCCGTAAAGATCTCGCAGGGTCATGGCAGCGGCACCTCGCGCCCAAACGTCATCACTCCACTCATGCGATGTGACCTGGTTCACCGCATTCAAAATTGCGGGCGTGTCGCGCGCCACAACTTCCCGTAGCGGGTCGAGGAGCAGATTTCCTGTGCCGACCCCTACACCGACAAGAATAATCCGTGCCGGTGCGAACAAAATCGTCAAACTGGCGATAGCCGCACCGAGCGCGCACCCTGCCCGTTCAATTGTGCTGACTGCAGTTGCATCGCCGGCGCGCGCCCTGTTCACCAGCAAATCGACAGCGTCTTCCAAACCGTGTGCCTGTTGGGATTGAGAACCATCGCTCCAAATGCCCGCTGCGTGCAGCATCGCCTCGACCGACGCAATATCAGCGAGCCGCTGCGGTGACTGCCCCTTGTCGGGCACAACCAGCAGATCCCCAAGGTCCGGGCAAAGCCCATTCGCGCCGCGAAACAACTCACCCCTGTGCATGATCCCAAGGCCAAGATTCTGTTCGACGCTAATCACCATAAAGTCGTCCAGATCGCGGCCGTGACCGAACCAGCTTTCAGCGAGCGATACCAGGTTGGCATCAGTATCAAGCGCAACTTTTACGGATAGCTTCTTTTCAAGCTGGTCAGCGAGTGACAGGTTTCGCTCATGGAACAGCGGGCTTTGCAGGCACATGCCCGAACTGCGCTCGATAATACCGGGCAGTCCAACGCACACACCACTTATTTCGTGCATATCCAATTCAGCATTTTGCGTGCACTGCACGACACAGTCGGCCACAAGATCGACAATTGCAGCCGATGTCAGGCTGTGAACGCTAACCGGCATGGAATAGGTGCCGAGAACTTCAGCACGATAGTCGGTGA
>ENA-ORCX01000281-ORCX01000281.1-marine-metagenome-genome-assembly--contig:-NODE-281-length-27630-cov-3.381193_pt1 | contig 27630 bp, 28 predicted proteins | sample MGYA00248630_ERZ508518 | MGnify/ENA primary metagenome ERZ508518 (study PRJEB26188, sample SAMN06268768) | marine metagenome | isolation source: Bioluminescent Bay, La Paraguera, Puerto Rico | place...
CAACGCTTGCTACACGTCGTTATAAGAAAAACAGGGTTCTTGATTCTACAAATGAGGAGTTGGATGCTTACGCAACTCAAGTGTTAAACTTCTTTAGCTTCCTTCGGAAAAAATTGAGTTCAGAGATGACGACTTTTGATCTCAAAATTGCCCGTGATCTGGAAAAGGACATCAAAGCGACTCTCAAAATGCTACGAAAAGCCTCTATCGACCGTATGTCAGTAGAAAGTAGCCAGATTAAATCTGAACTGCTTTACATTGATACTCTAAGTGCTTTTGAACGCATAGGAAATCACATGTATAACATTTTGCAGATTCTGGTGAATAAGTAATTTCGAAAGACTCAGTAAACCTCCCGTTAAACGGGAGGTTTTTTATGTACGAAAAAAATAGTATTTCACAATATTCAAAAATATATATACGTTCTTTTTCATGAATCTATTTACAATAGAACACGAAAACTGCATCGACTGTGAATCGTGTATAGATGTTTGTCCTGCTAATATACTTTCTCACAACGAGGAACTGGGAACCCCAAGTCTTATAGAAAAATATTCCCAAAACTGTATTAACTGCTTCCAGTGTGAAGCCGTTTGCCCAACCGATGCCTTCAAACATGCAAATAGCAATTCTCAAAATCAGGAGAACTACGAAGGCAGTTTAAGACCAAACTCAAAAGAACTCTTTTCTTACCTGAAAAATAGACGTTCGATACGTAACTACAGCTCCACTAAAGTAGACTCTCAAAAGATTCGTTCCGCCCTTGAAACAGTTCGCTACGCTCCATCAGGTAAAAACAGACAACTAAACCACTGGATAGTAATCAGTAGCTCTCAGAAAATAAACGAAATATCTAACTGAGTAATCAACTGGGCAAAGTCTTTAAAAGAAACAGACACCGAAAAGCACAAGTCTTTCATTCCTCTGATTGAGGCATGGAACAATGGAGTGGATCGAATAAGTAGAGGAGCGCCCCATTTAGCTCTTTGTTGCGGACCAAACGATGGTCTGGGGAAAATAGATGCCATAGTTGCAACAGCACACTTAGAACTCGCGTTCCCAGCACTAGGAATAGGCAGTTGTTGGGCAGGTTACATTTTAGCCGCCTTCTCAACAAATCCTGAAATGAAGAAACTGATCTCTTTAGATACTAATTTGGAAGTTCACGGGGCTCTTATGTTTGGCTATCCCGTACACGGATACCATAAAATACCTGCCCGTAAGCCTGTTTCCATCAGTTGGCTTTAATTTTTCCAGCATGGTCACCCTGTTCCAAGTTTAGGATCAGGGTTGCCAGCAAAATACAGTTAAATCCTATATGGGTGTAAAAATTAGGAAAAAACAGCCAATCACCAAAACACCCACAATTTAAATTCAGCCCCTGCCACTCTTCATAGGTAACCAGAACAATAAAGCCTACTGTCATAATACTTAAAATCATGGTTGATGCTGGCCTCAAAGACTTCTTCCATAAAGCAATGGAGCAAATAATCTCCAGAGAAGGAATCAACAAAGACAGCACATAGGCGAATCCATAAGGAAAGATGGCAAAAGCCTGAATATCCAATAGAAAACCTCCAGGATTCAGAACCTTAAGGAAACCACTTAGGAAAAAAACCGCTGAAGCAAAGAACCGAACAATGAAAAGAATATATTTCATTTGTGAGCCTCCTTCCATGCTTCCCAACCTCCTTCAAGGAAGTAAACATTCTGCAGCTCAAATTCGCGTTTAAGGATTTCTGCAATTTTCTGACTCGTTTGGCATCTATCTTCCGAACAGTAGATCACTGTAATTTTATCAGGATCGTACTGGTTCATAACAGACTCAATCTGCTCATCAAAAGCATCCAAACTTAGAAGCATTGCTCCAGGAATATGTCCATCTTCAAACTCTTTTTCAGAACGGGCATCAATCCACAACACAGATTCATTTTCCGCAAGCTGACTTAAAAAAATTCCTCCCTCACCCAGCTTCCCTTCTGTGTAGCGAGGCATTTTCGGATGTACGACCCAAATGGCCAAAGCCATTAGGGTAGAAGCAACCAAAAGATAAAGACAGCTCTTAAAAAAAGAGATCATTAGATTTCCACTGGATAATCCGGATCTGGCAATAAATGCATACTAATAGGTTGTTCTGGAGCTTTCAGGAAATTCTTTTTGAAATCTTCTTGAAGGATTCGAACCGCTTCATCTGCCGAATCTACAATATGAAATAAACTCAAGTCTTTCTCAGAGATAACGCCCCACTCCACAAAAGCATCAAAGTTAATGATATCTTCCCAGAACTTACGACCTACCAAAATAACAGGTACATGCTTATGGTATTTACGTGTTTGAATCAGTGTAAGCACCTCAAAGAGCTCATCCATAGTACCAAAACCACCAGGAAATGCCAAAAGAGCTTTGGCTAAATAAAAGAACCAGAATTTACGGACAAAGAAATAGTGAAACTCAAAGGAACAGGCTTCCGATGCATATGGATTAATATGCTGTTCAAAAGGCAAACTAATTCCCAGCGCAATAGAATCCTTTCCTGCTTCATAAGCACCACGATTTCCAGCCTCCATAATTCCAGGTCCACCACCGGTACAAATCTGAAATTGCTTTTCCTTAGGCAACTCTTTGGACCACTCAGCAAGTTTGCGGGCAACCTCTCGAGCCATTTCGTAGTATGGAGCACCACGTTCTCGAATTTTGGCCATTTGTAGAGCTTTTCGCGTTTCAGCAGTATCCTCTTTTTCAAATGCAGCAATAGCTTCCTTCAACCCTTTGATGGCACGTTCTTCATCCACCAAACGGGCTGAACCAAACATAACAACAGTATGTCGTATGTTTTTCTCAGAGAACCGTTCGCGCGGTTCGGTCAACTCACACTGTACACGAATATTGCGAGCAGCTGCACTGTGAAGGAATTTTTCGTTACGATAAGCTTTAGGAGGTTCAGGATGTTTCATTTCAATGATTTAATGTGCGCCTTCATTACGCTTACGGAATGGACGCAGAATAGAATAACGATGTTTGCGACGAATCTCTCCTTCTGAGTTTAAAGGTATTGCCACCTTTACGACAGACTCATCATCTCCCTGCATACCGTGAGGGTGATAACGTTGGAAGAGTTTCAACATAGGAAAATTATCACGATCTACTTGAGCCCAGAGGTATTCCATATCACGCTCCCGGGCAACTTCCATCATTTCTTCGATAACTAAAGTAGTCATACCGAAACGGCGTTTGGTTTCTCGAGTGATAAAGGCAATTTCGGCACTTTTGCCTGTCTTATCAAGATAGAAACGCCCCACACTATGAAGAAGCTGCCTAGCACCTTTCAGCTCAAATACGCCCAGAGCTAAATCTTTATTCTGATCAATACTGACCAATTCATGGGCACGTTCCTCACCCATACGTTTTACATTGAAGCCATATCTGCTGTGTATGGTTTCCTGACTATGAGAATAGAAAAACTCCTGCAATCTGTGGTCGTCCGCGGGAGATAGAGGTCGCAAAAGATATGCCTTATCATCTTTCAGACGCACTCGCCGTGAACTAACCTGATTTTCACCAATAGCATACGGAGGAGGGATGTGAAACCATTTTGGCAGAAGTTCCCGTTCTCTTGCTTCTCGTAATAAATCTTCCTGAAAAGCAGGGTGAGCCACTTGAACCAACTCTGCGATACGATCACGAACAGATCTTGCCTGCAAAGTTGCGATTCCCCGCTCGGTAACAACAAATTGGACTTCGGCCTGTGACCCTCCAACGGGTAGCCCAACAGTGAACCAGGGTACAATGGTATTCTCCGGCCCATTGGGGCCTTTTCGTAAAGAAGGGAGAGCCACAATTGCTTTACCATCCGGACACAGAGCAGCTCCTCGTAAAGCATCAGAGTCCAAAGAAAAGCGATAGCGTCCTGATCCCGAGGCCAAAACAGCTTGTCCTGATAAATCAACAAAAGATGCAGCACATACAGTAGTCAGTTTATGCTTCTTTGCCAAAACGCCAGGGTTACTCAAGGATTCCAGAGATTGCATGGAAAGATGTGCATTTTCGGATGCCCACTTATACAATTCCGGCTTCCCTAACAACATGGAAGTAACAGTTCTTCCTTGATATCGCTTCAGTTGGCTGTTGTTCACAACACCACTTCGAATCAAGTCCAATGCACCATCTCCTAAGATCGGCGAATAAATCCCAAGGTTTTTATGCTCTTGTAGAGCGTCATATACAGACAGAGAAATGGGATCTACTCCTAAATGGAGAGTTGCCCCATCTTCAATTAACTGAGCCGCATACGCTCCGATTAAGGCTTCTATGTTACTTGGCTCAGAGTAAGTCAACACCTCTGGATCTTCATCTATTTCCAGCATCCAATCAATTTCTGAATGATGTAAGAAACAATCACCAAACGTCCTGGGAAGCTTTCGATTCACCTGAGCAACGACCACATCTGCAGCCTTACATGCATCTATAACAGCATCAGCAGAAGGGCCCAACGAGCAATACCCATGCGCATCCGGTGGTGTTACTGATATCAACGCGACATCTACAGGAATGATTCCTTCTCGAAAATATTGAGGGATGCTGTGTCGTGGGCATGGAACAGAACGGGTAATACTCTGGGAACTACTGTCAGGTAGAGTTTCCAAATGTAAAGAACTAACCCTTATATGACTCGCATTGACCGGATCTGTCAGCCATTTCGGCAATTGTAAAACTCTACCATGAATCAAATTGAGATCTGAAAAATTACGAAGAACAGTTTGTAAACTGCCAAGCAAACCCTTCGGACATCCGGAACCTGAGCTAAGGTATATATAGGCTCCGGATTTGAGGATCTGATTCCATACTTCAGGTTCAAGTTTTTTCATGTGATAGCGTTAGATAGAAAGAAAACAGCATATAAAGCCAAAATAAAGAAGCAAATGTAAATAGGTAAAATGATTGCAGGAAAGGGAACTCATGCTATGATTCTATATTCCTAATTAGAGCCATTAACCTTTATTCGTATGTATCTATGAACTGTTTATCCAAGCTTATAGCCTTTTTTGTCATTCTCATAGTCTTCATCGTAGGGCTGGGATTCCTCGGGCAATATCTCTTAAACAGATACGTTCCGGAATTTGTCAACGACTGGGCCTCAGAGAAAACCGGTTTTGATTTCGATCTAGATTTTTTCAAATTGAGCGCACTTGACAGCAGTTTCAGCATTAAAGATTTCGATATATCCAATCCCGATCAATGGAAAGATTCAGATTTCTTTACCATGAATGAAGCTACCTGTGATTTTAGCCTCAAAAACTCAACCAAAGAACGTTTGTATTTTGATCGATTGGCTTTGGATGTAAAAGAACTGGCACTTATCATTGATGAAAACGGAAATGCAAATTGGTCAGAACTAATTAAAAAATTTAAATCAGAAGGTACTGACGAAGAAACCAAAACTGAAAAGAAAACCACAGAAAAAGAGGATAAAGTCGTAGGAGACAGCGAAGAACAACAAGAACTCCCCTCTCTATATATCAAAGAGCTGGTTCTCGGACTTGAGAAAATTGAAATTGTTGACTACTCACGTAATCCGACGTGGAAACGCACATACAACCTTGGAATGCATATAGAGCTTAAGGATGTAGACAGTATTCAAGACCTTGTAGAACCGCTTATAAGCCAATTGATTTCTTCTGGAGCCACATCTGCAATTCCCGTAATTTACGGAGCACTGGATTATAATTCTGAAAAGAAAACCGAACAACCTAGTCCACTGAATCTACTCAACGGCTTGTTAGGAAAATAACCGTTGTACTATTTTCCCAATAAAAAAGCGGAAACCATTTGGTTTCCGCTTTTTGTTTAAGGAATTATTGAAGTCCCTTTGGTTTCCCAAGTATTTCTGCCATCAAAATAGCTTGTTGAGCACTTCTAGGGTTACTCAGAGATTCTTTTATCGAACTCCTCAGAGAACCCGTTTTTTTAATGGAGTGAATATGCTTCTTAGAAATCCGTTTACGAACCTTTGTATCTGATTGAATCGCTTCAACTTTATGCTGAGCATCCATTCCCTGCTGCCTTAATGCCTCAATTCGTTTCTTAATGGCAGCCATAGGATCTTCAGAAGAAAAAGTAGATGGTGACGGCGTTTCTTGAACAGGTTCCGGTGCTGTTATCACCGTCGGTTCCTGTATACGGGGTAGCTCATCCTCAAGAACGTCTCGAATAATAGTTTGCGGCGAAACTGGTTTCCCCTGATTCGCTTGACGGGCAGCCTCCATCCGGGCACGGATTTTCTCACGCAATTCCTCCCTATGCTTAGCTTCAGCCTCAGTCACCTCATCATCAGCCGCCTCCCCCTTGGAAAGGGATTTGAAGAGGAACTGAATAAAGATAATCAGACCGAAGATAATTAGCGGACCAATACCGTCCGCTAACAGATATGAAGGATTATCCAACATTAGGACTTCTTTTTATTGTGAGGATTGGGATTATCTTCTTCATCCGTTTTAGCAATTGAGGAACGCATATCTGTATCCGACTCAATATTGCGTAAACGCATGTAATCCATAACACCCAAATTACCATTGCGGAAAGCTTCTGCCATTGCCAAAGGCACTGTAGATTCAGCTTCGACCACCTTGGCCTGCATCTCCTGCACACGAGCCTTCATTTCCTGTTCTAAAGCAACAGCAGCGGCACGGCGCATTTCGGCCTTGGCTTGGGCAACGTTCTTATCCGCTTCGGCCTGAGCTTCCTGTAATTGAGCACCAACGTTTTCTCCTACATCAATATCAGCAATATCAATGGAAAGGATTTCAAATGCCGTTCCTGTATCCAAACCACGTTTTAGCACAGTACGGGAAATAGAGTCTGGATTTTCCAAGACCCATTTATAACTTTCGGCAGAACCAATCGTTGTGACAATGCCTTCTCCCACACGGGCAATAATGGTTTCCTCCTGCGCACTACCTACATAACGATCAAGATTTGAACGTACAGTTACTCGAGCGCGAACTTTTACCTGTATACCGTCTTTGGCAACACCATCTATGGTGATGCGCGCACCATGTGCGGCAGGACAATCAATCACCTTAGGATTAATTGAAGTGCGAACCGCTTCGATAACACTCTTTTCAGTTCCCTTAGTCGCCAGATCAATTCCACAAGCCTGATTCCACGTAATATTGATACCAGCTTTGGCAGCATTGATCAGGCCTTGAACCGTCTGGATAACTTCACCTCCAGCCAAATAGTGTGTTTCAATATCATTGATAGGAATATCTATACCCGCTTTAGCAGCAGTAATACGTGCATCCACAATGATAGAATGTGGAACAGAACGTAGACGCATGGCAATTAAGGTAAAAATACTGACAGGAACACCTGAGAATCTGGCCTTCAGCCAAACACTGAGAAAAGAAAGGAATATGAGTGCCATGACCAATACGATGATGGCAAGAATTCCAACCCCTAGGTAAAGTAGCGGGGCTGCTGCTGCAATTACAGTTGGTATCATTATTATGTTTCGGTTGAGTGATTAAAAATTTATTAACAGTAATTAGATTACTCTTCTGCTTTTTCCAATTTACGCACAGTTAATTTGAATGCATCTTTTGAGATAACGACGACTTTCTCGCCGATTCTCAATAATCCGTTTTGGGAAATGGCTTCATAACGTTGGCCATCAATAACAATAGTTCCGCTGGGAGCCATCGTCGTAACAGTTTCCCCCTCTTTTCCGATAATACTGTCTTCTGCCTGCTCTATGTTACTTTTATAACCTTCTTGAGTGCTGGAGAGTATAAGAATTTTTCCAAACCTTGTTTTCGGCAATAAGTGAAAACTAAAAAAGAAGAAAAAGAGAACAAATAAAAGACTGACACAGAATTGAATAACAGCTGGCACAACTCCATAGGCATTGTAAGTCAGAATCGTTGAAGCGATCAGACATACACTCCCGATAGTTCCCAAAATTCCTCCGGGGACAAAAATCTCAAAAAAGAAAAGCACTAAGGCGACAAGTATCAGAGCAATGATGGTAGTCATATAAAGATGCAGTTAATTATAGTTAGGCTTTTTCAACGAGCAAATAAAAATGCTTATATCCAGTGACAACTACCGGAGTTCCTGTTTTGAGATCTTCCAAAACTACCTGAGCTTCATAATACTTCCCATCCACCTCAACGGTTCCTCCCGGGTGTAAATCTGTGATAGCCACCCCTTTGGTTCCAATATCAGGCAAAGCATCAGGAGTTCCCCCCATGGAAGACGCTCCACCCGAAACGACTGCATCAGGACTTGGTGAGGTGGTCTTTAAAACAAGCTTATCCCAAAACAAAGATTTAGGCAGGAAACGAAAAAGAAGAGCCAATAAAATGATGGCCGCACAAAAACTTCCAACGACTTGCATTAATGGACTGATGAAAACATCCATCCCTGGAATAACAAAGCCACCATCATCTGTGCTAGGCCAGATGTCCGCAAGTGACCAAATCATGGAACCAAAAAGGAAAATCAAGCCCAAACCAGCTAAAATCATAACTCCTGGAGCAATGAAAATTTCCAACAGTATTAATAGAACTCCCAATAAAAGAAAAATAACCGGTTCGTATCCAGCTAAACCAGCAACATAATTCCCTGCAAAAACAATCAGTAAAAGACCTAATCCACAGATTCCGAAAATACCAAAACCAGGGGTTTTAAATTCAATAAAAAGTCCTAATATTCCCAATGTGAGCAAAATGGGAGCTACTTTTTCCATGAGTTTTGCCAAATTTTCACTCCATGTAATTTCATTGGTTTCAATAACATAATTTCCTGAACCTAGTTTTTGGTTCAGCAGATCTGTAATATCATCAGCTATACCAGAACCTAAAAGTGGCGTTGGAGGATCACCATACTCTTTCATCGCTTCCGTATACGTGAGAGTAAGCAGTTCATCTTCTTTGCACAAAACCTCGTCACCTATTTTTAAAACAAAATCGGGATCATTCATAGCCCTCATGATATCTGCACGATATGGATAATCTTCCACAATGGCTCTCATTTTACCATTCAGATAGCTCTCAATTTTACGCTTCATGGATTCATTCACATCCTCTCCGCTTCCGCCAACTACCTCAGCCGCTCCAATGACAGCTCTCGGAGCAAACCATATTTCATTCGCCGACATCGATATAAATGCTCCAGCAGACATAGCCTCATCATTTACATAAGCTATCGTTGTTCCCGGAAACTCAAGTATAGCATCTACAATCTCCAGCATCTTATCCACTCTTCCACCCGGAGTGTTGATATCCAAAACCAAAACATCTGCTCCATCCCGAATAGCTTCTTTCACACTTCGCCTTACAACATAGTAATTTGCATTGCCAATGGTATCTTCTATAGGAACCACAACAACGTGCTTTTCTGCTGCAGAAGATACTGTTTCTTCTTTTGTTTCAGCATGAACAAGACTCCCCACAAAACCGGAAAGGAAAAGAAAGACAAATAGCCTTACGGGAAAAAAGTACTCTCTCATATAACTATCAACATATATGAGAACTCAACAGAATCAATATGGAAAAATAAGATAAAGATATCACACAAGGTATTAATTTTGATTGGATTAATGAGTAAAACATCTATAGATTTATGGACTGCGTTTTATAATCATTAGTAATTCCATTTAGTTCTCTTCCGATACAAGAACCCTGCTAACTTCTTAAAACACACTTATACCATGCTTGGCAAAAGAGTAACAATGAAAGACATTGCGCAAAAAGCCAATGTACACCAATCAACCGTTTCTCTTGCTTTACGCAACGACCCTCGTCTTTCTGAAGAAACATGTAAGAGAATTAACGAAATAGCAGAAGAGCTTGGTTATAAACCCGATCCAGCACTAAGATCGTTGGTTGCTTATCGACATATGAAGCAACCACGCCCAACAACACAAACCATTGCGCTGATACTGGACTTGCATAGCAAATCACTTTATTCAGAAAACGAGTCATACGTAACACTATTGCAATCTGTAAGAGAACGTGCTGAAAAACTGGGATATACAGTTGATGTTTTCTGGTATGGAATGGATTACCACAATGCCCAATCTCTTGACAGAGTACTCAAAGCACGCGGAATTCAGGGTGTTATTCTTGGGGCTTTTTTCCACCCGGAAACTCATATTGATATAGATTGGAATGATTACAGCCTGGTAAAAATAAACCTATTACCTCTGGAAATTAAGGCTGATGCGGTTCTATCCAACCAAATGTTCAGTGTTCGTTTAGCCACAAAAAAACTCTATGAATCAGGGCACAGGCGAATTGGACTCGTTGTCAACGACTTAGATGATGAGCAAAATCTAAATATGTTTACGGCCGGTTATTTCATCGCACGTCGCGCTCTAGAAATTGACCGTAAAGATTGGGTGGATCCTTATGTGTTTAAACGAAAAAGGAATGAGGAACTAGAAGACGAAGTACATCATTGGGTAGTAGAAAACAAGCTTACGGCCTTTATGTCCAACTGGAACAACTTTTCCTTAGCCGCTCAAAGAGCCACCGAAGAAGGATGTCCATGCGATTACGTTCCTTTAGATATGGATACCACAACAAAGGAACGTTTCAGTGGAATTAATACTCATCATCACAAAATAGGAAGCACTTCTGTCGACATGCTTGTAAACAAGTTGAACGCATTCCAAAAAGGGTTTTCTTTTCCACCAGTTCAATCACTCGTTGATCCAGAATGGCTCGAACCAGGACAGGAATCTTCTTTTATAAACAATACATCATCTAAATTGGAGACTTATCCAGCCATTCAATAGTATGAATGGAAATAGATTTTATGCTTTATAGATAAACGATTGCACTCGCCCAATCAATTTCCCACATAGCTAACTACTATATATTCTTATGGAACGAGTATTCGACAAATATCGCCCGGTAAAACGTTACGACAAAAACCCAATTATCACAGCCGATATGCTCCCTTACAGCATTCGTGGTGTGTTTAATTCTAGTGTAGTTAAGCACGAAGATCGCTACATCATGATTCTTCGTGTAGAAGGCTATAACTTCTACAACTATTTCATTTTGGCCGAAAGCCCGAACGGCATCGACAACTGGAAAATTGGAAAACCAATTCCTCTTCCTACTGATCCAGAATACAAGAAGTATGCCCGCGTACAATACGATCCACGTATTACGAAGGTAGGCGACACCTACTACTTCACATTCTGTTGCCACAACAATGATTCCCGCATGGGAATGATGAGTACCAAGGATTTTGAAGACTTTAAATGGGAAGGTTTCATCACCGGAACAGGCTTCCGTAACACGGTTCTCTTTCCTGAAAAAATTGATGGCTACTACACAGCTCTGGAGCGCCCAAATGCTTTGGGTGAAATCTGGGTTAGCCGCTCACCCGATCTACATTTCTGGGGGAAACAGTCACGCCTCATAAATCAAGACGAATGTAGCTTCGGTTGGGGAAAGATCGGTCCATGTGGTACACCAATTAAAACTGACAAGGGTTGGTTAATCATCTTCCACGGGGTTTCCGTCGTATGTGATTACGAATACCTCTACCATGCAGGTGTGCTTCTAGCCGACCTGGAAGATCCATCCAAATTGATTCGTGTCGCCGACGAGTGTATTCTCACCCCAGAAGAGATCTATGAAAATATCGGTCACACACCAAATTGCGTATTTGCATCTTCTCACGTAGTCGAACCAGATGGTTCCATTAAAATTTACTACGGAGCAAGCGACCGCTACCAGTGTGTAGCTTTCAGCACCGTCGATGATCTGGTCAATATGGCTCTGAATCGCTAATTTCTTAGACTAAACAAAAAAAGAAGAGGCACATATCCAACTGGGTATGTGCCTTTTCTCTTAAAGAACAACTAAGGGATCGCTAGCCGTCTCTTCAACAATGGCAGCAAAGCCAAAATGATAAGCGATACACCTAACATCAGCCAACCGAAAGCTGTAATAGGATCAGCCCACGCATGACTTGAATAAGCCATACAGAGTGAATTGAACATACATTGGTAAAAAATCATAAACGATGAAGCGGTCCCTATATCCTCATCCACCTGACTCAAGATAAGGTTGTTGCTGGCAGGGCGACAGATGTTACCGCAAAAGGAGAAAACCAACATCGGGAGAATAAACGCAATCGCATTTAAATGCCCCCAAAACAGGATAAAAACACCGGCAATAACACACCCAATAAAGCCAAAATAAAACTGCTTAGACAAACTCATCCAACGGGAAAAAAGCGTACTGGAAAAGGACCCAGCCATGAGCATGGAAGCATTGAGACCAAATAAAAGACTAAACTGAGTATTATTCAGCTTAAAAATAGTCAGAAAGAGAATGGGCGAAAGAGCAACAAAAGCCAATACAGGCCCAGCTGAAATCCCCATGACAAACGTAGATAACATGTAATTCCCGTTACGAAAAAGATGCGCGTATCTACGAAAAAAAACAAAGATACTATCTCTACTTAGTGTTTGAGCTGTTTCCTCGTAATAAAAGATAGAGATCAGAAAAACAATTAAGCCAAATGTGGCCTGTAGAATAAAAATCATTCTCCAAGAACTAAAGGCCAGCACTATGCTCCCTATCATAGGAGCAATCATCGGCGCTAACGCAATAATCACAGACATGTAGGCCATTGCTCTATGTCTCTCTTCCCCATCAAAACGGTCACGACAAATAGCAACCGACATAGATGTGGGAGCTGCAGCAGAAATCCCCTGCAAGACACGAAAGAGAATCAATTGATAGACGTTCTGCGAAATCGAGCATAAAAAAGTGGAGAAAACAAACAGACCTATTCCCCAAAGCAGAGTCGGTCTGCGGCCATATCTATCGGAAATGGAACCACAAAAAAGTAAACTGATGCTAAAACAGGCAAACCAAAGAACAAGTGACAAGTTTACACGTCCTTCCGGAACCCCCCATTGTTCTGCAATCCTGGGAATAGCCGCCAAATAAATATCCGTAGCAACCGCAGGCAAGATAGCAACAGAGCCTAAATAAAGTATATAAAGCTTAAAACTCTTAATTGTATGAGAACTCATGTGAATGGTTGTGGTAAGAAAAAGAGAAAGCGTTTCTGGCAATAGACATATATACTGAACTAATTGCAGTATAAGACCATTCGTCGTGAGAGAAACAAGCACTCCCAATTTTGTTAAAGCCACTTAACACGTAGATTTTGATCCCCCTCAATACGTGTTTGACTGAATAAATTAGAATGCTTTCGAAGCTTTTTTTGTCCCAATGTCAACAAAAGAAAAGGATGATCCAAATGGATCATCCCTTTTGCCCCCAAAAAATTGATGAATCATTTAATATAAATGATAGAATGTAGGCATATAGCCCACTTGATGAAACATCTCTAAAAGAGAGAGAAGTGCGAAAAGAACAAGAAACCAAATAACATCCATTAGCCCTTTACGAAAAACAACTCCATTAATGTTCACCGAAAGATTTTCTTCTAAAAGGCTGAACTTTGGCCAAAAACGAGGAACACGCTTGCTGTAAGTATCGAACTTACTCCCAAATTTGTTCTTTAAATAAGCCTCTTCGCTACGAATAACAATGGGGTAATAAGCAGAAAAAGCGACAGCCATAAGCAATACCATTGTAAAAGTTTCAGTAGCGAACCCTAACCCAATATAAGCGATAAAACTAAAGAAGTACAACGGATTCCGCGTCATACTATAAGGCCCTTCCTGCACCAAAACCGCATTTTTCTTTCCAGAAATATAAGAAAAGCACCAAACGCGACCAATAACACCTATAGCAACTAAAACTCCTCCTATAAAATAAAGGGACTCATCTGCCAAACGACTAATATGATCCCATTTGGATTCCATCGTGCAAATTAAGCCAATTAACAAAAAGGCAAAGATTCTTGTATACCAAATTCTATTTTTAACCAAACCAAGCATATTTGCTTAGAAGAAAAAATGTCTTTTATGTTCAAAAAAAGAGCAGTGATGAAATCACTGCTCTTTGTAAATTTAATATTATCGAGTCAATTAGCTAAGAAAGCGTCCTGACATTTCAGTCTCTTGATCATCAGGTTCTTCAGAAGCAAAGCCACCACCAAAGGTTCCGCTTTGCTCGCCATATCCAGAATCCAAGCGATCGTATTGAGCAGGCCCATCAATCATAGCACTGGCTGAACTCCTTCCCGAATCGTCCGAAGAGGCTCCAGACAAACGACTCAAGGTTTCAAGCATTTCGATCAGGTTCTTAGACTCTTGGCTAAGTTCCTGAGAAGAGGATGCTCCCTGTTCCGCTAAAGCTGCATTCTTCTGGGTTGAAGTAGATGTTTCGGCAATACCTCGGTTGATTTGATCCAATCCAGTAGACTGTTCCTGAGTGGCCTCAGCAATACTTGCAATTAAAGCGTTAAGACTGCCAATTTTTTCATTAATTGAATCCAAGGCATTCCCCACATCACCACAAATGGAAACACCTTCTTTAGTTCTGGCTCCATTACGGGCAATAATCTCTTCTGTTTCCTGAGCAGCATTCTTACATTTTAAGGCAAGGTTACGAACTTCATCAGCAACAACAGCAAACCCGGCTCCAGCCTCACCCGCACGAGCTGCTTCCACAGCCGCGTTCAAAGCAAGAATATTTGTCTGGAAGGCAATTTCATCAATCGTGCGGATAATATTACCAATTTGCTCAGAAGCTTTATCAATTTCATCCATGGCATGATTCATAGATGCCATCTTTTGAGTGCTATTGATAGTTGCGTTTTGAACTTCTGAAGAAATTGTGGCTGCTTCACGGGATGCATCCGCATTCTTTGCAGCCATACTTGAAATTTCTTCAATGGTGGAGCTACTTTCCTCCAAGGCCGCAGCTTGCTCGGATGACATAGATGCCTGCTCTTCACTTTGCTGAGCCATGGATGCGGCAGAATGACTTAGACGATCAGACAAATTGAATAACTTATAAACAACGCCTGTAAGCATCTTAGAAATGCCAGTTCCAATGAAATAGCCCAGAACAAGAGTAATCGCAACAATGATGATACCAACAATCATAAAGCCGAAGAGATATCCCTTGGAAGATTCTACATCATCTGCCATGCGATTTTGAGTGTGTTGAGACAAGGCAATAAAAGAATCAATCATTTCTTTAGAAGTCTTATTCAAAGACTGCTCAATTTTGTGATTTGCCTCTATCGTTTCGGCATAACGTCCAACCAACTGACGTGTCACTGCCAAAACACCGTCATCACCATTAATCTTAGCTAAAACATTATCAATGTTTGTTCCCAAATCATCTGCAACATCACCAGCACCCATCGCATTTAATTTGGACAACGCTTCCATTTTAAGCGATGTAATGGCACCTAAAAGTTCACTGGATTCGTTTTCCAACTCTTCAAGTTGCTCAGTATTACGAGCCAATGCTACAGACTGAATACGGAATGCAATTTGAAAAAGGTCCTGGTTTATCTTCGCTCCAATTCGTTCAAGCTCGGTCGATTCTGCAAAAGATTTTGTTACGTTCTTCTGATTATCAATCAACACATCCAAAGAAGTTCCTAGTGATTCTTTTACTGTGGATAAATAATCCTTCAACGCAGCAGATCCGTCAAAAACAGTATTATCAGCCAATTCAGAAAGCTTTTCATCCAAATCTTTTAATACCGTTTCTAGCTTTTCACGACCCTGCACGTTGGCAGCCTTTGTTGCCAAAATACCGTTATCTCCTTCCAGAATTTCAGTTGCCTGATCATTTAGAGAGGTAAATTCCATTACTTCAAAAGGACCCGCAACATTTTCAGGAATATTATCCAACTTATCACGAAGATCATCCATTAATGACTTGATACTAGCTTCTCCCTGAGTATCTGGCTTGTTCATGTAACCACGAACAGCTAAGTCCAGTTCAAGCACCTTGCCTCTCATCTGCAAAACAAGTACCACATCATCTAATGTCGTTGTCATTGTCGTAGACAACTCTTCCAAATTACTGTTTACGCCTGCAGTTGTCTTTTTACTGATTTGAGTTTGTTCCTGCTCAGCTTGTTGTGAGTTTTTCATAGCAAGTTCTTCCAGAGAAGAACTCATTTCGCTACTAAGAGTTTCGGCTTCGCTTAAGAAAACAACCAACTTTGAGTTTAAATCTTCTGCTGAAGTAAGGTAACTAGCTTTAGTCTTATAGAAATCGTGGAGAACCTTTTCTATACTCCAGTCAAATGTAGCATCTGAATACTCTTTCTTCAGCTTCTTCAAGACACTGTCTACATTGGTTTTAGATAACTCGCTTTGGCTTTCTGCACCCAAAATAGAAGAAGTTAAATCCGTTACTTCCTGATGTATGGCAAGATTAGCGACACTTGTATCGATATTTGCCTGAACATCCTGGCTGGTGGTCAACATCCCTTTATTTAGGATGTCAATAATGGCAATACTACCCAATGCCATGATAACAGTCAGTAGCGCAGCAAACCCAATTGCTACAAAGATTCTTAGACGTATGTTAAGATTTTTAAACCAGTTGAACATGAGGAATAATCCCTGAACGTAAAAACGTTATTTTTCTAAACAAGTTTCTTACGTTTCGCTTGGAGATGTTGGAGATTTGAATCAATTTAGAGTTATTTAAAGCGCATGGGGAGCACAACTCGGACACGAACCGTTTCCCCACCTTTTTTGCCAGGCACAAATTTCCATTTCTGAATGCAATCCGTTGCCACATCATTCAACCTATCTTCTGTAGATTTTACAATACGTGGAGCAACAACATTTCCATCTTCATCGATAATAAAGCCAACTTGAATGGATGCCTTTATTTTACGAAGAGCTGGTGGCACACTTGGTTTTTCCTGCTTTTTCGGTTTCGGAGGCGAATCCAAATCCTTAATAGAAGCTGTTGAAGCTTCTTCTTCCGCAGTAAATGCCCCGGCCTGCACGTATGTAGCACCGAAACAAAACATCGTTAGAATAAGGAAGAAACTAAGTGCTTTGCGATTATTCATTCTATCTATGAGCCTGAATTGTTTTCAATGGGGGGTTAAGAGGAGTCATTTAAACTAACTATCAGTTAATTATTTGTTAGGAGTTTTATTCTATTAAGAGTTTTTCGTCAAGTTATTGGTGGTAAAGAAACTATGAATTTAACATTCAACTCACATCAATTAATACCACTTAAACATTCAGCAAATGTAGTAAAAGACTAACTACTTAATTTCCTTAATATTTATATCTTAGCTTTTAACAAAGGGTTTTAAAACTCACAAGAGGTCTATGATTGACCCGATGGATGCTTTTTGCACTCTCAGCAACCTTTAAAACATTTACAATTCTTTAGAATTATGTCCGAAGTCCAATCCATTCAGCTCGATAAAATCAACATTTATGGCGGTACTCAAACGCGTGCGGCCACCAACGATGAAGCTGTGTCCGCATACGCTGAATCTATGGAACAAGGTATCGAATTCCCCCCCATTTCGCTCTATTTCGATGGAGCACAATATTGGTTGGCCGACGGATTCCATCGTTATCTTGCAACCAAGCGTAATAATCAGGCCATGATTCAGGCAGAAGTAAATGAAGGCGGTCGAACTGATGCATTGATACATGCCCTGGGAGCTAATGCCACAAACGGTCTTTTCCGCAACAATGCAGACAAACGTAACTCTGCAGAAATTGCTCTGGAAGAATGGCCGGATCATTCCAATTCCTATTTAGCTGATATTTGCAAAGTTAGTGTAGAACTGATTCGTAAAATACGCAAAGAAAACGTAAAATTCCAACGCGATACGGTTACAGGAAAAGACGGCAAGTCATATAAAGTAGGGATTGAACGCACCCCCCGTGCGGGCCATTCTGGGAAGGAAAAAAGTGACGGCGGAAGCGGAAAAGATTCAGGCGGAGCCTCTGGAGGAGGTAAGCCCTCCAAAAAAAACATGAATCTTCCAGATCGCCCAGGAGGTTCCTATAACGAGCTTGAAGCTGAAGCCCGAAAAATGGTTAGAGATGGCGAAATGGACCCCCGGGAACTTCGCAGCTTAAGGAGTGCTACCGCCACGGATTATGCATATGCCGTGATTCACTTACTGGAAGGGATAGATCCCGCAGACAAAAAATTCCATGAAGGCTTGGACATAATTGAAAGCTGGATAAACAAACAACGTAACCCAGCATCCATTTCTTTGAATGATCTTAAGGAAATGTCCCATCAAGAAGATATAGAGACTACAACGGAAGAACCTGAAATAGAATCAGAGTCCGAAAGCATTCAAGAGGATAGCACAGAAGAAACAGAATAAAACGACCAGCCACGATGGTTGTTTTAAAACAACCAGCAATAGAACGCCACCCAAGGCAATCAACGCATCCGAAACAGAGTAGACAGCGCTGCTAATAATGGGATGAATGTAGGCAGATACAAGCAACCCTACAACGGCAGCATTTGCTCCTACTAAAGCACCCCTTACACGATTTACTCGACGTAACTTCCCCCAAAAAGGCAGTAAGCCAGGAACGAGTAAAAAGCTTGGTAAATAGAGCATGATCAAACAATAGATACCTAAACCAATACCACCGATATTGGTTCCTACAAATGATGAGATAGCAAAAAGGGGGCCGGGCAATGCTTGAGCTGCTCCATATCCCGAAAGAAAGACGTCCCTATCCATCAGTCCCTGGGGAACCAATCCCTGCTCTAAGAGCGGCAAAAGAACGTGCCCACCACCAAAAACAAGAGAGCCTGTTCCATAAAAAACACGAGTCAGATTAAATAAATATCCATCCAAGGGGAGAAAAAGGCAAAGTAACAACAAAAAATATCCACCTAGAAAGATCGCTCCCAATTTAGGCGAAATAGCAACTTCATCCCAAACAGAATCAGCTAGACCCACTTTTTTTGGAACAAAGAACACTGCACCCAACAATGCTCCCAATGCAATACAAAGAATCTGCAAAAGGGGTTCATGAAGAAAAAGTAAAACTAGAGCAACAACGACAACAATTCCCAGACGAGAAAAATCAGGAGCCAGTTTGCGCTGCATCTTAAAAATTGCATCTGTCACAACAGCTACCGCAGCAATCTTCAATCCTTGTAAACCACCACTAGCATCCAGCCATCCCCCAACAGAGATACCATACGCAAAGGCAATCATAAGCAGTGCAGACGGAAGAGTAAAACCCAACCAAGCAGCAAAACCACCCCAAATCCCTCCGCGGTGAACTCCAATAGAATATCCTATCTGCGAACTCGTTGGCCCAGGAAGAAACTGACACAATGCCATAAGATCCGCATAATGAGCTTCGTCCAACCATTTACGGTCTTCTACAAATTCTTTATGAAAATAACCTATATGCGCAATGGGGCCACCAAAAGAGATGCACCCCAAGCGTAAAAAGACATAAAAGATGTAGAAGAATTGATTCATCCTAAAAGATAAAGTCAACCGCCCTACATTCAAGCGATGTTACTGAAATGTAACTTTATAACCGACAAGTCTGAATGTTATGGGCAATAATCCCCTTACAACCTATATCGGAAAGGCTATCAATAATGCTATTCAAACCCTTGGAAGAAACCATTGCAGCGACAGCCATCCATTCTTTGTCATGCACTGGGCTTAATGTAGGACTCTTAACCCCAGGAGTCAGTTTGCATGCCACTTCAAGCTGGGAGACAGGACAAACATACTCCAGTAAACAATAGGAACGAGCCACTAGAATACCGCGCATGCGATCCAGAATCTTCTTAATTTCGTCATTAGATTCGCGACCGGGATGCGTCACAAAAACCGCTTCAGAAACCATAATCGGATCTCCAACGGTCTTCAACCCCGCTTCTTTTAAAGTACGCCCACTTTCTACAACGTCTGCAATAACATCAGCCACCCCAAGACGGATAGAAATTTCAACTGCTCCATCCAAACGAACGACAGTAGCATCAATGCCGCGCTTGTCCAAATCAGCCTTAACAATATTGGGATAGCTGGTAGCAATACGCTTCCCTGCAAAATCATCAGGAGTCAAATCTAACTCTTTGGGTAAGGCATAGAGAAAACGAGAGCGACCGAAGTTCAATCCCATGATCTCTGTGACATCAGCCTTGCTGTCAAAAGCCAAATCACGACCCGTTACCCCAGCATCTAAAATCCCGGATTCCACGTAAACGGCAATATCACGAGGACGCAGATAAATAAACTCTACACCATGTTCATGATCCACCACTGTCAGTTCTCGGCCGTATCGCTTACAGCGATAACCGGCAGCCTTCAGGATATCCACAGTGCCTTCTGAAAGGGCACCCTTATTGGGGATGGCGATTTTCAACATGTTTCTAGTCTTTATATATATTTATTAGTATTCAGAGAGATAAATATGATGACCGGATTCAGAGATAACGGTAAACGTCTTCTAAATCTAAGTCGCAAGCAATCATCATTGTCTGCAAGTGATAAAATAACTGTGAAATTTCTTCGGCTGTTTCTTCTTTGGATTGATATTCCGCAGCCATCCACACTTCACCTGCTTCCTCAATAATTTTCTTACCAATGGCATGTTTTCCTTTTTGCAACATACGCACAGTACCCGATTGAGGATCACCGGATTCAGCTTTTGCTTTTAATTCAGCAAAGAGTTCTTCAAACTTTTTCATCTCTGCTTTTGCATATCCTCATGGAGAAGAAGGTCAAAGAGATTTTTGTAAAAGTAGTGAAACAAACGCATTCTCCCTCTAGGAACGCTTTAAACGCGTATTCTTTTTAGTGTTTTCTCAACAAATGAATTGTAAAAAGGTAAACTTATTGTTTAACTTTTGTAAAATCATAAAGTTTATTTATATTTATAGACTTTCTAACCTTTTTACAACGCGGTTACACCTCTTTAGTTATAGTTCCCCTAAGGCCTCAGATAAGTCATATGGCAGCCAAACCAAAACCACTGATTCTTATTGTTGAAGATGATAAAGACCTGGCATCCCTAATTTCCGAACAGTTGGAAATGGCAGGGATGGTAACACAAGTTTATCATCGTGCATCCAATGTACTGCGTTTTTTGTCCAATAATTTTGCCAACTTACTTCTACTGGACATCAACCTTCCAGATCAAAGCGGTTTTGCTTTGTTGGAAGACCTTAAGAAGCAAAACTTGCAAGTTCCTGTGATTTTCCTCACAGGAGACCACTCCGAAGTATACAAGGTAAAGGGCCTCGAAATGGGAGGGGATGATTACATAACCAAACCCTTTAGCTTTCCAGAGTTAATAGCACGTATCCGTGCCGTTCTACGCCGAGCAGAAACAGCATACGATTATCACATAACGAAAAATGCTGCTCTCTCCCAGGAAACATTTGATTTTTGTGGTGCCACAGTAAACCCAATTCGCCTTGAAATTGAATTCCCCAATGGCAATCAAACCAAGATAGGACGCAAAGAGTTAGGCATATTAACCTATTTAACCTCAAATTCAGGAACAGTGCTGACACGCCGCAGCTTAATTCATGCAGTTTGGGGTATCCATGCCGATGTACGCAGCCGTAGCTTGGATCAATATATTGTAAAAATCCGCAACTGTTTCACCAAAAACAATTGCACCCTAGATGCCTTCCGTACCATTCACGGAGTAGGCTATATTTACGATCCCTCTGAGTTAAACTAAGCTAGCGCAGAAAGCAGGGAACCGGATTCAACCATTTCAGAAGCGGCTCCGGATGCATCATAAGTAGCTCCGGGAAGGGCTTCCCCTAATAGATCGACCATTGCCTGCTGGCTTTCGCTGCTTTGTTTCACAGCTGAAATAGCAATTGACTGCTGAGTCAACGCCATTTGAGCCCCGATAAGGGAAACTGCTGCAGTTATTCCATCCATTTGGATATGTAAATCGTCTACAGAAATAACAACTTTAGAAATAAGTTAATATTTCAGTGATTTTCCTAAATAATTCAGACTCCACAACTCTTTCCAAAGTCTATAACGCCCTTCCAAGGTAATTTTACCATGTTCATCTCTAAGATCAACTGGGTTCAAAAAACCAAGTTGTGTATTAAGCAAATCCAGATTGCGGTATTCTTTATTTAAATCGTGTAATGGATCAAAGTCCCAGGAAACAATGTCCGCCTCCCTTTCTTCCAAACGCTTTTCATGTATCTTTAATAGGCTGTCCAATTTACGAATGCACGGTTTTCGAACCAAACGCCAATGCTCAGGATAGAAACCTCCATAAGGCATAAAAATATTATCCGTAACAATCAGATCCTCCGATTTCGTTTTAGAAAAAAGATTGTACCACCCAAAGATGCTCCCTTTATCATTGGGCACAAAAGTCACTTGTATGTAAGTTTTTTTTGATTCATCGGCATACACAGTGGAACGCGGTGAACGCAAACTTCCCATATCAAGGACCAATGAATCAACCTTGTGAAATCCTTTGTGATGCAACCAATCCTTCAGAGCAATAAAACGGGCAATATTTGGCCATGTTCCAAGATTTTCGTTTTGCCTATATTTAGGAAATATCGGAGCGGAACTTCTAGAGATGGCTCCAATAAAGAACCAATAATAAACCGTCTCAAACAGGAACCATACAATAAAACTCATCAGAGAAAGAATCCATACAGGAAAAGTCGAGACAGCAAAGAACTGTAAACTCGTTGCCAACCCCAAAGAAAAGAAAATCCAACGTGTCCACCGAGCATATATGGCTAAAATAGGAGACGCCTTACGGGCTGCAAGCTGCTGCAAAAGAATCGTTATTACCGCTAAAAAGACAATAATGCCACTCAATATGGGAGAATCTGTTTCCACAGGAAAAATATACGGGTTACTAATTTTCGATCAAGGAGAACTATCGGATGTATTAACTTAGATATCGCTTACGAACATCCTCAACTGCTTTATTCATTTCCAGTTCCGTAAAAAGATCAAGAAGACCTTGGGCATCCTTTTCTCCATTAGGAAGTTCCATATCGGCATGTATGTGTTCCAATGTAGTCATTTGAAGGTTTAACCTCAAATTCTCCTGCTCCTGATGCACTAACCCTTGAAAGCGCTTGGGCATCAATTCCCCGCAATGAGCAATTATAGTTTCGATGTTACCATACTGATGAAGCCATTTAGCGGCCGTTTTGGGACCAACACCTTTTATCCCAGGGATGTTATCGGCTGTATCACCTATAAGAGCTAGGTAATCAGGAACTTGCTTAGGGGTTACACCAAATTTCTTTTCAACTCCTGCAACATCCAAAGGTCTCCATCCTAAACGAGGATTCGCTGTAGGCGGTGGCAAGAGTTGAGTCACTCCATCAAAAATGAGACATTGAGCCAGATCTTTGTCAGCACTGACAATTTTTGACTGATGCCCTTCTTCTGAAAAGCGTTTACACCAACTTCCGATGAGGTCATCTGCTTCCACTCCCTCCTTTTCTACAGGACCAACTCCCATGAGGTGAGTCAACCGCTTAATATACGGGATTTGCGGAACAAGAGCATCAGGGGTTTCTCCACGATTGGCTTTATAGTCCTCACGTATAGCAGATTGGCGTTTGGCACCTCCCAAATCCATAAAGACGATGGCCTGCGCCTGTCGTTCATGATCTTCCAGCCACCATAGCGTTCTTAAAAAACCATGTATTGCATTTGTTGGAAGCCCATCCGAACGACTCAATTCCGGCATTCCATAGAATGCTCGAAATATCATATTATACCCATCAACCAGTAAAAATTCTGCCATACGATTACGCTGACAACATACCTGCTTTTTGGCGAATGAAAAACATCTAATGGGATTGCCCCTGAAGAGAGGCGAAATCCTTAGAGTTCGATTTTAGAGGGATACCTCCCGGTGAAATCATTTTGGCAGTTACAAAAATAAGTAAGTTCCGTTTCTGACTACTTTCTCCTTCACTCCTAAAAAGTCTCCCCAATAGAGGGATGTCTCCCAAAACAGGAACCTTATCGTTAACATTTACCGTTTGCTCACGGGTAAGTCCACCCATTATCACGGTTGCACCATCCCAAATAGTCACTTCTGTTTTTATTTTCCTTACACTGAAAATCGGTTGATAAAAACCACTGGGAACCGTAACCGTCTGACCGGAAGCAATTGCAACGCTATCCCCTCCATATTCAACAAACCCTTCAAACTCTGTAACGGTGGGCTCCAAGGATAAGCTAATAGATCCATCATCTTCCACAGTAGGCGTCACACGCATTTCCACACCAATATTACGTTTAGTAAAATCTTGGGGAGTTCCTGCCGTCACAGCCACACCAGCACTACCAGAACCACTGTCCCCTTTACCTACTTGTGCATCCACTTTTGTATACCGTTTGGGATAAAGTAATTCCTGAGCAACAACAATTTCTGCGGTTTTACCCGAAAGAACCGTCAATTTGGGTGCACTCATCAAATCACTTCCAGTACTGCGACTAAGAGCATTCACGAGAACCTCTACGTTCAAATTACCGATGACTCCTGATAACTCGGCTAAAGAACCGGATGTTTGCCCTAGATCCAGAGAGTTCGTAAGAGTTGGAGCTGAAACAGGAATAGTCATCGTCCCATCGCCTCCGCCCCAAGAAGACAATCCAGTGATTGTAAGAGTAGAATTTGCACTGGATGGATTAAAAGCCGAATTCAAGGATCTGTTTTGGCTCTGAAACGAATCTGTCGTTGTCACAGAATCATTCGTTCCCACAGCCCAATCAAAACCAATTTCTTCCATCTGACCTTGAGTAACCTCAAGAAATCGAGCTTCAATTTCAACCTGTTTGATTTCACGATATCTGCGTAAAATTCCTTTTATTTTGTTCAGGTTTTTACTTGTCTGTGTCACAATCAGCTGGCCATCCGCCAAGGCCAATCCTGCTCCTACTATTTGTTCAAATGGAACTCCTGCTTTCTGAAAAAAACCTTTTAGATGATCCTCTTGATTGCCAACATTCGACTGATTTCCATCCACATCAACGATTTCATCACGACTACTTCCAATTAATCGAATAATGGTAGATCTGGTCATTGGGAAAAATGCTGTTTCCAATCGGGACATTTCTCCGTTTCCGGGTCGTATAAGAACAACATTGTCATGCAATTCATAATCGTAACCGACAGAAAGCAACATTAACTCCAATGCCTTATCAAATTTAAGGTGATGCAGGTTAATATAAACTAGGGGATTGTTTTTTTCGGGTTCTATTAGAACAAGATTCACAGACTCCCCTACACCTCCTTGTTTTATGGAAAACTCAGAGATAATGGAGAGTGCTTTTTGCAAAGGAACACCATCCAATTGAAGCCGATCTATCGTTATAGACCGTAGAACATCCGGCATCTGCTGAGGTTCAGCTAATTCAAAATTAGATACATCTTCTATCGATATAACAGGTTGTTTCCACCCCTCATCCACCGCATTTAATAATGCCTTACGGGTTTCTTCCCTGTGAGAGCCCAAAGAAACGTCTTCTTTTAAGACAACAGGAATCGGGCTCTGTTCAGAAACAGAAGCCTCCGATTTTTGTTGGACTTTTAATGGTTGTTCATCAGGAACTTTATTTACTTGAGCGCTACGCGCAGAAAGCAAAGCATCTACATCTGATGCCATTAAAGAAGGGGCTAAAGCAATAAGGAGAAAAAGGGGGTATTTCATAAGCTGTTTGCATCAGTCGTATTGAATGGAGAATCTGAAACATGATAGCTGTCCAGACGTTGAATCAAAACACGTGGGGGGTCAGAAGAACTTTCAGTTAATTTCCATTTCTCTTCGGCAACAGAAACAATATCTCCCTTTTTCATAACAAAAGTGTCTCCATTAGGAAACTCTACCTTCCATGCGGGGTCTTCCTGTAACTTTTTTCCATATGGCAGAACCTTTCGAAAATCTCTTTTTTCAGAAAATAAAGACATAGTCTCATTATTTATAGAGCCAACAGCATAGCATTCCGATTCTGGAATAAGATCTCCCTCCGCAAGAATCCACTCTTTGTTTGTTTGATTGTCTTTTACCAGCGCTAACGATAAATCTGCAGAGCGAACAACCCCAATCCAACTGTATCTGAAGGTTCTTTGAGGTAGTGTACTGACGCATATTCCTTCTTCATCAATAGAACAACCAGTATTCGAAATGAAGTCATTTTCCCCACAGAGAAGCTCAGGTTTAACCTGAAAAGCTTCCCACTCTGGAATAAAAAAAGACGAGCGATTTTGCCTGGGTTGTTCTATGGAACAATAAATCACTCCAGAAACAGTAAGAAGAGAACCAGCAAGAACAGCTACTCGAATCACGGATCAACCTCCTGGGTTCTAACACAATATGTAATTTCTAAATGATAAAAATCATCATCTACTTTATCAAAAGTATAATCCCAAACAAATAGCTTACTTTTTTGTAAAAGCTCCATCAAAACGATATAGTTTACTTGGAGTTCAAGTTTACAAAAACGCATCCATATATTCCCATCGAACTCTTCCCTAAATATGATATTTAGAATTTTCTTAGGCGGGAATGTTTCGGTAAGAAGAAAAATATCATTCAATTCTCCTTTCCAATCTTCGGGGTTGGCTTTTCCCGGCAACATATCTTCGTATGTAAAAGTATCTTCATTCAGTTCTACCTTTTGCCTTGATAAATTATAAAACCAGTAACGGAGAAACCTATCTGGTAAAAAACCTTCTGGATCTTTTGGTTTATAGGAAAAGCGCTGAACAAGATCTTCCTTAACCAGGTATCCTTCAGACATAACATGGAGGTATTCTTTTCTCCAATTATCGGAATGAACGATCGAATCATATGATCGAACCCGTTCACTCAAAAAGCCAATATCATCACGTAATTCCTTCAATTTATAATACTCACACACAAAGAAGAAACTTGTTATGGCAAAGATACATACAAAAACCATTAACAACCACATATGTGCGTGTTTTCTCATCCTTAATTAATACTCCAATTTGAGCTAATACTCAAACCGCCGACCTCATCAACGAGATCTACCTGAAAAGAGTCCCCTAATTGATTTGTTACTTTTTCTGCTTTTCGGACAAAAAACTGACGCCCTTCATTTCCTTTATCAATTAAAGGCCAAATAACACACAAATGATCCGTTGGAGAGTTAAGCTCAACTTTCTGAACAGGGATTTCTGATAAGTAGTGAATCAGATACAAAACTTGTTTTGATTTATAATTCGTATAAGCCAATTTTTCCCAAAACAAAATCTCTTCTCCTAACTGGTTATATGCCGCCAGATCTTGATCATATATTTCATGCAGATGAACCTGTTCCGAATAGTTCTTTTGCAAAGAATCCATTTTTACTTCCAAAAGCGTTTTCTGGTAATGAAGAAAAAGAAGCCCAAGTAATATAATTACGGATGCTAAAGCAAAACAAGCAGGCAGGCCAAAACCTGCAGACGTTTCATATACTCTTTTTACAGGATACTCCGGTAATTTGAAAACAGCCTTTTTGTCCAAGGAAAACTGAAGCAAATCAACCATATTTACATCAGGATTCTTTAGATGAAGTATATCTATAAGCTTATCCGTTCCTGCCTCTGAATTAAACTGTTGCAATTCTGGGCCTCGATTTCTCCAGTAAGCAGCATAGAGAACCTCTTTCCACGCAAGTGAGGCCACAAGACCCTCATCACAACAAGAA
>ENA-ORCX01000282-ORCX01000282.1-marine-metagenome-genome-assembly--contig:-NODE-282-length-27515-cov-2.315949_pt1 | contig 27515 bp, 26 predicted proteins | sample MGYA00248630_ERZ508518 | MGnify/ENA primary metagenome ERZ508518 (study PRJEB26188, sample SAMN06268768) | marine metagenome | isolation source: Bioluminescent Bay, La Paraguera, Puerto Rico | place...
TAAATGTCCAAGGCAAAAGATAAAAACACGGTCTAATCTTAGCCGTTTTTGTGCATCAAAGCACGTCTTAACAGATTATCTATTGATTAGAATCCAGTACAATATGTCTCTTTATCTCTAGTTATCAGGATTAATCCATGCTCCGTCGTCTGTTGTCTCTTGCCATTGGCCTGACTCTGTCGGCACCACTTGCTGCAACTACCTTTGAAATCACCGAGCCCGGTGCCAGTGTGATTGGCCATAATATGGTGCTGTACAGCCGCAGTGAAGACACCCTGCTGGATATTGGCCGTCAGTTTGACCTGGGGTATCGCGACATTACAGATGCCAACCCCGAGGTCGATGCCTGGCTGCCGGGCGAGAATACCCCCGTCGTATTGCCGACTCGTTTTATTCTTCCGGATGGCCCTAAAGAGGGCATTGTCATCAATATTGCCGAGATGCGTCTTTTCTATTATCCGAAAGTCGCCAAAGGCGAGAGACAACAGGTGGTGACGCATCCCATCGGTATTGGTCGCGAAGGTTGGGCAACGCCGCTGGGTAAGGCTCGCATTACTCAGAAAGTCAAAGATCCCAGCTGGACACCACCGGAATCAATTCGCAAAGAGCACGCCGAAAAGGGCGATCCCCTACCGCGTGTGGTGCCAGCCGGCCCTGATAACCCTCTAGGAGCCTATGCGATGCGCCTGTCAATGCCGGGTTATCTGTTGCATGGCACCAATAAACCTTATGGTGTCGGGCTGCGGGTCAGTCACGGCTGTATTCGTTTATTCCCGGAAGATATTGAGAATATGTTCAATATCACCCCGAGCAATACACCGGTGGAAATCGTATACCAGCCTCACAAAGCCGGTGTCAGAAATGGCATGCTCTATCTCGAAGCGCATCGACAGCAGAAGGACGTCGACAACCGTGAAGGCAATAATATGACGCCAATGGTAAAGGCGATTTTAAACGTGCAGGATAACCTGCCAGCCGATGACCACTGGTCTTATGCGGAAACCGTCGTGCGTAATCAGCATGGTCTGGTCAAGCCGCTGGGGCAACAGCAATTGGATATTGTTGAAAACCTGTGGTTTCTGCATGCCGGCGTGAACAAAAAAGCGGTGAGTAAAGTTCGTGATGCTATGACCACCCTCAGAATGGATGATTTGTATTGGCCGGTCAGATCGGGAGCCCGTGAAGAGACTTTGATTGGTCCATTTAACACACAGGAAGAGGCCAGTATTGTGGCTGACCAAATCACGGCTTCTGCCGGTGTTCCAGTGTGGACAGTGCAGGTCACCAGTGATGCTTTGTAATCACTGAGTCAAAATCAGGACAAAAAAAAGCCGGAACAACTGTTCCGGCTTTTTTGCATGTGGCAAATAATGGCTTATTTGCTCATGGCTTTTTCAAACATACGATCAATTTTGGCACAGCATTCTTCAACTGTAGCCATTGCTTCATCAGCAGATTTCTGGGCGTTCATCGCAGCCAGTTCTGCGTCAGTAGCAGTGCGTTGGGCTGTGTCAGCAGTGCTTTGAGCATTGCGGGCAGCAGCAAGTGCAGAGTCAGCAGTTGATTGAGCTGATTCTACAGAGGCTTTCAACGCGTCCATTTCGGCAGTGTTGGCACAAGCGGTCAACAGAGCCAAAGGCAGGATTACAGCACTCAGTTTTGCTAATGGTTTCATTTTAATCTCCTTGAAAAAGTACCAGTTTAAATGGCAGGCATATTATATTGCGTATTCGCAACATAAAACATACGCTAGCAAGAAATATTTTTACTGTCTATCAACAGACAGCCAAAATGCGAACTGTTTCTTTAAAGCTGTCTCCCAGCGGCTAAATACTTGCTATAATTACGCCTTTTGAAATGCTCCGGTTTCCTATCCGGGATTCCGTCTTTTCTGAACCGTTCTGGAAAAATTTGTCTTATGCACCCAATGCTGAATATTGCGATCCGTGCTGCCCGCAATGCTGGCACATTGATCATGCGATCTTTGCAACATGTCGAACACCTGGAAGTTACTACCAAGGGCCGTAACGACTATGTCTCCGATGTTGATCACCTGGTGGAACAGGAAATCATCAAGGTCATTAAAAAGGCCTATCCCGACCACGCCATTATGGCTGAAGAATCGGGTAATGCCGGTGACAGTGATACCGTCTGGATCATTGACCCGCTGGATGGCACCACTAACTTCCTGCATGGCTTTCCGCATTTCTGCGTGTCGATTGCCGTCAGTGTCAAAGGCCGGGTGGAACATGCGGTCATTTATGATCCCCAGCGTGATGAACTGTTCACTGCCAGCCGTGGTGAGGGTGCCAAGCTCAATGACCGCCGTCTCAGAATCAGTAAACGCCGTGATCTGAAAGGCGCTTTACTGGCAACCGGCTTTCCATTTAAGTATCCTCAGCACCACACTCAATATATGGCGAGTTTTGAAGCCCTGTTTACCCAGGTCGCAGATATTCGTCGTGCCGGTTCAGCTGCACTGGACCTGGCCTATGTTGCGGCGGGTCGCCTGGACGGCTACTGGGAAATCGGTCTGGAAAACTGGGATCTCGCTGCCGGTCTGCTGCTGGTGGAAGAAGCAGGCGGTCTGGTGACAGACTTTGCCGGTCAGGACAATCTGTTTAACAAAGGCAATATTGTTGCAGCCGGCTTCGGCGTACATAAATTGATGCTGGATGCCATCAAGCCGCATTTACAGGAACCACTCAATTAAATCGGACCCTTGCGGGCCTCTTTACACCTGCATGCTCAGCATGCGCTTACAGAATTCTTTATATGACTGATACCCAAAGAGACATTTCCAAGCTGCGTAACATCGCGATCATCGCCCACGTTGACCACGGGAAAACCACCCTGGTTGACCAGTTGCTGCGTCAATCCGGCACCTTCGGTGAGCACGAGGAGCTCACTGAACGGGTAATGGACTCCAATGACCTGGAACGCGAGCGCGGCATTACTATTCTTTCCAAGAACACTGCGATTCGCTGGAATGAGTACCATATCAATATCGTCGACACGCCCGGACACGCCGACTTCGGCGGTGAAGTAGAGCGGGTGCTGTCTATGGTTGACTCGGTGCTGCTGCTGGTGGACTCGGCGGAAGGCCCGATGCCGCAAACCCGTTTCGTCACCCAGAAAGCGCTGGCACTGGGTCTGAAACCGATTGTGGTGATTAACAAGATCGATAAGCCGGCAGCCCGTCCTGACTGGGTGCTGGATCAGACCTTTGATCTGTTTGTTAACCTGGATGCGACTGATGAGCAGCTCGACTTTGACGTGATTTATGCTTCCGGTCTGAACGGTTTTGCCAACCTGGACGAGAATGTTCATGAAGGCGATATGACGCCGCTGTTTGAACTGATAGTGAATAAAGTCAGCCCGCCGGATGTTGATGCCGACGGTCCATTCCGGATGCAGGTTTCATCACTGGATTACAACAGCTATGTGGGTGTCATCGGTGTTGGCCGGGTTCAGCGCGGCCGTGTCAAAACCAATACACCGGTGACCGTGATTGATCGTGAAGGCAACAAACGAAATGGCCGTATTCAACAGGTCATGGGCTTTCTGGGCCTGAAGCGTGAAGAAGTACCTTCAGCGCAGGCCGGCGATATCATTGCCTTTACCGGCCTGGATCCGCTTAATATCTCCGACACCGTTTGTGATCAGAATGCGGTTGAAGCCTTACCGCCATTGTCTGTCGATGAGCCGACTGTGACCATGACCTTCCAGGTCAACAACTCACCGTTTGCCGGCAAAGAAGGTAAATTCATCACGACCCGCCAAATCAAAGAGCGTCTTGAACGTGAACTGATTCATAACGTGGCGTTGCGGGTAGAACAATCACCCACCGATCCGGATAAATTCAAGGTCTCGGGTCGTGGTGAGCTGCACTTGTCAGTCTTGATTGAAAACATGCGCCGTGAAGGCTTCGAACTGGGCGTATCGCGTCCTGAAGTCATCATTCGTGAGATTGACGGCGAAAAACAGGAACCATTTGAAGCGGTGACCATTGATGTCGAAGAAGAACATCAGGGTACCGTGATGGAAAAAATGGGTGAACGTGGTGCCGAGATGAACAACATGGTGCCGGATGGTAAAGGTCGGGTTCGCCTCGACTTTATTATTCCTTCACGTGGTCTCATCGGTTTCCGAACTGAATTCCTGACTGCTACTCAGGGCACCGGTCTGATTTACAGTGTATTTGATCATTACGGACCGATGAAACCGGGTAGTTACGGTAAACGCATTAACGGCGTGCTGATTGCCAATGGCGTGGGTAAAGCGGTGGCTTTTGCCATCTTCAACCTGCAGGAACGTGGCCGCATGTTTATCGGTCATGGTGACGAGGTTTATGAAGGCATGATCATCGGTATTCACTCTCGTGATAACGATCTGGTCGTGAACCCGCTCAAAGGTAAACAGCTCACCAACGTTCGTGCATCCGGTTCGGATGATGCCGTTACTCTGGTACCGCCGATTCGCATGAGTCTGGAGCAGGCGCTGGAATTCATCGGCGAAGATGAGTTGCTGGAGGTCACGCCCAAGTCATTGCGTCTGCGCAAGAAATTATTGCTGGAGCATGAGCGTAAACGCGCCTCACGCGCTTAAACCGGTCCAAACGCTTAGCAAAAAAGGGTATCCTAACCACAGGAGCGGCATTCGCTCCTGTGTCCTTTTATTGAGGTGAAAGATGCGCATTCTGATTTTGCTGGCCATTGGGCTTTTACTCTACATCATCATTGGAAATTTGCTCAGAAAGAGCAAAATGCCCTCCAACACAGCATCCGGCAGCAGCCAGCATATGGTTCGCTGCGAGCATTGCGGTCTGCACATCATTGAAACAGAAGCGCTGGAAGACAACAGCCAGTATTTCTGCTCCCGTGAACATATAGAGGCTCATCGCCAGTCACGATGAGTGCCGATTCCGCCCGACTGACATTGCGTCAGGATCCGGCTACCTGGCGGGCGTTGACTGTCTTCGCCGGCTATCGTTTTTTTCTGGCCGGTGTGCTGTTTTTTGTTTTCTATCTCAAATTACCCCCTGAATTCCTGGGGTCCGTTGACCCCCGTTTTTATGCCAGTGTCAGTCAGGTTTATCTGCTGATTGCGCTGGTGTTGCTGGTTTTTACGCTGAAACGCTGGGGCTATGTCGATACCCAGATAAAATTGCAGCTGGTTATTGATATTGTCGCCCTGACCATGTTGATTCATGCCAGCGGCGGCTTGCAGACGGGGCTGGGTTCGCTGTTATTGGTCGTGGTTGTCGCTGGTGGCGCACTGGTGCCTGGCAGGCTGGCCGCCTTTATCGCTGCGATAGCTACACTCGCCATATTGCTGGAAGTCAGTTATTCCCAGATAAGCGGTGACGGCGCGACCAAATACAGCCAGGCGGGATTGCTGGGCGCGACCTTTTTTGTCACTGCCTGGCTGGCACAGTGGCTGTCAAAAAAAATGCAAACTTCGCAGACGCTCGCTGAAGAACGGGCCCGAGATGTAGCCAACCTGGCGGTACTCAATCAACACATCATCAGCCGCTTGCAGATCGGTGTTATGGCGTTGGATGCGCATGGCCAGGTCACTTTATTTAATGAGTCTGCACGCCACTTGCTCGGTATTGAGCGCAGCATTCCCGGCTTTAAACTGAAACAGGCTGTGCCGGTGCTGGCAGAGCAAATCTGGCTATGGCAACACCATAGTCCGCAACCTTTCGAAGCTTTCCAGGCAAGACCGGATCTGCCACTGGTGCGGGCCACAGCCACCAAACTGGATAGTGGTGAAACCCTGGTTTACATTGAAAATACCTCAGCAATGGCACAACAGGCACAGCAGCTCAAGCTGGCTTCACTGGGCCGACTGACAGCCAGTATTGCCCATGAAATCCGAAATCCCCTGGGCGCTATCAGTCATGCCGGCGAGCTGCTGGCGGAACAGCAAAGTCATGATGTGGGCATGCAAAAGCTGACTGGTATTATTCAGCGTCACAGCCAACGGGTGAACAGCATCATTGAGACGATTCTGCAAATGAGCCGGCGTAAAACAGTTGAACCGGCGGCAGTGGTACTGGCAACCTGGCTGGACCGCTTCATCAGCGAATTTCGTGAATTAAAAGGGGCAGCTGAGCAGGATGTCGATTTGACCATAGAGTCGCCGCTGGCAAAGGTGGCGATGGATCCGGAACAGCTACACCAGGTGATGTGGAATCTGCTGGAAAATGCCTGGCATTATTCAGATCCTGACAAGGCGTCTCCACGGATTAGTGTCAGACTGGCTAAATCAGAGGGCGAAATTGTAGTCGATGTCACGGATAACGGACCGGGTGTCTCAATCGAGGTACAGGAACATTTGTTCGAGCCGTTTCATTCCCAGCGACAGGGCGGTACCGGACTGGGTCTGTATCTGGCACGGGAACTGTGTCAGGCCAATGGTGCCCGGCTCAGCTTTCTGCCCGATGAGTTGCAAAGCAGTCGTTTTCGTATAAGCTTCCCGGGTGAATGGCAGGAATATCTCGCATGACGAAGCAACAAGTAAAACAAGCGCTGGTCATTGATGACGAGCCGGATATTCTCGAACTGCTGACGATGACCCTGTCGGGCATGTCGATTGACTGTATTACCGCCGAGAATCTGGCCCAGGCGCATCAAGCCCTGAAACAGCACAAATTCGATTTGTGTTTTACCGATATGCGTCTGCCTGACGGCAATGGTCTGGATTTTGTCAAAACCCTGCAGAAGCAATGTCCTGAGCTTCCGGTTGCCGTGATCACCGCCCATGGTAATGTCGATCATGCCGTGGAAGCGCTGAAATCAGGTGCTTTTGATTTTGTTTCCAAACCCCTCAAGCTGCGCATGCTGCGAGATCTGGTAGAAGCAGCGCTGAAACTGTCTCCGGATCGGCCTCAGCAACGTGAGCGACGATCGCGTGACAAATTATTGGGTGACACCGACCCGATTCGCGCCCTGCGCGGCAAAATCACTAAACTGGCACGAAGCCAGGCACCGGTTTATATCACCGGTGAGTCCGGCACCGGTAAAGAACTGGTAGCGAGACTGATACACGAGTTGGGCGCTCGCAGTGACGGCCCGTTCGTGCCGATCAACTGTGGTGCGATACCAGCAGAACTCGTAGAGAGTGAGTTTTTCGGTCATAAGAAGGGTGCCTTTACCGGTGCTGTTGCTGATAAACAGGGTTTGTTCCAGGCTGCTGATGGTGGCACGCTGTTTCTCGATGAAGTGGCTGATCTGCCGCTGATGATGCAGGTCAAATTACTCAGGGCAATCCAGGAAAAAGCGGTCAGGCCAGTAGGCGGACATGAAGAAGTCAATGTTGATGTTCGGATTCTGTCAGCAACGCATAAAAACCTGGCCGCCTGCGTCCGTGACGGCAGCTTCCGGGAAGATTTGTTTTACCGTCTCAATGTGATTGAGCTCAAGGTTCCGCCATTACGTGAGCGTGATGCGGATATTCCGATGTTGGCGGAACATATCCTGTCACTGCTGGCGCAAAAGAATCATCTGAATAAGCCCGTTCTCAGCCAGGCCGCGATGAAAAAACTGCAGTCTTATGCTTTCCCTGGCAATGTGCGGGAACTGGAGAATATCCTGGAGAGAGCCTTGACCTGGGCAGATGGCAATAGCATTGAAGTCGATGATCTGATGCTGCCTGAACATCAGCCAACCATCAGCAGCCAGCCATCAATGGCTGCAGAGAAAAACGAACCACTGCCACAGGATTTAGAGGCCTGTCTGGAAGACCAGGAGCGGCAACTGATTATGCAGGCCCTGGAAGCGACGCGCTGGAACCGGACTGCCGCCGCCAAAAAACTGGGTATTACTTTCCGCGCATTGCGTTACAAGCTGAAAAAGCTCGAACTTGATTAATCGGCATCAGGCTCTTCTACCATCGGCGTGACCGATTCCAGCGGCTGGTCGCCAATAAACGCTGCTTTGCCGACAGCAGACAGTTTCATACTAAGCTGGCAGACAATAAAATGATCATCAGTAAACTGTGCCTGCACTATATGACCCAAAGTTTCGCCTTGCTCATCCAACACTGCGCTGTTGGCAGCGGGCAGCGTGTCGCCTTCAAGCTGCCCCAGAAACAGTCTGCGACTCGGTTTACCAAGGTAATGCAAACGTGCGACGACTTCCTGTCCCGGATAACAGCCTTTTTTGAAACTGACGCCACCGACCAGATCCAGATTGACGTGCTGCGGTGTGAAAGCCTCTTTACTGTCCTGGAAAATATTCGGCAGACCGGCCTCGATTTCATGCTGTTGCCACAGGCTTTCCGGCGCTAGTTGCCATTCCTCACCCAGGCGCTGGGATAGAGCTTCAATCTCTTGCTCATCTGCGATTAGCAGTGAGCGGGGCGTCTGACCAGGCTGGCGGACAATCAGCCCAGTTTCAGTCACTGTCCCTTGCCAGGTTTCTGCTGGGTCAGAGTCATCCTGTTTGTGAATGAGTCCCAGAACATGTTGATCATCAACGAGTTTGATATCGACCTTGCTGCGTAATTTGAACATGTTCAGGCGTTGACTGATAGCTTCAGCAAGCTCTGCCGGCAATACAATCAGAAAATCATCCTGGCGTCGAATCAGCTGAAAAATCGACAGCAGCCGGCCTTTCGGGTTACAGAAACCACTCAACTGTGATTGATTCACCTGCAGAGCGTTAACATCATTTGTCAGCAGGTTCTGCAAAAAGCTTTTTGCCTCCTCACCCGTGACCTGAATAATGCGGCGACCGGGAAGTGGGATAAGGCTGTTGCCATCTGATTTTGTTGATGCTTGTGCTTGTTGCTCGATTAGTGTTTGCCAGCTCATAATGAATTCAATTAGCTAAAAATTGTTGACTATTCTAACGGTTGAGACAGGTGGAAAACAGGGATGAATAAAGCGGTTTTTCAGGGATGAAGCTCAGCTTGCGACGATCACGATTAATTCTGAGTTTTTTGCTGGTGACGCATATAGCGGCTTTGTGTCTGCTTTACCTGCTGGCTTTCAGTCTGATGCTGACGGCTTTTTCCGCGCTTTTGATCATCGTCAGCCTCCTGTTTTATTGTCACCGCTATGGCTGGCTGTTCAAGCCCATGCTCATAAAGCATTTGTGGAACAATCAGGATGGTTTCTGGTTCTGGTCTGATAGTGATGACAGGGAACTGGGCCCGATGCAGCTCAAAAGGAGTGTGATGCTGGGTCCTTTAATCGCTGTTTATCTAAAACCTGCTAATGCCCGTTGCAACCGTTCGCTGATCATTGCCCGCGATAACGTCACTGATGAAGACTGGCGACGGCTCAGAATTAAGCTGCGTGATCCTGAATCCTGGGGTTAATGATAGTTTCCTGCGGCGCCTGGTTGTTATCAGTTTCCGGATAATCCAGCGTGTAATGCAGACCACGGCTTTCTTTTCGCATCAATGCTGAAGCAATAATGAGTTCAGCGACATCGGCCAGATTTCGCAGCTCCAGCAAATCACTGGTGATATGGTGCTGAGCATAGTAGTCACTGATTTCCTGTTTCAGCAGTATCAGCCGCTGGCGGGCTTTGTTGAGCCGGTGCGTGCTGCGGACAATGCCGACATAATCCCACATAAAGCGACGCAACTCATCCCAGTTATGGGTGATGGCGATGGCTTCCTTGGCGGGTTCTACCTGACTGGCATCCCAGGGCGGAATGTCCGCGCTGATAGGTTTTAGAACCTGCTGTTTGATATCGTCAGCTGCGGCGCGTGCAAACACCAGACATTCCAGCAGGGAGTTGCTGGCCATGCGGTTAGCGCCATGTAGTCCGGTATGCGCAGTTTCACCGATGGCATACAGCCCCGGTATATCAGTTCTGCCATGAAGGTCGGTCATAATGCCGCCGCAGGTGTAATGTGCCGCGGGGACTACCGGTACCGCCTCTCGTGTCATATCAATGCCATAATCGAGACAGCGTTTGTAGATAGTCGGAAAGTGACTTTTAATGAAGGTTGCCGGCTTATGGGAAATATCAAGATAGACACAGTCGTCACCCAGCCGTTTCATTTCGTGGTCGATCGCCCTGGCCACCACATCTCGCGGCGCCAGCTCAGCCTGGGGGTGGAAGCGGGGCATAAACCGCTCGCCATTGGCCAGTAGCAATTTGGCACCTTCCCCCCTGAGGGCCTCACTAATCAGAAAAGATTTGGCCTTTGGATGAAACAGGCAGGTAGGGTGAAACTGTACAAACTCCATATTGGCGACCCGACAGCCCGCACGCCAGCCCATCGCGATGCCGTCCCCGGTCGAGACATCAGGGTTGCTGGTGTACAGATACACTTTACCGGCGCCACCAGTGGCCAATACAGTAACAGGTGCCAGAAAGGTCTTGGTTTCGTCGTTCTTAATGTCCAGCACATAGCAGCCAATAGCCCGGTTAGGCGACTGTTTAAGCTGCTTGTTACTGGTAATTAAATCGATCCCAATGTGGTAGGGAAATAAACTGATGTTTGGATGCGCTTTGGCTTTTGCCAGCAATGTGGTTTCGACTTCTCTTCCTGTGGCATCGGCGGAATGAATGATACGCCGGTGACTGTGACCGCCTTCCTGGGTCAAGTGATAGGTTTCGGCGGTCATGCCATCGCGGGTAAAAGACACGCCCTGGTCAATCAGCCATTCGATATTTTCCCGGGCATGTTCGACGGTAAAACGCACAGCTTCTTCATTGCACAGGCCTGCGCCGGCGCGCAGGGTATCATCAATATGTGACTGGATTGAGTCAGTTTTGTCCAGTACCACTGAAATGCCACCCTGAGCATACAACGAGGCACCCTCATCAAGCTGGCCTTTGGAGATAACCGCGACGCTGGCTTGATCTGCCATGTGCAGAGCGAGTGTCAGGCCGGCCGTGCCGCTGCCGATAATCAGAATGTCGAAATGCTCAGTTGTGGTCATAGGGGTCTATACGGGTACAATAGGCTGGATTTTATTTTGCACATAATACGGAACAAAGTTAAATCGATATGGTCAATCAAGCTGGATTTAAAGCATGCACTGGCGTGTCGATAATAGCCCGGAAGATAGGATGAATGCAGATCAAGAGCTAGTACGACGCGTACAGGCAGGGGATAAAAAAGCGTTTGACCTGTTGATTATGAAATATCAACAGCGGATTATCCATGTGATTACCGGTTTTGTGCATGACCCGGTAGAGGCTATGGATGTCGCTCAAGAAGCTTTTATTAAGGCATATCGGGCCCTGCCGGGATTCAGAGGTGACAGTGCCTTTTACACATGGTTGTATCGCATTGCTATCAACACCTCGAAAAATTACCTGACAGCCGCGTCGCGTAGGCCGCCGGTAACCGATGTTGATGCCATGGATGCAACGATTTATTACGATGCACCGGAATTGAAGGAATTTGAGACGCCTGAAAACAGTCTCATGAGTGATGAATTGCAACAGGCAATTCATGATGCGATTCAGGACTTACCTGAAGATACGGCAACGGCCATCAAGCTGCGGGAGTTTGACGGTCTGAGCTATGAGGAAATTGCGCAGGCAATGGATTGTCCTATAGGTACAGTACGATCACGTATCTTTCGCGCCAGAGAGGCAATAGATAAGCAGGTCAAAGCAGTGATGGGTGGAGAGGAACAACAATGACAGCCAAGCAACATGAATTACTGTCAGCATTTGTCGATGGTGAATTGAACTCGCAGGAGCTGGATGAGCTGCTGTCGTTGATGAGCACAGATGACAATGCCAAAGCAGATTATCAGCGTTATCAACTATCCAGTGACGTATTAAAGGGTTACACCAATCGCAGCCAGCCTGTCGATTTGACTGCCCGCATCAGTACGGCACTGGCCGATGAACCGGTTCACCAGTTAGCCGAACAGCAAACCAGGAAAGCCAGCGTCATTTCGCTGCCCGATTGGTTCTGGAAACAGACCGCCGGTCTGGCTGCAGCGGCCTCAATTGGTGCGCTGGCGGTAGTCGGCGTATTTAATCAGCCGCAAACCACGGCGACGCCCGAACTGGCGCAAGTCGAGCAGGTGCAGACACAAACTGCAGTAGCTGCTTCACCAAATCGCTGGACTGTGGGTGAACAGGAAGTGGAAGATCGGTTGAATAATTATCTGGTTGATCACAACGAGTATGCCGGCGCATCCGGTCTGTTCTCATACGCGCGTGTCGTTTCCTACGGCGAGGAGTAAGTGGTGATGCGGTTTCTGCTTCATGCCCTGCTGGGCCTGAGTCTGGTTTTACCGGTCATGGTCTCGGCAGCAGATAATGACGAGGCCGTGAAAATGCTGGAACGCATGACCGAGGCAGCCAAGACACTGACCTATGAAGGTGTTTTTGCCTATCAGTCCGGTAAAAACATGCAGTCAATCCGCATTTATCATCGTGCTGATGCCCGTGGTGAGCTGGAGCGCCTAATCTCATTGAATGGCGCTGCCCGCGAAGTAATACGTAGCAATGACATGGTGACCTGCATCAACCCTGAAGGTAAACAGGTCAATGTCAGCCGACGCCCCCTGGGGCGAGGATTTCCCAGTGATTTACCCAGAAGGCTGAACTCAGCGACACCGTTTTACGACGTCAATCTGGGTGAGACTGATCGTATTGCCGGTCGCAAAGCCCATGAACTGGTGATTACTCCTGAAGATGAATACCGCTATGGCTATCGTCTGTGGGTCGATGCTGAGACTTATCTTTTGCTGAAGTCAGAACTGGTCGGCAGTGATGGCGAAGTCCTGGAAACCTTTACTTTCTCTTCCATAAACACCGACGTGCATATTCCGGAACACAAGTTCAAGCCGCAAATGTCGGGTGAGGAAATGACCTGGCACCGCAGTGAGCCGGAACAGCCTCTCAACACTGCGAATCTGAGCCAAGAACATCACTGGCGACCGGCCTGGTTACCGGAAGGATTTTCTCAGGTGGCTTACCAGACCCGTCTTCGTGCCAACAATGGCGCAGACGTTGAACAACGGGTCTACAGTGATGGCTTGAGTTCTGTCTCGGTCTTTATTGAAAAGATACGCGCCCGTCACAGTCACCTTCGTGGTGGTTCCCATGTGGGTGCTATCAATGCGTTCGGCACTATCATGCAGGCACATTTTGTCACTGTTGTCGGGGAAGTGCCTGCTGTCACTGTTGAGAAAATCGGCAACAGCATCTCCTTTGCGGACGCCCAGCAATGATTGAGCAGAAAGCCACGGTGATAAGCCGCGATGGCGAACTGGTCTGGGTCGAAGCTGAACGTCAATCCACTTGTGGACAATGCCAGGCCAGAAAAGGCTGTGGTACAGGCATGCTGGCGAAGCATGTCGGTCAACGGTTCTCACGGCTCGCTGTAAATACCGATCTTGATCTGAAAGTCGGTCAGCAAGTCATGGTCTCTATCCCTGAGCAGGCCTTGCTTAGCGGCGCATTACTCATGTACCTCCTGCCACTGCTTGCCTTGTTCTCAGCCGCTGCGATAACAAGAATGATCGGGGCAGGGGAACTGGCTCAAATTGTGGCTGGTCTACTAGGACTGTGTGCCGGCTTTTTCTGGGTCAAACGCCAGATAAGCGACAAGAACCCCGGCATCCGTGTTCAAACAATAGAGGAATACCAATGAGATATACCAAAACCTGGACAGCAATAATGATGCTGACGGCTTGGTTGATGCTGAGCTTCAACGTGCAAGCTCGTGCCTTGCCTGAATTCACTGAACTGGTAGCTGATAACGGCGATGCTGTTGTAAACATCAGTACCCGTAATAAAGTGGATCAAACGGCAAGTTCCATGTTGCCACCGGGTATGGAAATCCCTGAAGGCTCTGGTATTGACGAGTTCTTGACGGCATGCCGGGCATGCCACCTGGCGGAATGCCATCCCCCAGAGAGAGTGAATCGCTGGGCTCAGGCTTTGTTCTTTCCTCTGATGGCTACATCCTGACCAATCATCATGTCATTAAAGACGCCGAGGAAATCATCGTCCGTTTCAGTGACCGCACAGAGCTTGAAGCCGAATTGCTGGGTAGTGATGAACGTAGTGACGTTGCGCTGTTAAAAGTCGAAGCGACGGGCCTGAATGCCGTTAAGCTGGGTGACTCAAACGAACTGCAAGTGGGTGAGTGGGTACTGGCCATTGGCTCACCATTCGGTTTTGACTACTCCGCCACTGCCGGTATCGTCAGTGCGCTGGGGCGCAGCCTGCCAAGTGACAGTTATGTGCCGTTTATTCAGACCGACGTGGCCATCAACCCTGGTAATTCAGGTGGCCCGTTGTTTAATCTCGATGGTGAAGTCATCGGCATTAACTCACAAATTTACAGCCGCACCGGCGGTTTCATGGGGGTGTCTTTTGCTATTCCTATCGATACCGTGATGAATGTGGTCGCACAAATTAAAGATCAGGGCTATGTCAGCCGTGGTTGGCTGGGTGTTGTCATTCAGGATGTGACCCGTGAACTGGCTGAGTCCTTTGGTCTGGATAAACCAAATGGTGCGCTGGTTTCCCGAGTCGTTTCTGACAGTCCAGCCGCTGAAGCCGGGTTTAAAGCCGGTGATGTCATTCTGAAGTTTGACGGTAAAGAAGTCGAAACATCATCAGACCTGCCACCAATTGTTGGCCGTACCGTGGTCGGTAAAGAAGTGGATGTTGAGGTTATGCGTGACAATAAACGCACCACCCTTGGCGTCACTATTGAAGAGTTACCGGAAGATGAAGAACTGGCCGCAAGCGGTAGCAAACCCGGTCGTTTCCTGTCTGAAAACCTGTCGATGGAAGTTGCTGAAATCAGACCGGAACAGCGTGAGAAACTGGCCGTTGAATCTGGTGGCGTCATTGTTATGAAAGTTGAAAAGGGTCCAGCCGTCAACGCTGGTATTCGTCCCGGAGATGTGATTCTCACCCTTAACAATGTCGAAATTCAGGATGCCCATCAATTTATTGAAGTGGCAAAAGAACTGCCTGCCGGTAAACCGATTCCGGTACTGGTACAGCGATCAGGACAGTCACAATTCCTGGCACTGAAAATTGAAAAATAACTAAACTTTTTTCTCGCTGAAAAGCAGCTGACCGGTAATACCGCTCAGCTGCTTTTTTTTGCGCCCATGAGCGGCAAAAAGTGCAAGTTTATTTTTCCAGTCAAAACTTATATCATTAATGCTAATCATTCGTATTAAATATAAGGCAGGGATGAGCGACTTAGCTATAAAAGCTCGTATTTTGATTGTCGAAGATGATGTCAAACTCAATGAGCAACTGACACATTTGTTGCAGGCACAGGGATTTGAGACCAGTCAGGCCCTCGATGGTGAGCAGGGTTTGTTAATGGCTTTGAGCGAGCAGTTCGATTTGATATTGCTTGATGTTTCTTTGCCCCGCAAAAATGGTTATGCGGTACTGAAAGTGCTGCGGCAGAGCAGAACAACTCCGGTCATCATGGTCACCGCCCACGGCGCTGAAGAGGAACGCATCACCGGGTTTCGTAATGGCGCCGATGATTACCTCGCAAAACCTTTCAACCTGACTGAACTGTTGTTGCGTATCGAAGCGATACTCCGGCGATCAAAGCCACAGAATAAGGTGACACAACAAAACCTGGAGACTTTGAAAAGAGCGGGGATTGAAGCAGACAAAAACAGGCAACAGGTCTTGTTTGATGGCAAAAGGATCACTTTCACCCCCATTCAGTTCAAGCTGCTGTGGACGCTGATGCAGCATCCGACCCAGACGCTCAGTAAGCCTACTCTTTACCGGCTGGTACTGGAACGGGAGTTCAGTCGTTATGATCGCAGTCTTGATATGCATATGAGCCGGGTCAGACGCAAACTCATTGCGGCCGGCATGCCCCCTGACAGACTGCAAACCATTCACGGCACCGGTTATATGCTGCTATGAAGCGGCGTTTATTCTGGAAACTCAGCGCGGTCATCGTTGCCGGTACCGTATTACTGTTCTGGCTGATTCATATACTGGTCAATAAAACAGAACAGCATATGAGTTTTATAGATGAGGCACATCAGCAAACGCTCTACGAGTATGCCGCTAGGGCAGAGCAGCTTTATATCAGTGGTGATGATGCCCAACTGACGCAGTGGCTGCAGACCATCCGTGAAAAGGAAGACACCTGGGTGGCCTTAGTACAGCCGAAGATCGAGCCAATTGCAGGCAGCCAATTATCGGACGAGTTCAGGGAACGCTTCCGGCTGGGTCGCAGTATCGACTGGAAAATCCATCTGTATTTCAAAACCAATCCGGTAATGGATGTCGTTTTTGCAGACGGAATAACGCATTTTCTTATCACTCTGCCGCAGCGTATGCGGCCCGGTACTTACTGGCTGGAAACCAATCTATTGTTGCAACTGGCTTTGCCGATGTTATTGATGGCCATGATCAGCATCATTGTCTACCGCCATGTTATGTCACCACTCAGACAGTTGGAGCGAGCCACGCAGGCAATCAGCCAGGGTCACTTTGAGGTCAGGCTACGCAATAGTCTGGGTAGGCGTAATGACGAAATCACTGCACTTGCTGATACTTTCGACAGTATGGCTGAACGAATCGGCAAGCTGGTTCAGAGTCAGCGTCACCTTACCTCAGATTTATCGCATGAACTCAGGACACCGCTGACACGTATTGAACTGGCATTGAGCTGGGCTGAACAAAACACACCTGACAGTCCGCCCCTGCGTCGGATCAGAGAAGAATGCCAGCAAATGCGGCAACTGGTTGAAGATACTTTAAGCCTGGCCTGGCTGGAGAATGAACAGCCCACATTACAGACAGATGACTTGGATCTGACCGATCTGATAGACAGTATTGTTGACAATGCCCGCTTTGAATTCCCTCATCACAGACTCAAACTCAATCTACCCGAGCATGCACCACTGAGCCTCAGCAGTGATAGAGCATTAGGGCATGCAATAGAGAACATCATACGTAATGCACTTAGCCATACGCCCGTGGGCGGTACAGTCATGGTCAGCCTGTTGCAACAGCAAGAGAGATACCTGATTCATGTTGATGACGAAGGGCCCGGTGTGAACAGCAAATATCTGGAAGATATTTTCAAGCCTTTTTTCCGTCTGGGACGGGCCAGCCGACACCACTACCAGGGGTTCGGTGTCGGTCTCTCACTCGCTAAACGTCAGATTGAGGCGGTTGGCGGCCAGCTTAAAGCCAGCAATCACGAATTCAAAGGCCTCAGAATGACGATCACATTGCCAGTGACTTCGTCATTTGCCCAATGAGTCATACATTTTGCGATAAACATGTAACAAATGTAAAAGTCGTTTCATTTCAAGTGTATGCTGATTAGAATGCGACCTTGTTTTATTTGATAATGATTATTATTAACGAGGTTGCTGTGAGCAAGAACATTAACCCCCTCTCGCGTCCGACTGTTCTTTCAGTCGCTCTTTTAACCGCTCTGGCGACTCAGTCAGCTGTTGCAGAACAGGTGATACTCGATACCGTAGAGGTCACCGGCAATACCATTACACCGGAACTCAATGGTGTGGATGCCGTACAGATAGAAAAATTGCAGCCAACGGATCTTGAAGACCTGTTCAGCCAGTCACCAGAAGTCACCATCGGCGGTGGTCCTGACTTTGCGCAGAAGCTCTATATTCGAGGTATTGAAGACCAGCTACTGAATATTACTATTGACGGCGCGCAACAAGCTACTCGTCAGTTTCATCACGCAGGGCGTATCAGTATTGAGCCGGAACTGCTGAAAAGAGTTGAAGTGAATGCCGGTGCCGGCAATGCCTTATCAGGCCCAGGTGCTTTAGGTGGCTCCGTAAAGTTCATTACTAAAGACCCGGAAGATATGCTCAAACCTGGCCAAAACTTCGGTGGCTTGGTCAAAGGTTTGTTCTCAAGCAATACTGACAGCTTCAAGACGAACACCAGCCTGTTTGGTCGCCTGACCGATGACTGGAGTGCAATGGTGTCTTACACCCAGTCGGATGTTGAGAACTATGAAGACGGCAATGGTGATGAGCAGTTGGGCACCAATTCAGATCAGGATTATCTTTTTGCAAAGGTCGTGGGCCAGCTGACTGACAGTCAGACTGTTCGCCTGAGCTATGAAAAACGAGAGGATGAAGGTGATAAATCTCAGCGTCCACAATGGGCAGTAGCAGATTTCAATCCACTCTATCCTGTAGAGACAGAGCGTGAAACAGTGACATTCAATTACCAGCTGAATCCAATTGATAATCCTTATCTGGATGCTGAATTCACCCTGTATAACACGGAGACTGAACTGTTCCAGGACGGTCGCTTTGGACCTTATTACGGCACTGGCACAACCATCGGTTTTGACTTGAGAAACACCTCTTTACTGGGCATCCATAAAGTCACTTATGGTGTTGATTATCGTGAGGATGAAACCGAGGCAGAGGGCACAACTTCTTCATATCAGGACGAATCAGAAGTCAAAGGCGTATACATTCAGGATGACATACATCTGACTGATGCTCTGCTACTGAGTGCAGGCCTGCGTTATGACGATTACGAGCTTGATAATGAATTCGGCGGTACTTCATATAATGACAATGAAGTCAGTCACAATATCGGTATTAATTATCACTTTACCGACAACTGGAGTGCTTTTGCTTCATATGCAGAAGCTTTCAAGGGGCCTCTGGCTCAAGACGCCTTCAAACTGGACTTTTGGACACTCTCGCCGGATCTGAAACCTGAAGATGCTCAAAATGTTGAGTATGGTTTTGCTTATGAATCCCTGACCTGGTTTGGTTCAGCCAAAGCCTATGAGAGTGAAATTGACGATGTCATCGCTGATCCCGCCGGTGGTCCTCGTGTCTTTGAAAATATCGGCGACCTTGAGTCTGATGGTTTTATACTCGAACTGGGGCACCGTTGGGATAACTTGATGGCCCGTTTCAGCTACCATTACAACGATGCGGAAGTCGATGGTATGGAAGCCAATGCCTACGACCACAATGGTATTGCCAACACGGTGCGTGACACCTTCATTGCCTCTCTGGATTACCAGTTTGACCCTCAATGGCGTTTTGGCTGGAACGCACGTTTCGTAAAAGGCCGGGATAACGTCGAAACCTCATTGGGTGAGGTTGATCAGCCAGGTTTCGGTGTGCATGACTTCTATGCTCAATGGGTACCGGCAGCGAATGAGGATATCCGCATTGCGCTGAATGTTCGTAATGTCTTTGATAAGGATTACCGTGCTCATGCCAGTGTGCCTGATTTCAGACCGGCATTTGAGGTCAGGGGCTTTAATGAGCCGGGTCGCGATGTCCGTCTGAGTGCTTCCTGGCAGTTCTAATCTTTTGACCTCTGATACAGATCAGAGCCAACAAGCCAGGTACTTTGTGCTTGGCTTGTTTTTGTTTCACCACTTGTTTATGAATTTTGGGTCTGTATTTTCAGATGGTTGTGAATATCAAAGTGATGTAACTGCCTGATTCTGCTATCTTTGTGGCTGGATTGATCACAACACCCCGTCAGCGCCTGCTTCAGCAGAGCGCCAGGGAAAACAAAGATGCTATGGATTCTGTTTAAGAATCACTCCTATTAGTAATAAAAGTTACAATTGTCACTCGGAAATTTGATTCATTTCGCAATGAGCAGCCGTGATGGCCGGTATCGCCAGAAGAGTACTGCGGCGAGTGCGAAAGTCAGCCATTCTGCAACCGGTAGTGCGATAAGAAACTGTGGCGGATCAAGTAGCCAACTGAACAGTAATAGCAAGCCAACCGGTAGCACCAGCCCACGTGACAGCGCAATGAGCATTGATGGCCTGGGTTTCTGCATCGCGGTCAGATAAATGGACAGGATCACATTCAAGCCATTAATCAAAAACAGCGGCGATACCAGACTGATAAAGCTTACAGATAAGTTCCGGGTTGCCGCAGAACTGTCATCAAGAAATAGGGTGGTGAGCCATTGAGGTGACAGCATGAGTAATAAAACCAGCCCCAGGCTTATTAACAGCACCATGGCGCCTGCCGTTAAGACAAATTGCATTATTCTGTGTGGCTTTGCGGCACCGTGATTATGGCTAACCAGTAGATGCAGGGCATCGGCAATGCCGTAATAGAGCATCAGGCTGACAAAGATAAGGTAGTTAATTACAGCGAAAGCGGCGATACCATCCACGTCCAACTGCGTCACCAGCGTCCAGTTCAGTACCAGAATCACCAGGCCACCCGAGATTTCATTAATACATTCGGACAAGCCGTTAAAACTGACCTGTTTCAGTTCACCCCATTGGCTTGGCCATGACCAGTGCAGGAGCCGCTCCTTTCGGAGAAAAAAGCGCATCAGAATAATCAGTTGTATGCCCTGCGCTAGCGCAGTAGCCCAGGCGGCGCCAATGAGGCCCATTTCAAAATGAATGATAAACAGCGCATCCAGCAGGATATTCATCACAGCCCCGGTCACGAGCGCCGTGGTGGCAAGGCGCTGCCCATTGTCCTGACGAACAAAGTAATACAGCACCATAGTGAAAATCTGCACTATCAGTACACAGCTGATGATATGAAAATAGGGCAGAATCAGTGCTATCAGACTTTCAGGTGTACCCAGCCAGCGAAGCAGGGTGAGATCCAGCCACCATGATAAGAACATAAAGCTGAAACCGACCACCAGCACTGCCACCAGGCATTTACTGAACACGGCAGAAGCCTGCTCAGTGTCACCACGTCCCAGAAAATGCCCACAGCGCACCGCGCCGCCGATGGCAATCATCAGAGCCAGGCCGAAAATCAGTGATAAATAAGGGATCAAAAGATTAATCGCTGCCAGACCGTCGCTGCTGACATAGTGCCCGACGAAGATGCCATCGACGATACTGGCGGTGGTGATGGCCAGCAAACCGAGCATGGACGGCAAGGCAAAGCGCAGGAAGGTAGTGATAACCGGCCCTGAGAGAATCAGTGAGTTGGGGGAAGATGCAGACATGGATGGACTCGTCATGAGTTCAGGAAACCGCTAATGCTAATTATTCTTATTTGTGAGGGCAAGGTTTTGCTGAAATTGACTAAAAAGCCGACAGGATCATGATCGTTTTGTGCCTGTTAAGTGCGTATAATAACTGGTCATTTGCTTAATTCGTGACCTGAAGCCGCCTGTTAGAGCATCTTCACGGCAAGCTCTTGGGAGCCATTGTGGTCACTCACAAAAACATAACTGAATGAATAATATACGTAACTTTTCTATTATCGCGCACATTGACCATGGCAAATCCACGATAGCGGATCGCTTTATTCAGATCTGCGGCGGCCTCACTGACCGTGAAATGCAGCAGCAGGTGCTGGATTCGATGGATATCGAGCGTGAACGTGGCATTACCATCAAGGCGCAAAGCGTCTCGCTGGAATACAAAGCCCGGGACGGAGAGACGTATCTGCTCAATTTTATCGACACGCCGGGGCACGTCGATTTTTCGTATGAAGTATCACGTTCACTGGCGGCCTGTGAGGGCGCACTGCTGGTGGTTGATGCTGCTCAGGGGGTAGAGGCACAAAGTGTCGCCAACTGTTACACCGCGATTGATCTGGGGCTGGAAGTCTTGCCGGTGCTGAACAAAATCGACCTGCCTTCGGCGGAACCCGACCGTGTTGCACAGGAAATCGAAGACATCATCGGTGTTGACGCAATGACGGCGGTTCGCTGCAGTGCCAAAACCGGTCTGGGTATCGAAGATGTGCTGGAAGAGTTGGTCGCCAAAGTCCCACCACCGCAGGGTAACCCTGACGGCCCTCTGAAAGCGCTGATTATCGACTCCTGGTTTGACAGCTATGTCGGCGTTATTTCGCTGGTTCGTATTGTTGACGGCAGTCTCAAAACCAAGGATAAAATCCGCGTGATGTCGACTGGTCAGGAATACCAGGTCGATCAGGTTGGTACTTTCACGCCGAAACGTACGCCCTGTGAGATGCTGGACTGTGGCGATGTGGGTTATGTGATTTCCGGCGTGAAGGAAATTGATGGCGCTCCCGTCGGTGATACGCTGACTCATGCTCATCATGGTGCCGACAAGATGCTGCCGGGCTTCAAAGAAGTCACGCCGCAGGTTTATGCCGGTATTTTCCCGGTCAGCAGCGATGATTATGAGAATTTTCGTGAAGCACTGGCCAAGCTGCGCCTGAATGATGCCTCCCTGTTCTATGAGCCGGAAACCTCGCAGGCACTCGGTTTCGGTTTCCGCTGTGGTTTCCTTGGTCTGTTACACATGGAAATCATCCAGGAACGGCTGGAGCGTGAATACGATCTTGACCTGATTACCACAGCACCGACCGTGGTCTTCGAAGTGCTGAAGAAAAGCGGTGATGTGGTCAAAGTCGAGAATCCGGCTTCATTACCCGATGTCGGCAGCATCGATGAAATCCGTGAGCCTATTGTGGCGGCCGATATTCTGGTGCCGCAGGAACATCTGGGTGCGGTTATTACCCTCTGCGCGGAAAAACGCGGTGTGCAGAAGCACATGCAGTTTATGGGCAAGCAGGTTGCACTGAGCTATGAGTTGCCGATGAATGAGGTGGTTATCGACTTCTTTGATCGAATCAAATCCGTCAGCCGTGGCTATGCGTCGCTCGATTATCATTTCATTCGCTTTCAGACGGCGGATCTGGTTAAGCTGGATATTCTGATTAATGGGGAAAAAGTCGATGCCCTGTCGCTGATTGTGCACAAAGACACCAGTGTCAGTCGCGGCCGTTTGCTGGTGGAAAAAATGAAAGAACTGATTCCAAGGCAGATGTTCGACGTGGCTATTCAGGCCGCTATTGGTGGTCATATTATTGCCCGCTCCACGGTCAAAGCGATGCGCAAAAACGTACTGGCCAAATGTTATGGCGGTGACGTGTCACGAAAACGCAAGTTGCTTGAAAAGCAAAAAGCGGGTAAGAAACGAATGAAGTCCGTCGGCAAGGTCGATGTGCCGCAGGAGGCATTCCTGGCAGTGTTGCAGCTGTCCAAGAATTCATAAAAGGAGCATTTTTAGTGAGTTTTCCGGCATTGATGGTATTACTGGTTGCTGTGACCGGCCTGATCTGGTTGATCGACAGGTTGTTCTGGGCACCGAAAAGAAATAAAGAAGAAGATGAACCCGTCGTGGTGGAATATGCTCGCTCTTTCTTCCCGATCATCTTGCTGGTACTGGTGATTCGCTCCTTTATTGCCGAGCCTTTCCGCATTCCTTCCTCATCGATGTTACCGACACTGCATATCGGTGACTTTATACTGGTCAACAAATTCTCTTACGGTATCCGCCTGCCGGTACTGCATACCAAGTTGTTTGATACCGGTGAGCCCGAGCGCGGCGACGTGGTGGTATTTCGTTACCCTAAAAAGCCTGAGGATCAGGACAAGCCCGATGTCGACTATATTAAGCGTGTAGTCGGTTTGCCGGGTGATACCGTCGGTTATTTTGACAAAATTGTCTACATCAACGGTAAGCCGGTAGAGCAGGATTTGCTGGAACCCAGCAATATCATTCTGCCCAGCTATACAGAATTACGATTCGAGCATCTGAACGAAGAAGGTCATATGATTCTGGTGGATACCGATAAGCGGCCGCTGGAAGGTGAAATGGTGGTGCCGGAAGGCCATTATTTCGTCATGGGCGATAATCGTGATAATAGTAATGATAGTCGTTACTGGGGCACCGTGCCGGAGCAGAATCTGGTCGGTAAAGCATTCTTGATCTGGATGAGTTGGGACTGGGATGCCGGCGGCATTATCTGGAGCCGTATCGGTCAGTCAATCGATTAAGGGGATAATCATGAAAAATCAACGTGGAATGACTTTGATTGGCTGGGTGATCGTGCTGGCACTGATCGCCTTTTTTGCCACACTGGCGATGCGTCTGGTACCGATGTATCAGGAGTACTATGGTGTGCTGCAGATTATGAACGACATGGAAATTGAACTGAAAAATAACAATCTCACCAAGAATGAGGTTGAGACTTTACTGATGCGTCGTTTTGATATTGGTTACATCCAGAGTGTCGATAAAGAAGACATCGAAATTCTGCGCGGCAAGAACACGGCCTATATCACCAAAATCGTGATCGATTACGAGGTCAGAAAGCCTTTTATCGCGCATATTGACCTCATCGGACACTTCAAAGAAGAAATTGATATAGAGCCCAAGCGACAATGATGACCCAGCGGCAAAAAGCCCTGTGCAAACAGTTACAAATTGAATTCAAAGATACCGCCTTACTGCTCCAGGCGTTGACCCATCGCAGCGCCGATCCCAAAAATAACGAACGCTTGGAATATCTGGGTGATGCGATATTGAGTTTTGTCATCGCCGAAGAACTCTTCAACCGTTTTCCACAGGTCAAGGAAGGTAAACTCAGTCGCCTGCGTGCCTCACTGGTGAAAGGGGAGACCCTGGCTGAGATTGCCCGCGAACTGAAAATAGGTGAAGTATTGATTCTGGGGCCGGGTGAGCTCAAAAGTGGTGGTTTCCGCCGTGAGTCGATTCTGGCCGACGCCGTCGAAGCCATCATTGGTAGTCTGTATCTGGATCAGGGACTGGACACGGTCAAAGCCCTGATTTTGCGGCTTTACGATGAAAGGCTCGACAGCATCGATGTCACTGAAACGGTGAAAGATCCGAAAACCCGTTTACAGGAACTGCTGCAAAGCCGTAAGCAACCCTTGCCGATCTACAGCGTGCGTGAAATCAAAGGTGAAAACAAGCAACCGGTATTTGAGGCTGCCTGCCAGGTGACATTGTTGGACAAAGTGGTGATGGCACAGGGCAGCAGTCATCGTAAGGCCGAGAAAAAAGCCGCTGAGCGCGCGCTGACCCTGATAGAAAATGCATTATGACTGAGACCCCATTTCGCTCCGGCTATGTCGCCATTATTGGGCGACCCAATGTCGGTAAATCGACCCTGATTAACCGCGTTTTAGGGCAGAAGCTCTGCATCACTTCGCGCCGGCCGCAAACGACCCGCCACCGTATTCTCGGGATTAAAACCACCGAGCAGGGCCAGTTTATTTATGTCGACACGCCCGGCCTGCACAGTGATAACAAAAAAGCGATGAATCGCTATATGAATCGTGCTGCCGCCTCATCCATTGAAGATGTTGATGTCATTCTGTTTGTGGTGGAAGGACTCAAGTGGACCGATGAAGATAAAAAAGTCCTTAAACGCCTGCAGCAGGATGCCAGAGCGCCGGTGATTCTGGTGTTGAATAAAGCCGACAAGCTCAGCGACAAAGGTGCTTTGTTGCCTCAGATTCAGGACTTATCAGCGCAATATGATTTCGCGGCTGTGGTGCCGATATCCGCCCGCAAAGGTATGAATACCGATGTGCTGGAACAGGAAATCGCCAAGCTGATGCCGGAAGGTGAGATGATTTTTGATGAAGATCAGCTGACCGATCGTAGCTCCCGCTTTCTGGCGGCGGAAATCGTGCGTGAAAAACTGTTTCGCTATCTGGGCAAGGAATTACCATATTCACTGACGGTCGAGGTCGAACTGTTCGAGGATGATGGCGAAATGTTCCGCATTAGCGCCGTGGTTTATGTTGAGCGCAGTGGCCAGAAATCGATTGTGATTGGCAAAAACGGTGAGCAACTGAAACTCATCGGCCGCGAAGCCAGGCTGGAAATGGAACAGTTGTTCGGCTGCAAGGTGTACCTGCAGCTGTGGGTCAAAGTCCGCGAGGGCTGGTCGGATAACGAGCGCATGCTCAAGAATCTTGGCTACAAAGACGATCTCTAAAGTCTTAACGTGGAACTGACCGCCGCTTTTGTACTTCACCACCGGCCTTATCGTGAAACCAGTTTGCTGGTGGATGTCCTGAGCCGGGATCATGGCAGAGTCAGTCTGGTTGCTCGTGGTCAGCGCCAGCAATCCAAACGCCGGCGTAACATGATGCAGTTGTTCCAACCATTGTGGCTCAGCTGGTATGGTCAGGGTGAGCTGGTCACGTTGAGCCAGGTTGAGTCATCAGAGCCGGCTTATCATCTGCTGGGTAACGCCAGTTTGTGCGGGCTCTACATGAATGAACTGCTCTACAAACTGTTACCCCTGCATGAGTCTGAACCGGCATTATTTGATGCTTACCAGCAGGCGCTGGCGCGACTGCAGACTGATAACCGTCAGCAACAGCTTACCCTGCGCTTGTTTGAAAAAGCTTTATTGAGCCAGTTAGGTTACGGCCTGCAACTGGAGTCTGATGTCGAGACAGGGCAGCCGCTAGAGGACGAGTTGGATTATGTATACCATCCTGACAGTGGGCCGCATGTTTATCAGGGCAGCAGTGCCGCGGTGGTGTCCGGCAGGAGTCTCAGACACCTGCGTGAAGAGCAGGGATTTGATGAGACCAGCCTGAAACAGATTAAAACCCTGATGCGGACAGTGATAAATTATTATCTGGGCGGGCGACCACTGCACAGCCGTCAGTTGTTTGCCGGGCTTAAGCAACCAAATAACAAATAATAACGGGAGATCCATGTCCATTTATCTTGGTGTCAATATCGACCACATCGCCACCCTGCGTCAGGCGCGTGGCACGCGTTATCCGGATCCGGTTCAGGCGGCGATTGAAGCAGAGCAGGCGGGTGCCGATAGCATTACTGTGCATCTGCGTGAAGATCGCCGTCATATCCAGGAGCGTGATGTGGCCATGCTGGCCGACATTCTCCAGACCAAGATGAACCTGGAAATGGCCGTCACCGACGAAATGCTGGCGATGGCAGAGAAATATCACCCCGCAGACTGCTGTCTGGTGCCGGAAAAACGTGAAGAGCTCACCACCGAGGGCGGGCTGGATGTGGCCGGTCAATTCGATCGAATCAAACAGGCCTGTGACCGACTTGCCAGAGCGAATGTTCGGGTCTCATTGTTTATTGATCCTGACATCAGCCAGATTGAAGCCGCGCTGGCCTGCGGTGCACCGGTGGTGGAACTGCATACCGGTCGTTATGCCGATGCCGAAACTGACAGCGAAATGGCAAGGGAACTCGCGATCATCAGCGAAGCCGCAGAGCAGGCCCATGCCCGTGGTTTGCAGGTCAATGCCGGCCATGGTTTGAATTATCACAACACCCAGGCGATCGCCGCGATTCCGCAACTGGTGGAGCTTAATATCGGCCATGCGATTGTCGCCCGCTCGGTATTTACCGGTTTCAAAGACGCAGTGCGTGATATGAAACAACTGATGCAGGAAGCCCGCCGCGGATGATCATAGGTATCGGCACTGACCTGGTTCATATTCCACGCATGCAAAGCCTGTTGGATAAACACGGCGACCGCATTGCGGAACGAATCCTGAGTGAATCGGAGTTTGCCGAGTTTAAACTGCAACTAAAACCCGCCGCCTTTCTGGCCAAGCGCTTTGCTGCCAAAGAAGCTGCTGCCAAAGCGCTGGGCACCGGTTTTCGTGATGGACTTAGCCTGCGTCATATCGTGGTCCGCAACAATGGTCTGGGCAAACCGGAATTAAGTTTTGAATCAGTAGGTCAGACTATTATGGCCGAGCATCGCATTGGTCAGGCATTGCTGAGTCTCAGCGACGATCATGAGTATGCCA
>ENA-ORCX01000288-ORCX01000288.1-marine-metagenome-genome-assembly--contig:-NODE-288-length-26685-cov-3.115905_pt1 | contig 26685 bp, 16 predicted proteins | sample MGYA00248630_ERZ508518 | MGnify/ENA primary metagenome ERZ508518 (study PRJEB26188, sample SAMN06268768) | marine metagenome | isolation source: Bioluminescent Bay, La Paraguera, Puerto Rico | place...
CTCGAACGTCGTGTTCTATTACGCATGCTTGGAGCAGAAATTGTGCTGACTCCCGGACCTAAAGGTATGCCGGGAGCTATTGCCAAAGCTCATCAGCTCGTGGCCAAATATGGTGATCGCGGATTTATGCCTCAGCAGTTTGAGAATCCAGCCAACCCAGCTATTCATAAGGTTACTACAGCGGAAGAGATTTGGAAGGATCTCGATGGTAATGTAGATGTCTTTATTGCCGGGGTGGGAACAGGCGGAACCCTTTCGGGAACCTCTGAAGTTCTAAAATCCCGCAGAGATGTGCGTGCTGTTGCAGTAGAACCTGAAGCAAGCCCTGTTATTTCCGGTGGTAAACCGGGTCCCCACAAAATTCAGGGAATTGGAGCTGGTTTTATTCCTAAGAACCTCAATACCAGTATTATTGATGAGGTGGTTCAAGTAAGTAATGATGCGTCTTTTGAAACGTCTAGGAAGTTAAGTGTTACGGATGGTTTATCTGTTGGGATATCCTCTGGAGCAACGGTCTGGGCGGCGCTTCAACTGGCTAGTAGAAAAGATATGGCAGGCAAAAACATTGTTGCAATTGCAGCCAGCCCTAGTGAGCGTTACTTAAGTACTCCACTTGCTGAAACTATCCGAAATGAAGTACTTTCTTTGCCTACTGAGACCGATTAGAAAATCATTTTAACATTATGTTTTATAGAGCTGTCCAATTTATTTTGGGCGGCTCTTTCTTTTTTGTAAGGCCTTTTCTTTATCAAATAAGCTATATGGCTGTTAACTGGTTCTAAAGCTGGAAAAATAATGAATATTGATTAATTTGTTGCATGAAATCAAATGCGCCATGTGTCCTTCTTTGGTTTCGGAGAGATTTAAGACTCTGCGATAATAAAGCTGTTTCTTTGGCATTAAAACACCACCTTCCAGTTATACCCCTCTATATATGGGATGACCTTTCAGAAGGAGAGTGTGCCCAGCTATGGCTTCACGAGGCATTGACGGATTTGAAGCTTCAACTGGGAAAAATAAAATCTCATTTAGTTGTAGAGCGAGGAAATCCTGAAGAGGTTTTTCAGGAACTTATTTCTAAGCTTAACATAAAAGCTGTTTTTTGGAACAAATCCTATGACGCAGGCTCCTATGAAGAAGAGGACAGAATTAAAAAACTACTAAGAAAATTAGGTATAGACGTATTTTCTTTAGATTCCTGTTTGTTGAGTAATCCAGACTCAGTAATGAATAAAAAAGGTGAACCTTACAAAGTGTTTACCCCTTATTATAAGGCATTGAGATCGACGCTTAAAGTTTTTGAGGATTTACCTGATTTTGATTGTTCTGTTCCATTGAACTGGCCTGAAAGTGAATCCATTGATGATCTGGATTTGGTAGAACCTTGGGGGAAAGATGTCATTTCCAATTGGAACGCTACCAGAGAAGGTGCAGAGGATGCTTTAAATCGTTTTATTGAGAATGCGTTGATTAGATATGCAGAAGATAGGGATTTCCCCGCAATCCAAGGTACTTCTCGGCTGTCTCCGTATTTGCATATAGGTCAACTAGGTCCAAGGGAGGTTTATAATGCGATTCAAAAAAGTTCTTTGGAGGATGAGATTAAAGAGGTCTTCATCAGGCAGTTGATTTGGCGTGAGTTCGCATACTATATCCTGCATCATTTTCCACAGCTTCCAATATGTTCTTTGGACAATGATTTTGAACGGTATCCCTGGAGTGAGGATAGAAAGATGTTGCTTGCATGGAGGAAGGGGCAGACCGGATATCCGTTAGTAGATGCTGCTATGAGGCAATTATGGAAAACAGGGTGGATGCATAATCGCTTAAGGATGTTGGTCGGTTCATTTCTCGTTAAGGATTTAATCCAAGATTGGAGGCATGGTTACCGCTGGTTTATGAATACTTTATTAGATGCGGATATTGCCTGCAATGGGTTTGGTTGGCAGTGGGTTGCTGGATGTGGCTGTGATGCTTCTCCATACTTTCGGGTATTTAATCCATATCGCCAATCCATGACCTTTGATCCGTCGGGAGATTTTATAAGAAAATATGTCCCTGAGTTGAAAGCATTGCCGGATAAGTGGATTCACTGTCCTTCTGAGGCTCCTACTCAGGTTTTAAAAGATGCAAATATTATACTTGGGGAAACATATCCTCATATACTGGTTCCTCATCAACAAGCGAGGGATCAGGCGCTAAATGGTTATTATATGATAAAGGGGAAGAGGGAAAATGGAAATAGATCAAAAACCCAATGATAGGCAATTAAGTTATAGAAAGGTTTTACTGACTGGTGGGAGTGGTTTTATTGGAAGTCCGTTTATGTCCTCAATTGAGAATTGGGGATGGTCTGCTCATAATTTGACGCGTGTCCCACACAAAAAACAGGATATTGCCTGGAATCCGGGAAGTGGTTTTTTTCCGGATCATGCGTTGGATGGGGTAGATATTGTTGTTCATTTAGCCGGAGAGAATATTTCCTCAGGGAGATGGACTAAGGCTCGTAAACAACTTATTCGTGAAAGTCGTATTGAAGGCACTCATCTTCTTGCTGAGTGTATTTCAAAAATGGAACGAAAACCGGAGTTGTTTATTTGTGCGTCAGGAGCCAGTTGCTATATAAATGATGGAGAACCTCATGATGAAGAATCTCCTTTGGGCAGCGGATTTCTGGCTGAAGTGGTTCAAGAATGGGAAGCTGCTTGCGAACCTGCAATTGCATGTGGCGTGAGAACCATACACCTGCGTTTAGGGATGGTTTTAGATCCTAGAGGTGGTGCTTTAGCCAAAATGTTACCAGTTTTTAAGCGAAGTCTTGGAGGAACTTTTGGCAGTGGTAAGCAACATGTAAACTGGATTACATTGATTGATCTTGTGCGTATTCTTCAGTTTTGCATAGAGAATGATAGCTTGGTGGGGCCTGTAAATGCGGTATCTCCTAAGCCTGTTCCTCAGGAACAGTTTGCTACATTACTGGCGGAATCTCTTGGAGCGAAGGCAATTATGCCTGTACCTCAATATGTTGTTAAGTTACTGTATGGACAAATGGGCGAAGAACTTCTTTTAGATGATATGAATGTTCTTCCGGGAAAACTTAAACGAGCTGGATTTGGTTGGATTCACAATGATTTGAAGACAGCTCTGCATTCTATTTTAAGGTAATATAATAAAAACTTTATATAAAGACTTGATTAAATGAACTGTTGGGGTACTTGTGTGTGTAGAAACAAATATTATGTCTTCAGCAATTGCCCAAAAAGTTTTTAGAACACCTCTCGCACGTAGTTGCGCTCAAGCAATTTATCGTGGCTTTCAGGAAAGCTGCGATATCTCTGAGGCGACGATTGATTCAGCTATCGCATATGGAGGTGGAAGAGCTTCCGGAGGAACCTGTGGTGCTTTATACGCTGCCCTTAGTTTAGCTCCGGAAAATTGTCGTCAGGAAATGAGGCAGAGATTTGCCGAAGTTGCTGGAGATTCGTGTTGTCGACCTATCCGCCAAATAAACCAACTGGATTGCCCTGGGTGTGTTGCATTGGCTGCAGATTTACTGGAGGAATATTTAACATGATTGATTGGGACGATAGCGCAAAAATGCTCAAATACTGTGCGCATCCTGTCAGACTGCAAATCCTCAAGCATTTGTTGGGAGGGCCATGCTGTGTTCAGGAAACCATGACGCATATTGCTGGTAAAGCGTTGTCGCAACCCAATTTATCTCAGCACCTATTGGCACTTAAAAGTGCCGGCTTAGTTGATTTTCGTAAGAATGGAGCGCAGCGTTGCTATTTTATTTGTAGACCAACGCTTGTTATTGCCCTGATGGCAGTCTTGGAGAAAGAACATGTGTACATGGAATGCGAAAAAGCAGTAGAGATGATGAACTCATGAAATACGATTACGATTTAATTTCTATTGGTTTAGGGCCTGCCGGGATGGCTGTGTCCGTAATGGCTTCTGAAATGGGGCTTAAAGTAGCTGCTGTTGAAAAACATAAGATTGGTGGCGAATGTATGAATTGTGGGTGTATTCCAAGTAAAGCGATCTTGCGAATGGCTCAGTTTCGTCACCAGGTCTCAGAATTACCCAAGATGCAGCTTTCATCTCTCGATTTACCAGTTCCTCAGAAAGGGCTTTTTGATAAAATTCAAGGAGATCTGAAATTTATCAATGAAAAGAAAACATTGAAGATTTTTGATAAGGTAAACCTCTTTTTAGAGCAGGGGGCGGCCGAATTTGTCGACAATCATACCGTTCAGGTAGGTAATAAGAAGCTCACGGCAAAGCGTATTTTTATTTGCACTGGAACCAAGCCGGCTATTCTCCCGATTCCTGGCTTGAAGGAAGTTAATCCTTTGACCAATGAGAATCTGTTTACCTTGGAAAAAATTCCTGAAAGCATGATTGTGCTTGGTGGGGGAGCAATTGCGGTGGAAATGGCGCAGGCGTTTGTTCGCTTGGGGACAAAGGTCAGTATGCTGCAGCGCAGTCCGCATATTCTGTCTAAGATGGATCAGGATGCTGCCATTATCGTAGAAGAAGCACTGAAGCGCGAGGGAGTAAATTTGGTTACAGGTGATACGGGTAAAAAGGTTAGCCGTGAAAATGGAAGAATTCGCCTGGAAACAAATGGTGGCGTGGTTCTTGAGGCTGATGAGATTTTGGCTGCTTCCGGGCGCTCTATGGATTTTTCAGCATTAAAACTTGAAAATGCAGGTATTAAATATTCTCCCAAGGGAATTATTGTTAATAAACATCTACAGACTTCAGCCAAAAATGTTTACGCCGTAGGTGATTGTAATGGTTATTATCTCTTCTCGCATGCGGCCATGCATCAGGGAATGATTGCCTTGATGAATAGCATGATGGCTAAGCCCATGCGTATGGACTTCAGAAAATACGTGGTTCCGGCAACCATGTTTAGCACCCCTCAAGTTTCATCTGTTGGTCTGACGGAAGCAGAACTCAAACGGAAGGGGATCAAATACGAGGCTATTCAAGTGAATTATGCTGATTATGGAGCCGCTATTGCCGAAGAGATCCCTGAAGGATTTGTTAAAGTATTTACGAATGCCTTTGGTAAGATTTTTGGAGCAGTAATTGTTGGTGAAGGTTCTGGAGAAATGATAAACGAGTGGGCGTTGGCTGTTCAACAAAAGATGCGCATGCACAAAATTATGTTTCTCCAGCACAGCTTTCCCACAATGGGATTTCTGAGTAAGCGAGTTGCTGAGACTTGGATGATGAAACGTATGAAGTTGAATCTTCTAAAACGTATGGCTTCTACTTTTTTCCGTATAATGCCTTAAAGGGTTCCTTCGAAATGAATGATTGCACCGGGGGCTATCTGGAAGTTTGAAACGATTTCATGCTCGATAGGCTTTCCGTTATTATCTTCTCCTTTTAGGGCTAATTTATGTTCGCCTTTGGTTACTTCGTAGCCTGCAAATGCGGCATAGGAGCTTTTGTCTGCAAGGATGGTTCCTATCATTTCATCATCAAGAAGAACCTGAATTGTTGCATCTGGAGCAGCATTTTTACGAGTAATTTTGATAAGTTTGAAACGACGTTTGCTGCGTTCCTTGTTCTTCTTTTCCTCGTTGTCTCTTTCTCCTTCACGGAGTCTTAATTTCTTATATATTGTAATGATTCCTGCACTACCGCCTGCTATTATTAGAGTGGAAAGGATTTGAGTGCATAATCCATTCATTCCTTTAAATACAAGCTGATTTGTCGTGGGATTTGTAATTTGTTCTCCTACATCAAGCGCTTTCAATATGACTCCTACCGGATCATAATTCGAGCACTCTACGAGCCAGAAAGAGAAGAGTATTACTAACGGGATTTTGAAGCCTTTTTCATCCAAAAACCTTATCCAAACTCGCCAACGAAAAACGACACCCAAACCAGCTTCTACGAGAGTGGATGCTATATAAAGAAAAAGGAGTGCCTGAGATACATCTCCCCAGTCTTTTTCATTAAGATGGAAAAGTGGAATATTTTCCTGAGGTTTGTTCGTTTGTTGAGCTATTGCGGAATTGTTTTCACTGATGGCTGTCTCAGCCTGCAGCGAGAAAACCGATACTGTTAGAAAAAAAGCTAAAAAAGCTGGGAGAAAAATTCTATGGGGTAGGTTCATGGCGAGTTTTCAATATTGTTGTTAATGCTATTTGGAACTCACATATTATCAAGAGAAAAGCAACGCCATGAACCTCCCTATTTTCTAGAACTCAATCCCTTGCTGAGCTGGGATTTTCTTCGAAATATGATGTTTAACCAACTTCATTTCTGTGACTAGATCTGCCTCGTCTATTAACTCTTTGGGGGCATTACGTCCAGTAGTGACTATATGGGTAAAAGAATTTCTTCCTTTTATGATAGGCAAAACTTCATCTGTTTTAAGTTGGTCTTTACTCAACGAAATATGCAATTCGTCGAGTAGTACAAGTTTATACTTTCCGCTTTGAAGGAATTCATTGGCCTTCTCCAAGGCATTAAGAGCAGCTTTTCTATCATTTTCGGGATCTTGAGTATTCCACGTAAAGCCCTGTCCCAATGTCTCAATTTCCACATCCATGCCAAGGGCTTTTAAATGCATAAGCATTTTACGATCTCCGTCGTTAAAATCACCTGCTTTTTTTACAAATTGAACGACCGCAACTGAATACCCGTGAGCCAAGTGGCGGTATACCATATTCATTGCGGCACTGGTTTTCCCTTTTCCTTTGCCTGTGTGCAGTAAAAAGAGATTTTGTTCTTTTCCTTTTCGTAAGTTGTGTGCGTGTTCTTTTGCTTCTTTTTTTGACATCAAACTATTGACAACAGGTCCAGGGAACGATCGTTTCCTTATTTGTTTTGGACATATATTTTGCAGCTATGGAGTATCCCTGCTGTAGATTTGAGGGGGTAAATACTTTTTGAGGGGTATTTTCTGCCAAGACTTTTCCATTTTTCAGCAGAACAGCACGATTACAAAATCGTGATGCCTGTGTCAAATCATGAAGCACTATAATAATGCATAAATTTTTCTGTGCCTGTTCTTGGAATAGCTGCAAGAGTTTTAATTGATGAAATGGATCAAGGCCGGAAGTTGGCTCATCAACCAGCAACAATTCCGGTTCGCCCGCCAAGACTCGTGCTAAGAGAACACGTCTGCGTTCTCCTCCGGAAAGGTGTGTTATTTTTCTGTTTGCCAAGTCTTCAATGCCGACAGCTTGCATTGCCCAGTAGACTTTTTCCCAGTCGTTTTCCTGAAGATGTACCCAGCTATTTTGATGAGGCATACGACCAAGTGCTACTACTCGTTGAACGGTTAGTGCCCATTGACAATCGTTTTCCTGAGCCATGTAGCCAATGCGTTGTGCTAATTCTATACGGTGATAATCAGATAATTTCTTTTGTGAAAAAGTGATTTTGCTACCTTTTTCAGCCTTTAGTAAACCAATTATAGTTTTCAGCAAGGTGGATTTCCCACATCCGTTTGGGCCTACCAAACCAAGGACTTCGCCGCGATAAGCGTTTAGATTTACTGAATGCAAGATCTGACGATTATTCCTGAAAACATTCAGGCTTTCTATTTGCAGAAGGGGGTTGCTCATACTGGAGTCTCCTTTTGCAGCTTATAAAGAAGATAAAGAAAGAAGGGGGCACCCAGTAGGGATGTTACTACTCCGAGTTTCAGTTCTGTATAGAAAGGCATCAAGCGAACGATTATATCTGACCAGGTTAGTAAAATAGCTCCACCAAAGCCGCTTACAATAAGAAGCCTTCCCGGATCACCCCCAACTAGAGGTCTCAACAGGTGGGGGATTATTAATCCCACAAATCCTATGGAGCCGGAGACGGCTATGGCAGGGCCAACGGCCAGTGAAGAACCTAGAATAATGCAGCGGCGAACCCTGCGGATGGGAAATCCCATTGAGGCGGCTGTTTCTTCACCTAGTGACAATGCTCTTAAGGCTCGTTCGCAGTATAAAAGTAAGAGCCAGCCCGGAAGCATTAAGGGAAGCGTCAGATATACGTGCCCCATATTGCGGTCATTGAGTGATCCCAAAAGCCAAAAAATGATATCCATTGCGGCATGTGGATTGGGAGAAAAGTTTAGAATGAGTGATGTGACCGCTCCAGCTAAAGAAGAAAATGCTATTCCGGCTAAAATGAGAGTTTGTGTGGTTGCTCTTTTTCCTGCCGCAAGCATTACCAAACTGATTATAAGGAACCCGCCCAGGATGCCTCCGATTGGAAGCGCGTAGGCAAACATTTCTGAGAACCCAAAATAAAAGGCAACAACAGCTCCCATACTGGCTCCTCCAGTAACGCCTAATACGCCCGGATCAGCTAATGGATTTCTCATGAACCCTTGCATTACGGCTCCAGTAATTCCCAAGCTAAAGCCCACTAAAACAGCTAGTAATGCCCTTGGAAGCCGTATTTGCCAAAACACTAGGCGAACCATTTCATCCGTATGCTGAAATAGAGCTCCGAAGAGTCGAGTTGGGCTTAGGGTTACTGGGCCAACTAATAGTGAGACGATAAAGCTGAATAAAGTAACTAACAGCAATATGCTCACCAGAGATCGATGGCGTATGACTTCTTTAGGAATGCAGGACATGACAGGTGTTATACGCCGCCAATAAACGGCATATAGGTGTCAATAGTCAAATACAAAGACAGCATCTTTTGTCTTAATATCTTCTAAGAAGTATAGAGAAAGGTTTGAATATCCTTTTCGATATTACGAACCATTCTTAATGGCACATAGGATTCTCCTGAGTTGTGGCAGTCACATTTCATTACAATCTTGTTTTGATTGATTTTGAAGATAACTCTAGAGCTGCCCTCTACTGTAGTGTGGATTCCCGTGATGGTTCCATCTTTGTTCTCAACAATGTCGCATTTTTGATTATCCAATGCTTTGCGGATTACGTTCATTACTTTTCCGTTAGGCATGTCACTTGGAATCGTAATATAAAAGGTATCCTGGCCTGTTTTCGCCATTTCACGGGCTATTTTCCGTGTTTCACTACCAGTTCCACAAGCAGTTAGGCACAAGAGAGTTGAGAATGCAAGTATACCGAAAAGAGTATACTGGATGGATTTTTGGGAAATAGACATCGATTAGCAGAAAAACACAGACATATAGATAGATTATGCTAGTAAGACGCTTTTTGGCTCAAAATGTTCAATTTTTTAGATCTACTTTCAATTAACAGAATAGCTATAATATGATTCTTCCTGATAAAAAAGTTCACTCTCTTTGCTTCATCAAGCGTCGGTAACACCTTGAGCAATTATGTCGTTTACTAAATAAAGCTCATACGACTAGCATCTACGCTTTGACTGGTGTCTTCTTAGAGGTGGTAGTTTACAACCCATATAAATTTCGTTTTTTAGATTTAAAGCCTGTTCTATTGTTAGATCACGCTGGCATTTGCTTTGTTAAAAGTTGTAGGCTTTATTTTTCAAATCGACTAATGCTTAATTAAAGCATTCTACCCCGTCTCTTGTCGTCTTTGTCTCGGAAATAATTCCTGTTCAATATACACGCTCATGCAAACCTCTTTAAAGCCTCTCAAGCAAACTCAAATTTTCGGTTACAGTGTTGGTGACCTTGGTATTAATTTGAATTTTCAAATGGTTGGATTCTATCTGGCCTATTTTTATACCGACGTTTTCGGGCTTTCTGCCGGACATGTTGCCGGGCTTTTTTTAGTCGCCCGAATTTGGGACGCTGTCAATGACCCTATGATGGGGTATTTTGCTGATCATACAAAGACTCGATGGGGTAAATTCAGACCATATCTTTTGTTTTGCGCTATTCCATTGAACTTACTGCTGATTGCCTGTTTCTTTACTCCTGAGTTTTCCTATACAGGAAAGTTGGTTTATGCGTATGTAACTTACATTTTGCAGGGAATGCTTTTTACTGCTGTTGGGCTTCCGTATTCCTCTATTAATGCGGTCATGACCCAAGATCCCCAGGAACGTTCTGTTATTTCTTCATGGCGTATGTTCTTTGCTGTTGTTGTAGCTCTTGGTTTTATTGCTATTTGTGGTAAACCAATTGTGAATATGTTCCCAACGGAACAACAAGGATTCTTTGGTCTTGCTGTTATTTTAGGGATATCATCAACCCTGTTGCTTTGGTTTGCCTTTTCTCAGGCTAAGGAACGTGTAGAAGTTCCTCGTGAAAAATACCATGTAAAAGATATTTTTACTATTTTGCTGAAGAATCGTGAGTTGATGATTTTAGCTTTGGCAATGCTTCTGAATACAGGAGTTTGGGTCATTGGAAACACCGTTGCATTGTATTACTTTAAGTACATTTTGCATGATGCGGACCTTCAGTCTTTGTTTTTCCGCTATATGATCCCCTGTAACGTAGTGGGTGTGATACTAACTCCAATTTTAACGAAGTATTTTGGGAAACACAGAATCTTCATGGTCGGAAGCTTTATTGTTTTTGCTTTTTCTTTAGGTCGTTACTTCGCTCCGGACAGCTCACTTATGATTATTTTTGGCCTTTCTATGGTTAGTACTGTAGGGCAAATGCTTTGCTCTGTTACTCAATGGGCTATGTTGCCCGATACGATTGAGTACGGTCAATTGAAGACAGGTTTTCGTTCCGAGGGTATCCCTTATGCCTTTTTCTCTTTCATGCAAAAAGCTGGAATGGCTTTGGCAGGATCTTTTGCTACTTTTGTAATGTCTAAAACTGGCTATGTTGCCAATTCGGAACTGGTGCCTGCTGCTGAAGAGGGGATTCGTTGGCTTTTCAATATTGTCCCAGCTTTCTGTTCTCTGCTCTGTTTGTTCAGCCTCATCTTCTATCGTTTGAATGAAAAACGCTATAGTGAAGTTTTGGAGCAGTTAAAAGCAAAAGAATCCTGATCATCAATGATTTCTTATACCCGAAACCTTTTTTTCTTATGTTTGTTTGTAACCACAGTTTTTGGGGGTCTCCAACTCCTCAGTGCTAAAGGATCAGTACTAACTGCAGAGGACGCATCTTTCCATGCCTATACACTTACAGATGCGAAACCGTGTTTTTTAGACGATTCCTATATTAGCACTGAGGATGGTGACGAATTTTTCCCGTTGTCTGTCGGAGGGCAATCAGCCCCCGTTGTATTAAGTGAACAGGAGCTTCAAGGGGTAGCTATCATTGCTGATTACCTGAAGACAGACATCGGGGCCGTTACTGGCTCTGAGCCAACTATCTTAACTGGGAAACTTCCTGAAAAGAGTCAGGCTATTATTTTGGTAGGCTCACTGGGAAATAGCGATTATATTGATCAGCTAGTTGCTTCGGGAAAGTTGGACGTTTCAAAAATCAAAGGGAAATGGGAGTCCACTTTGACAACTATTGTTCCAAACCCGTTTCCAGGAATTGATCAAGCTTTGGTTATTGTTGGGAGCGATAAGCGAGGAACCATCTATGGGATGTTTGATCTTTCCAAGAATATTGGCGTTTCTCCTTGGTATTGGTGGGCTGATGTTCCTGTAAGCCATTGCGAATCCCTTTATGTAAAACCGGGAACCTATGTAGTTGATTCACCAAAGGTGCAATACCGTGGTATCTTTCTGAATGATGAGGCTCCTGCCTTGACTGGTTGGGTCTATGAAAAATTCGGTGAGTTTAATCAGCATTTTTATAAGAAGGTATTTGAATTAATCCTACGTCTTCGTGGTAACTACCTGTGGCCTGCTATGTGGGGGCGCTCTCTTTGGGATGACGATCCAAGCACCGATGACTTGGCTAATGTTATGGGTGTTGTATTAGGTACTTCGCACCATGAGCCGTTGATGCGAGCACATGTGGAGTGGCAGCGTTATGGCAAAGGGAAGTGGGATTACAGTAAAAACTCGAAAGTTTTGCGCAAATTTTGGCGCGAAGGTATAGAGCGCCTTGGGAATAAGGAGTCACTTGTGACTATTGGTATGCGCGGTGATGGTGATGAACCGATGAGCGAAGAAAGCAATATTGCTTTGTTGGAGAAAATAGTTGCAGATCAGCGCAAGATTATCGCAGATGTAACTGGTGAGCCTGCTGAAAAGACTCCACAGGTATGGGCTTTATATAAGGAAGTTCAGGAATATTACGATAAAGGTATGCGGGTTCCTGATGATGTGACTTTGCTGCTCTGTGATGATAATTGGGGGAATCTTCGTAAATTACCAAAGCTAGGGGCACCTGAAAGAAAGGGTGGTTACGGGATTTACTATCATTTTGATTATGTGGGTGGTCCACGTAACTACAAATGGATTAATACCAATCAAATTTCTCGTACGTGGGAGCAAATGCATCTAGCTTACGAATACGGTGTCAAAAAATTGTGGATTGTAAATGTAGGTGATTTGAAACCTATGGAGTATCCCATTTCGTTTTTCTTGGATTATGCCTGGAATCCTGAGGCAATTGATGCAAGCGATCTTCCTGGGTATACTTCCGATTGGGCACGTCAGCAGTTTGGAAATAAATATTCTGAACCTATTGCCGACATGTTGGAAACATACACAAAGTACAACAGTCGCCGTAAGCCAGAATTGCTGGATGCCAATACATTTGCTTTGACTGAATGGCCTGTGGTTGAAAGCGATTATATGGCGTTGGCAAGTGAAGCGATAGAGATTGGTGATATGTTGGATCCCGCATATAAGGATGCTTATTATGAGTTGGTTGCGTATCCTATTTTTGCCAGTTGTAATCTTTACTCAATGTATGCTGCAGTGGCTAGGAATCATTCCTTGGCAGAGAAAGGGAAGGTGGAAGCAAATGAGGAGGCTTATAAAGTAAAGCGGTGTTTTGAAGTTGATAAGCAACTTTCTGAGGCCTACCACCAATTAAAGAATGGTAAATGGAACCATCAGATGGATCAGACTCACATTGGTTACACTTATTGGCAGCAACCGGATAAGCAAGTATGTCCGGAAGTTGATTATGTAGAAGAGGGTGATGCGTGTGTGGATTCTAAGAAGAGTGATGATAGCAACCTAAAGGATGATTTATCATCTGAAGTTGATGAGGTTCCCGGTATTTCGGCCTTTTTGGAACAATTTGGCTATGTTTCTATGGATATGGAACATTTTGACCGAAAAGTAGATGCAGATGGTATTGCATGGAAGGAATTGCCTGGGATGAGTTATTCTCAGAAGTCTTTCACTTCAGTTCCTGTGATACATGATTCTATCAATAAACCATCAGATGAAACGACTCATTTGGAATACAATTTCATTGTAAGAAATGCTGGTGATATTTGTGTTCGTCTATACGTATCACCAACGCTTGATTTTACCGATCGGGGAGCTTTGCGATATGGCGTTTCCATTGATGAGGAAACGCCGCAAATTATAAATATCCATGATCCCAAATTTGGAAACTGGAACAAATGGGTTTCTGAGAATGTTATTAAACCTACTAGTCAGCATTCTTTATCTGAAGGTGGTTCACATACATTGAAAATCTTTGTGGTAGATCCGGGTGTGGTATTTCAGAAGGTCGTTATAGAAACTGGAGACCCAACGGATCTTTACCTTGGCCCTCAGGAAAGTCCTCGTAGTAATTAATCTTAACCCGATTAGGGAATGATTCGTAAAGTAGTTTTTGTTTTCATTGTTTATATGTATGCCTTTTCCTCTGGAAGTGCATATGCTTTCAATCCTCAGTATCCCAATGTTTTTAAGGAATGGTTGGGGTATAGCGATACTGAGGTGAATGCTAAGTTGGATGCTGTTTGGCATCAGCTTTTTTATGGGGATGATACTACTGAGCGAGTTTATTATCCGGTAGGCGATGATATGGCGTATATTGCTGATGTAGGTAATGGTGATGTTCGTTCGGAAGGTATGTCCTACGGGATGATGATTGCTGTGCAAACAAATCATCAGGAAGAATTTGATCGGCTATGGAAATGGGCGAAAACCTATATGTATCATTCCAAGGGAGATCGTAAGGGATATTTTGCCTGGCAATGCAGTTATGACGGAAAGGTCATTGATCCGGCAACTGCCTCTGATGGAGAGGAATGGATCGCAGCAGCATTGCTCTTTGCCTCTAAACGTTGGGGTGATAAAGAAGGTATCTTTAACTACAAGGCTGAAGCCTTAGAGCTTTTAGACCTTATGTTGACGAAGGCAGATGAAGGAAATCCATTTTTCAAAAGCATTTTTGATCGCGAGCAAAAGCAAGTAGTTTTTGTTCCACAGGATAATGCCGCGTCATTTACAGATCCATCTTATCATTTGCCTGCCTTTTATGAACTTTGGGCCTTGGCTGATATAAAGAATGCCGTTTTTTGGCGCGAAGCTGCCACAATAAGTCGTAAACAGTTTAAGAAGTTTGCCCATCCTGAAACGGGATTAATGCCGGATTATGCTAATTTTGATGGAACACCGAAAACAGGTTGGGGTGGGCATGAGGATTTTCGCTTTGATGCCTGGAGGACGCTATCTAATGTTGCATTAGATTTTCTGTGGTTTCAAAAAGATCTTTGGCAAATAGAGCAGAGTCGAAGGGTACTTACTTTTCTCAGTCAATTTGGTGAAAAGTGTCCTAATCAAATGACTTTGGATGGGAAATCTCTTTCCTCCGATTCTAGTATTGGCCTATATGCTATGGCTGCCGTTGCTGGAACTGTAGCAGGAAAGGATCTGGGTAAATATTTTGCGGAGCATCTTTGGAATGCGCCTATTCCAAGTGGTAAATGGCGTTACTATGATGGACTCATTTATTATATAGGGCTGCTTCAATGTAGTGGAGAATTCAACGCCTATATTGTTGAATGAATTATATGAAAAACTACTTATGTAGTTCTGGAAATGCCCGATAAGTAGTGTGACTCGTGTGTTAGCGGTAGAAACTCAAATTCATCTGTATTTCTGCCTTATCTAATAGTCGTTACTTATAACTTGTAATCTTAAAAAAGGAGAATTTCAGATGGGTGTATATACATTGCTTTTACTACTTCTTTCTTTGTAATCGAAAGAATCGTTATTTCACTTTTTAAAACTGCAGAGGGGTTCCTCTGCAGTTTTTTTGTTTTTAAGGTGGGGTAGGGATTACTTCGCTTTTGCTGTCAAGGATTTTTGATATTCTAAAGTTAGAATAGAATCAACCTTGGAAGACTCATTACCGTGTTCTACGTTCCGCAACGTATTAGTATAGCTACCCACCCCTTGCAGATAAAACATGCTTTATCATAGATAGTATTCGTACCGGTTTATTTCGTGATAGATTTCTAACGTTTTACCTGCTCCTGTTGATTAAAACCAAACAATCCAACAAATATGAAACTAGTCCTTAAGAAGGCCTTGTACCCCTCGTTATTGGGCCTATCTTTTATGATGTCAGCTACTGCACAAGTTGCAGATGATAATGCGGAGAATGATGATGATATTTATATACTTTCTCCTTTTGAAGTAACTCAGTCCGATGATGTTGGTTATCTTGCGACGAGTACCCTTGCTGGAACACGTCTTCGTACCAGTTTAAAAGATGTAGGTTCTGCTGTTTCGGTAGTAACCAAGGAATTCTTAGAGGATACTGGTTCGACTGATAATAAATCTTTGCTTGTGTATACAACGAATACAGAAGTTGGTGGTACGCTAGGTAATTACGTTGGTGCTAATATGGGTGGTTACGCAGATGAGTCTGCTAATTTTACCAATCCTAATAATAATACACGTGTTCGTGGATTAACTTCAGCTGATAATACGAGAAACTATTTTTTATCCAATATACCATGGGATGGGTATAATGTATCTCGTGTCGATTTGCAGCGTGGACCAAATGCTATTTTGTTTGGTCTTGGAAGTCCTTCTGGCATTATTAACACGAGTACGGATGAAGCTGAATTTTATAATGCAGGTGATCTAAAAATTCGTGTTGATGAGAATGGTTCGTTTAGATCTTCCATAAACTATAATATGGAAGTTCTAAAGGGAGAACTTGGGGTTCGTATTGCTGTTTTGAACGACAGAGAAAAATATCGTCAAGAACCAGCCTATGAAGATGATCAGCGTTTATATCTTACTTTTAAATATAAGCCTGAATTCTTGCAATCCGATACGATGACTACCACCATTACTGGTACGTATGAAAAAGGTAATATTGATCGTAATGCGCCACGTTCAATAACTCCGGTTGATTATATTTCAGCATGGTTTAATAGCTCTGAAAATGGAGGCTATGGTTTAAACAAGGAAGCAATTGATCCTGTTAAAGCGAATGATAAAACCACTAAGCTTCCGGGGTATGGTCAAGCTTCTGAGAAATATGATGATGATAGTCCTAATCCTTACTATCTTCCGGCTTTAGGTGATTTTGGACAATCATACGGTGGTCCTATGGTTTTTCTTGGTGATTCCACCAGTTCTGATCCGACAGGATATCGCGTCTTGCGTCCTCAGGGTACTTGGGGGCTGGATGCAAATGGAAATCGTGATGGCAGTATAGAAGGAGTTCCTTATTCAACTATGCTTTCTGTAAAAGGTTATGCGGATTTTGCCACTAAAGTGGGATTACCATACTCTAATTTAGGGCAGTATAAATCTTACCATTTAAGCGATCCAACTATCTTTAATTTTTATAAAAATATAATTGATGGCCCAAACAAAACTGCATGGCAGGATTTTGAAGTTTTGAATGCGACTTTAAAGCAAACATTTTTCTCGAATCGTTTGGGATATGAATTTGCTATTGATCATCAGGATTATGAACAAGGACAAGTTTCATATTTAAGTGATACGCGTCAGGGAATATATATTGATATCAATAAAACCTATAATGACGGTACGGAAAATCCAAATTTTGGCAGAGCCTTTATCTCTAGTAATACGCACTATGGTACTGGTAGTTCCCATATACAGCGTGATGCTGTTCGAGCAACGGCATTTGCTGAGTATGATTTTAAAGATTTAGGAGATTCTTGGTGGACGAAAGTTCTTGGTCGTCATGTTATTACTGGTCTCTATTCACGGGATCGTCGAGATACTGAGAATCGTAGCTGGCTTCGTGCATGGCTAGGTGATGATTATCTTAGTTTTGCTGATGATTATTCTCTGAGTGACACAACTACAGGATTGAACGTTACAACATATTTGGGCGATTCGATGGCTGGAGATGAGTATACAAGTCCATCTGGAATTAACCTGCCTCGTGTTCAGGAAGCTCAATCTTTGGGTGGAACGCATTCATTTACCTATTTTGACTCTCATTGGGATCCTTCAATTACAGTGGACCCAGGCGACGAATGGGTGGATGATGATGGTAATGTGTCTACTCAGTCTGAAAACCCAGACAATTATATTGGATGGACTACAGGTAACTTTACTATTGTTGAAGCTAATGATGAAAATAGAGATTCACTAACGACGGCTGCTCGTATGAGTAAGGAGATCATTGATTCTCAAGCAGCGGTTTGGCAGGGATATCTCTTTGATGGTGGCATTGTCGGTATGTATGGACGTCGTGAAGATCGTTCAAAGGCTTACAGTGTTACAGCGAAGAAGGTTAATGAGCTTTCTGTTATTGATGATACATATGCATATAGTGAGGATGCTGATCGTGTTTTGAAGACCAATACTTCTAGTTGGAGTATTGTTGCACATGTTAATCATTTGCTGGGGAAACATGATTTTCTACCCTTTAATGTCAGCCTTTACTATAATGAGTCTGATAATTTTCAACCTGCAGCTAATCGCATAGATATTCTTGGAGAGCCGCTTGATCCTCCTAAAGGGCATACGATAGATAGAAGTATTGCTATATCTACAAAAGATAATCGCTATTCTTTAAAAATTACAAAGTATGAGACATCAATAGCCAATGCTACTTCTAGCATAGGAGCTATTCAATCTTGGTTTATTGGTGGATTAGAAGGATGGGGTGGTAATTTTGCCAATATGTTTGAGTATGATTTGTCTCAAGATTTAAAGCCTAATGGTCCAAGTTGGGCAGCAGATTATAAGGCTATAGGTGATCAGACGACGGCGGAAGCTTTAGCTAAGGAACAGATTGATATTGCTGCGTGGAGAGCCCATCAACAAAGAATGCGTACGGAATTTCCTGCTTTTTATGATCTTTGGTTAGGTGGAGATCCTGGCTACCCTCAGTCTGCTGAAGAAGTTACCAAGCTAAACCATAAGATGACACCTGATGGATTTACTTTGACTGAGGATACTGTTTCAAGTGGATATGAAATTGAGCTGATTGCCAATCCAACTGATAGTTGGAGAATTTCCATGAATGTTTCTAAATCAGAAGCAACTCGTTCCAATGTCGGGCGAGTTGGAGGTGATGATTTTATTCGTTGGATCCAGGTTATTAAAGAGGATATCGTTGATGGAACTGCTGGTGACTTGAGAACTTGGTGGGGTGGAGGTAATCCAATTAGAGATACCTATATGCATTACATTGGTGGTGCATGGGCTCTACTTGAGCAAAATGGTACCAATGTAGATGAGATGCGTGAATGGCATGTTAATATTGTTAATAATTATTCATTTAATGAAGGATTCCTTAAGGGCTTAAATATTGGAATGGGCTATCGTTGGATGAGTGAAAACATTATTGGGTATCCATTAATTGCTGATGAAGATGGTAAAACTATCTATGATCTAGATAATCCTGTAGAGGGTCCCGCTCAAGACTATTGGGATTTCTGGATAGGATATCGTAGGTCTTTGACCGATAGAGTTGACTGGAAGGTGCAACTAAACATCAAGAACGCTTTTTCCGGTGATGAATTACTTCCTATGAGCGTTCAACCGGATGGATCTGTTGCTGCTTGGTCAATTGCTCCTCATAGGGTGATTTCTTTGACCAATACATTTAGTTTCTAAAGGTAGATCATATCTTTAACTCAATTATTCTGCTTGCTTTCTCGTTATGAGAAAGCAAGCTTATAAACAAATACCCGTTAATTTTGGAGTTATGGATTCAGCTTTTGAATATTATCGCGCAGGAGAACAACGGGTAATTCGTTCGAATGCATTTATGCGATATTGAATTCATGTTGGTTTGCTGATGAAATAATTGTAGCCTGAGGCGCATGGTTTTCCATGCGCCTCTTTGTTTTTTGTTGCTTATTTATGTCAAGTAAAAATATTGTTCTATAGTTAGAACTTTCTATTGCTTGGTGTCCTCTATATGAAAGAGTAAAAAGAAATAAGCTACCCCATATCAGAATTATTCTGAAAAATAAGTGACCATATTACCCGTTTGGTACACTTACTCATAAGAGTAATTTTGATTCCTGAAACTATAACTCCAAATATATATGAAACGAATCAAACGATCCGGACTATTACCCTATGTTTTCGGAATCAGTCTTGCTACGTCCGTTTTTGCACAAGACGCATTAACGGATGATGAAGATGATGATATCTATCTACTTAGCCCATTCGAAGTTACTCAAAATGAGGATGTGGGCTATCTTGCTACAAATACTCTTGCTGGAACCCGTATCAGAACGCAACTAAAGGATGTGGGGTCGGCTGTTTCTGTTATTACTAAAGAGTTCCTTGATGATACTGGTGCTACCGACAATAAATCTTTGCTGGTTTATACGACTAATACTGAAGTCGGTGGATCTCTTGGTAATTACACTGGTGCAAGTATTGGCACGTATGCGGAAGAAAATTCATTTGCTAGTCCAAATTCGAATACCCGTGTTCGTGGTTTGTCTGCAGCGGACAATACGCGTAATTATTTTCTAACAAGTACTCCATGGGATGGGTATAATGTATCTCGTGTAGATTTACAGAGGGGACCTAATTCAATTCTTTTTGGATTGGGAAGTCCTTCTGGAATTATTAATAACACGCTTACTTCTGCAGATTTTTATGACTCGAAGGAAGTAAAAGTAGCCGCTGATGAGTATGGAACTTTTCGAATCGAGGGTAATATTAATCAAGTTATTCTTGAAGATGAGTTAGCAGTTCATCTTTCTTTATTGGATGAGCATCAGAAATATAAGCAAAAAGAAGCTTATGAGGATGATCAGCGTTTTTATGTTGCTGCTAAGTATAAGCCTTCATTCTTACAGACGGAAAGTATTAGTACCATTATTTCGGCGAATTATGAAAATGGTGACATTACGCGAAACTCCCCTCGTACGGTAACTCCAATTGATTGTATTACTGCGTGGTTTGCCAGCTCTGAAGATGGAGCTTATGGCTTGGACAAGCAAACTTTTGACCCGTATGAAATCAACGATAGTGATCCGGAATCAAATGCAGGGCAGACTAGTCCTTCTTATTCGGACGGAACTGCTAACCCGAACTATTTACCAGCATTGGGTAATTTTGCTCAATTATATGGTGAAGCGTTAGCTATTTTTGATACAGATAGTTCGATGCCTTCTGTGATTATGGATACAGAAGCAGGGCAGTACTATGGTATTTCAAGTGATGGTGAAATTGATGGCACTATTGGAGGATTATCCTATGGTCGTTTGGCTAGTGTTGCTACTTATTCTACTTATGCATCTAATGCCGAATTGGAATATTACGATATGGGACAATACAAGGATTATCACCTGACGGATTCAACTATTTTTGATTTTTACAATCATATCCTTGATGGTGATAATAAGAAAGAATGGCAGGATTTTGAAAATTATAATGTTACATTGAATCAGACATTCTTTAATAATAAATTGGGCTATGAACTGAGTTATGATTATCAAGACTATGAACAAGGGCAGCAAAGCCTTATTTCTGCATCTCGTTATGCTATTTATGTAGATGTTAATGAGACACTAACGGATGGTTCTGATAATCCTAATGTTGGTCGTGCATTCGTAAGTGACAATTTGACGTGGGGTAATAATAATACCGTAGAATCACGTGAAACCACCAAAGCCCAGTTTTTTGGAGAGTTTGATTTTAGAGAAAGATTTGGTGAGAGTTGGTTTACCAAGATTCTAGGCCGTCACATGCTCAGTGGAACAGTTAGTAAATATACATACGAGAGTGAGGATCGTTCTTGGTATCGTTATTACACTGATGATTCCTATCGGGATTACATTGAAGATCCGAGTTATGATAGTAGTGCCGTTAATTTTGTGTACTATTTAGGAGATTCACTTTTGGATGCTGATACTGCTTCAGGAGCCTACTTACCAACTATTTCAAATACATTGGATGTTAGCGGATCTTCCATATACATGTTTGATTCAACATGGAGTGCAACGGGTGTAGATCCTAGTGCTTGGTGGGATGCGAATGAAGATGGAGTAGTGGATGAAGGTGAAACTCAATCTGAAAACCCGGATAATTATGTTGGTTGGACTGAAATGCCATTTACTATTAGCGAAGTAACAGATGAAACGCGTGATTCCGTAACTTACTCTGCTAACAAAGAAAGAAGAACTATTGATTCAAAAGGACTTGTTTACCAAGCGTATCTTTTTAGTGAAGGCCTTATAGGCACGTTCGGTTGGAGAAAGGATGAAACTGAATATTGGGCTGTAACAGCAAACAAGGATAGTACTAATATTGCGATATTGGATGACTCTTATAGTTATGATTCTGATGATGCTACCTATTTAACTAGCGAGGGTGAAACTACCAGTTGGAGTTTGGTTGCTCACGTTAATACATTGCTTGGTAAATATGATTTTTTACCGTTCAACTTGAGCTTGTATTATTCTGAATCTGAAAATTTTGACCCTGGAACGAATCGTGTTGATTTAAGAGGAGATGCTATTGAAGATCCTTCGGGAAACACGGTAGATAAGAGCATCGCAATTTCTACTAAAGACAATCGTTATACCTTTAAACTAACAAAATTTAAGACTACCATGTTGAATGATACTGCATCAGGTCTTAGCACTTGGTTTATTGGTTGTTCAGAATGTTGGGCTGGTGAATGGTGCAATATTTTTGAATATGATTTAGGCGGTTACACTATGGATACTGCTGGAGAGGGTGATTCTGGGCGTTATGATTATGCAGCTGCCGTAGGCGAATCTGAAGCTGATGCCGCTGCACGTGAAACTGCTGCTGTTTCGGCATGGAGAGCTCACCAAGAACGTATGCGTGAGGAGTTTCCTACTTTCTATGAAACGTGGCTGAGTGTAGATCCTTCCAATGTCGTTGATTTGAATTACTCGACCCCGGCAGGATTTGCAATTACACAAGATACAGTTTCTGAAGGTTATGAGTTTGAGTTTATTGCGAACCCAACTGATAATTGGAGAATTTCCATTAATGCATCTAAAACAGAAGCAACCCGTTCAAATGTTGGAGGGGAAGCGTTTATTAAATGGATGGATTTAATGATGGATGATTTGACCAATACTGCTGCCGGAGATCTTAGAATTTGGTATGGTAGTGCTGGTCAAATTACTATATACGAATATTTTATGCAGTATTTAGGTGGTAATTGGAATCTTGTTCAATTAAAAGATGGAACTGCAGTCGATGAATTGAGGAAATGGCATGTTAATCTGATCACAAACTATACTTTCACTGAAGGTATGTTGAAGGGCTTCAATGTGGGCGCTGGTTATCGCTGGATGGATAAAAATATAATTGGTTATCCTCTTATGACTGACGATGATGGTGACACGACATATGACCTCTCAAGCCCATATTATGGACCAAGCCTAGATTACTTCGATTTTTGGGTTGGTTACAAATGTGCTTTAACGGATAAAGTAGACTGGAAAATACAGGTAAATATTAAAAATGCATTTACTGGTAATGAGCTTATCCCGCTGAGTACTCAGCCTGATGGAACACCAGCAGCTTGGTATATCGGTGCTCGTCGTAAGATTTCTGTTACCAATACATTTACCTTCTAATATTTGTTTAGGAAACTCCTAATCCTCTCTTTTTATAAGGAGGGTTAGTTGACGAATAGATCTTTTGCTGTAAGGCGCATGGAAATTCCATGCGCCTTTTTTTGTTTAAGGCTATATTATAATGAGTGTGTAGATTTTATAGCAGATTTCTAATGCTAGAATTAACCTGTGGCTTGGTCTTTAAATGTTTTTAATTAGAACCTACCAAAGCTACCCCCTATCAGAATTATTCCTAATAAAAGTGGCCATATTACCCGTTTGGTAAGCTTACTCATAGGAGTAATTTTGATTCCTGGAACTATAACTCCAAATATATATGAAACGAATCAAACGATCCGGACTATTGCCCTATGTCCTTGGAATCACTCTCGCGACGTCTGTTTTTGCTCAAAGTTCAGTAACAACAGACGATGATGAAGATGATGATATCTATCTACTTAGCCCATTTGAGGTTACTCAAAATGAGGATGTGGGCTATCTCGCTACAAATACTCTTGCAGGAACTCGTATCCGCACACAGCTCAAAGATGTAGGATCAGCTGTTTCAGTAATTACTAAAGAATTCTTAGAAGATACAGGTGCTACTGATAATCAGTCTTTGCTTGTTTATACCTCTAATACTGAAGTTGGAGGCACTTTAGGGAATTATACTGGTGCAAAAGTTGGTTCTTATGCTGAGGAAAACTCAGAGGCATTTACGAATCCTAACTCTAATACTCGTGTCCGTGGTCTAACATCTGCAGACAATACACGTAATTACTTCCTTACTAGTATTCCATGGGATGGTTACAATATTACTCGTGTTGATTTGCAGAGGGGACCTAATTCAATTCTTTTTGGTTTAGGAAGTCCAGCAGGTATTATCAATAATGGACTTGCGACTGCTGACTTTTACAATTATAACGAAGTTAAAGTGACTGCCGATGAATTCGGTACTTTTCGTATTCAAGGGAACACTAACCAAGTTCTTCTTGAAGATGAATTAGCTGTTCACCTTTCTATTTTGGATGAGCATCAAAAATACAAGCAAAAGGAGGCTTATGAAGATGATAGTAGATACTATATTGCTGCGAAGTACAAACCAAAATTTCTACAAACGGATAGCATTAGTACAACTATTTCTGCAAACTATGAGAAAGGTGATATTACCAGAAATGCACCTCGTTCTATAACTCCGGTTGATAAAATCACAGCATGGTTTTCCAGTTCTGAAAATGGAGCTTATGGTCTTGATAAACAAACATTTGATCCTTATGAAACCCAAGACAATAGCGTTGGTTCTGAACATGGAGAATCAAATGAAGCTTATACAGATGGTACGGCAAATCCCAATTACTTACCAGCGTTAGGGGCTTATGGCCAAGCATATGGTGGGGCGGTTGCTGTTTTTGATGATGGAACTTCTACTCCAAGTATTTTTAGAAAACTTAGGACTGTTACAACTGGAGGATTAAACTCAGAAGGTGATGTTGATGGAAGTATCGGCGGGATTTCCTATGGAGAAATGCATAGTGTTGCTGGTTATTCAACTTATGCAAACAATGCTGAACTCGAATACTATGAGATGGGACAATACAAAGATTATCATCTGACAGATTCAACTATTTTTGATTTTTATAATCATTTACTTGAAGGTGATAATAAGAAAGAATGGCAAGATTTTGAAGATTACAGTTTAACTTTAAATCAAACGTTCTTTAACAATAAAGTAGGTTATGAGTTTAGTCATGATCATCAGAATTATGAGCAAGGTCAACAAAGCTTATTAAGTGGTAATCGCTATGCAATCTACATTGATATAATGGATACTCTTGCTGATGGTTCTGAAAATTCTAACGTGGGCCGAGCCTATATTACTGATGATTTAACTTACGGAAATAGTAGTTTAGATCAGGAGCGTGAAACAACTAAATTCCAGGCTTTTGGTGAATTTGACTTTCGTGAACGTTTTGGTGAGAATTGGCTTACTAAAGCATTAGGACGTCATGTTGTAAGTGGAACTGTCAGTAAGTATCAATATGAAACAGAATCACGTTCTTGGTATCGCTATTACCTAGGTGAAGATTATAGTGATTATGTAAATTCTGATAGCACTTATTCTAAGGTGAATTTTACCTATTACTTAGGTGATTCGTTACTAGATGCTGACACCGCCTCAGGGGCATATTTGCCATCAGTAAGTTCTGATTTGGATATTGATGGATTATCATCCATCTACATGTTTGACTCAACATGGAATGCTACAGATGTAGACCCTAGCGATGATTGGGATTCTGATGGTGACGGTGAGGTTGATTCAACGCAATCTGAAAATCCAGACAATTATGTCGGTTGGACTGAAATGCCGTATTCCATTGAAGAAACAACAGAGGATACTCAAGATTCTGTAACTTACTCAGCTAATATTGTTAAAAAAATAGTTAAATCTAAGGCGTTTGTTTATCAGGCTTATCTTTTAAACGAAGGATTGGTTGGAACTTTTGGTTGGCGCAAAGATAAAGCTGAATCTTGGTCTGTTCAAGCTGCTAAAGATCCTGATGATTCAACATTAGTTGTCTTGGATGATTCTTATAGCTTAGATAGTGATAATGTAACTAATCTTGAAGTTGAAGGTGAGACAACTAGTTGGAGTTTGGTGGCTCACTTGAATACACTGATGGGGAAACATGACTTTTTACCTTTTAATGTAAGTTTGTATTATTCAGAATCAGAGAATTTTAACCCTGAGTCTAATCGTGTTGATATTCGTGGTGATGCTATTGATGCCCCATCTGGAAACACAATTGATAGGAGTATTGCTATTTCTACCAAAGATAATCGTTATACCCTTAAGTTAACCAATTATACAACTACTGTTTTAAATGATACAGCAACAGGTATTGGAACTTGGTTCATAGGTACTGTTGAAGCTTGGGGAGGGAAATGGTGTAATGTTTTTGAATATGACCTTATGAGTGGTTACACAATGGATGGTCAAGCACCGGAAGATAATACGAGTACTTGGCGTTACAATTATGGTGCATCAATTGGGCAATCAGAAGAAGAGGCAGCAGAATTGGAAGCGGCTGTTATTTCTGCATGGAGAGCTCACCAAGAACGTATGCGTACTGAATTTCCAACGTTTTATGAAAATTGGGTAAGTGCAGATCCATCTAATGTTGTAGATTTAAGTTATCAAACTCCATCTGGCTTTGCTATTACGCAGGATACTGTTTCGACAGGATATGAAATCGAGTTAGTTGCAAATCCAACTGATAATTGGAGAATTAGTTGTAATTTAACCAAAACTGAAGCTACACGTAGTAATGTTGGTGGTGAAGCATTCATTGCTTGGATGGAGCTTATGTTGGATGATCTAACTAATACTGCTGCCGGAGATCTTCGTATTTGGGGTGGGAGTGCATCTAATCAAACCATATATGAAATGTTTATGGCCAATACAGGTTCTCAGTGGAACTTAGTTAAACTGAAAGAAGGTTCTACGATGGACGAAGTTCGTAAGTGGCGTTTTAATTTGGTTACTAACTACAATTTTAGTGAAGGTATGTTAAAAGGATTTAATGTAGGAGCTGGTTATCGTTGGATGGATAAAAATGTCATTGGCTATCCTCTTGTTGAAGACTCCGATGGAGATGTTACTTACGATATTGATAGCCCATATTATGGCCCAAGTTTAGATTATTATGATTTCTGGATCGGTTATAAGTGTGCTCTTACAGATAAGGTTGATTGGAAAATTCAGGTGAATATTAGAAATGCGTTTACTGGTAATGAGCTTATTCCGTTAAGTACTCAACCTAATGGAGATGTTGCAGCTTGGTATATTGGTGCACGTCGGAAAATTTCTGTTACCAATACATTTACCTTCTAATAT
>ENA-ORCX01000289-ORCX01000289.1-marine-metagenome-genome-assembly--contig:-NODE-289-length-26552-cov-3.128612_pt1 | contig 26552 bp, 26 predicted proteins | sample MGYA00248630_ERZ508518 | MGnify/ENA primary metagenome ERZ508518 (study PRJEB26188, sample SAMN06268768) | marine metagenome | isolation source: Bioluminescent Bay, La Paraguera, Puerto Rico | place...
ACTAACGATCTGGATCATTGATCATCCAGAAGAAGCAAAGGACTTGGTCAGCAAAGGGATTGCCGCAGAGGTTCATCGCCCACTACCAACTGATATAGTAGAGAATGCATGGGAACGGCTGACATTTGATAACAATGCATCTAAGGAGGATTTCACTGCCATTGCAGAAGCGGCCAAATCCGTTGGCTTCTTAAAATCACTGATTCCATTGGATAATATGCTACTGATTGAGGACGAAGAATGACTCTCCACCAACCAAAATTAAGCGCAAAAAATGTATTTAAATTCTTCGAAATGCAGGGCCACCGCATAGTGGCTCTGCAAGCAATTGATTTAGATATTCATTCGGGCGAATTTGTTTGTCTGGTAGGCCCCAGTGGTTGCGGAAAATCAACTCTACTGAATCTCATGGCAGGATTGATAAAAGCCGATAAAGGGCAACTTCTCCTGGATGGCTCTCCCATAGAAGAACCAGGTTCACACTGTCTGGTCATGTTTCAGGAACATGCCCTCTTTCCCTGGCTCAGCGTTTTGGGAAATGTACTGTTTGGCCTAAAACTAAAACCACACTTAACAGCTAAAGAACGCCTGGAAGTTGCACGTTACTATTTGAACCTGGTTGGGCTTAGCAGATTTGAAAAAGCCTATACCCACGAACTTTCAGGAGGAATGCGCCAACGCGTAGCTCTAGCCAGAGCATTAGCGCCCAATCCTAAAGTTCTTCTGATGGATGAACCCTTTGCGTCTCTTGATGCTCTCACACGCGAGCAACTATATGGCGACTTACAGCGAATTTGGCTGCAGCATAAAAAAACGATCGTCTTTGTAACCCACAATGTAAGAGAGGCCGTATGCCTTGGGGACAGAGTTGTCCTTTTTTCCCCACATCCTGGCCAAATACGAAACACCTATGATATAGATCTTCCAAGACCCAGAGATATTAATAGCGTAAATCTAGCCGTTCATTCGGCACAAGTCACAGATGCCCTGAAAGGTTACTTAGCGAAAACGGAGGAATGCACCGTATGATACGCAGAACAGTAATTTCCATATGTTTCTTTGTATTTCTAATCCTCCTGTGGGAGATCCTGTATTTACTGGAGCTTTGGTCTCCAGTTCTCCTCCCTTCACCCATAGATGTAGGAATTTACCTTTATGGAGTCATCGAAAACCAAACCCTTTTAAGCGCTGTTGTTGTAACGCTTAAGCGCATAGTTCTTGGGTACGGATGCGGGCTGCTTCTTGGCTTACCACTGGGGCTTCTATGCTCACGTCTGAACTTTTTCAGAGATACCCTTGGACTTATTGCCTTGGGATTACAAACACTCCCAAGTGTCTGTTGGGTCCCTTTGGCTCTACTCTGGTTTGGACAAACCGAAAGTGCCATGTTTTTCATCGTAATCATGGGGTCACTCTGGTCTGTCATCATTGCCATCAACACAGGGGTGCGCCAAGTTCCTCCTATCTATGTAAAAGCGGCCAGAACCATGGGCTCCAAACGATTACATACATGGGTCTATGTCTTTTTTCCTGCCGCACTTCCTTTTATTGTCAGCGGAATGAAACAAGGCTGGGCATTTGCATGGAGATCACTCATGGCCGCCGAAATTTACGTAACCATCCTGACAGGATTTGGTCTCGGCCACCTGCTTCACTACGGACGTGAACTAAATGCAATGGAACAAGTTATTGGTATCATGGGCGTAATTTTAATTATAGGCCTGCTCGTCGATAAACTCTGTTTTTCACCAATTGAGACCTTACTGCATAGTCGCTGGGGAACAAATCTCACAAATGAGTAACCTTGATGTTGAAACTTTGTAAAAAAAGGATAGAATAATCGTTATCATGCCCCTGATACGTTTGATCACACTCTTTTCTACATTACTCTTATGTTCAGGGTTTTACTACCCCCAACAGGACTTATCCGACCACCTCTTTTCAGGAACATGGGAGGGAAGTCATGATGTGGCAACTACAGACGAAAGCTATAGTTGGACCTTTAAACAAAATCTGGATCATAGCCTGGTAATTCATTTCAACTATTTAGAGAAAGATGTTTCCATAGTTGAATACGGAACCTGGGAAGTCGTTAATGGCTTTATTTTTCACCATATCCAAAAAGTAAAAATCAATGAAAACCAAGTTGAAGAAAAGAACCTTATATTCGACTATAAAATTTTAAACATATCCCCAGACAAACTCACCTACCAGAGTCTTCGCAAAGGAACTCCCATTGTGTATGAAGCAATACGTAAACCTTAATCATCCAAAGCATCTGCAAGTACTTGGATAATCTTTTTAGGATCTTCCATCCCAACGGATAAACGAACTAGATCAGGATCGATACCTAATACCCGTAAGCGATCTCTGCCCTCTTCATTGCTCACCATTTCAAAATTGGCTAGATAGAGAAATGGACACAACAATGTAAATTCAAGCCCGAAACTGGGGCTTTTCACCAACTTCACCCTATCGTAGAACTGCTTCAAGGGAGTTTTTAGGCTAAAACTGATAATCGACCCAGTTGCCGTTTCACCATGTGCAATTCGAGTAAAGTGTCTGCCAGTTTCTTCAGAATAGACCCAGTGAATACGCTCAACATTGGGATGATTTTTTAAGAACTTAGCAACTGTTACTGCATTGGAATTGATGGCCTTAATCACCTGTTCATAATCATCAATCTCAAATGCCATACGGGCAATATCCCGCTCGTAAGGTGCATCTCTATAAAAATCCACTAACTCCCTCAATTCAGAATACCATTTGGAACGTGGGTTGACAGCAACCGCTCCCATGATCACATCGCCCTTACTGGCTGCATATTTTGTCAAGCTGTTGATATGGAGGTCCGTCCAATGAAGAATATTCACATTATGCGGACTCACCAATGTAGGGTCCAGCAACAACATAGCTCCATGATTTTTGGCAATCGCCCGCAAAGCCTCCAAATTTGGAGTATGCACCATTGGGTTGGAAGGAACTTCTGCTATAATCCCAGCTATTTTTCCCTTATATTGCTGTAAAGAGTTCTCGATGGCATCCGTATCTGAAACATCATAGATCGTTACCAACTCTTCATCTTTCTCCAAGAACTTTTCCAAGATACGAGTACTATCTACATATAACCATCCCAATTGCACCCATACCTTGCGTCCCTCTTTGCGCTGTATAGCTCCGGCAGCCTGGAATGCGGTATAAAAAGCATTCATTCCCCCATTACACAAAAAGATATCATCAACACTCTTCGTTCCATATAAGTTGTGTAAGACCTCTTTTATATGTGACTCGGGAGCCTCCGCACAAACTTCTTCAGGAGTTCCATAACTGGTAAGCAAGTCCTCTGCTCTACGAGAAGAAATACCACACCCGGTATGTTGCAGAAAAAGCTTTGTCTGCAACAGAATCTCTTTGTCTTGAGGCATTTCTACAGCAGGACAGGCAGAATACTCATCCACATACCGACCTTCTCCTACCCATTCAATCATCTGACGAGCAGAACGCTCTGTATTAAGGAAGTATACACGTCCCTTAAGGGAAAGCTCTTTCTCCACATGATCTGCAAGCTTCAAAATCAAAGGATTACGCACAAAACGCGGATATCCACTCTGAATTTGAGCCATTGTTTGTTCGCTTCCAGTTTCATAACCGATGACATCGGCCATCGTAGGCAAACTAACACATACACTATGTGGACTTTGAATTATCGTGTGACCAAGAGAAAAATGATTGATGGTATCCATGTATAAGAATGAACCTAGTCAGAATATAGCACACTATAAGGTGCTTCATAGTTTCTGTACAAGAAAGAAACCTTTTTTAGCTGTTTGATATGACAGAGAGACGGAGCTTTGTGAACATTTACGTAATAATTCCGCAACAACAACCGTGACTTACTAGAATTGGATATCTGTTATCTCGTTCTGGATAATCTGAGCCAATTCCTGACGCTTACGAATCAATAGTAGTGTACCATCACAACGAACCATAACCTCTGCCGTTTCAGGGAAAGAATTATAATTTTTTGCAGGCATCCCCGAACAATAGGCACCAGCCCCTTCAATCAAAAGCAAATCACCGATAGAAGCTTCATTTAATTCACGAGTTTCCAACATTTCCGGCTCGCCAGCTTTTGGAGTTAGAATATCACCTGATTCACAACAATGTCCCGCAACAATATAGGGTTTCTTTTCAGCGGCATCGTTCAAAACTGTAATCATATGACGAGCGCCATAAATTGAAGGACGCAGAATATCATTCATTCCACAATTTGCCTTAATGAAAGAATACCCGCCCTCAGCCGTATCGACTAAATCCTGTACGTGCGTCAGCAATGCAGCTCCATTTGCTGTTAAGAATGTGCCTGGCTCAATCTCCATTTTCAACTTACGACCTGTGCGCTCATAAACAGATTCAAAAACCTTACAAACAGCCTCTCCAACAACCTGCATATCAGACTGCTGCTCATCCGGCATCCGTGCGACCTTGAAGCCACCCCCTAAATCAACGGTATGCACATCAGGAAAACGATCTATGCTGTTCAAGCTCAACATAGCAGTTTGCTGCCACTTCTCGGGATCCCCTCCGGAACCGATATGGGTATGGAGACGCACAATCTTGAGATTATATTTTTCGGAAACATCCAAAATAGAGTCCACATATTCGTACCAAATCCCAAAACTGGAAGACTTTCCTCCGGTATTTGTACGATTATTATGCCCCGTACCTGCACCAGGGTTTAAACGCACCCCAACAGAAGTCCCTGGAAAAGCCTTTCCGTATCGTTCCAATTGATTCAGAGAACATGCATTTATTTCAATGCCAGCTTCAACTAATTCAACGAAATCTTCGGGTAATTCCTGAGTACTCAACGAAATATCGGTTGCAGGTATTCCTGCAGCAATAGCTCTACGGGCTTCATATACACTGGATGCATCAATGCCAATTCCCATGCTATTGAAAAGACGAAGAATCGCAGCAGTAGGAGTTGCTTTCATAGCAAAACGAACTTTCAAACCATAAGGCGCAGGAAAAGACAGAGCTTCTTCTGCTGTTTTACGTAAGGCAGCCTCACTATATACATAGGTAGGGGTACCAAAGCGTTCAGCAATCTGTTCAGAGGTTTCTCGGTTCAATAATGCCATAGCCCCGCATACATTGACTAAAAAACATCCAATGTAAATTAGATTTTGATCTCGCAACTCATTCCTATTACTGTACATCCGTTCAAAAAACAAAGAAATGACAGCACCGGAAATCATTGAAAAATTGAATCTTGCTCCCCTCCCCAACGAAGGAGGATGGTTTCGCCGTAACTGGACGTCACCGGAAAAATGGAATACCACTGACCAGGCGGCAGGCTCAGCAATCTACTATTTGATTACCCCAGAGAACTTTTCAACCCTACACAAAGTAACTACGGATGAGCTGTTCCACTTCTACAAAGGTGATCCATGCCAATTTCTCATAATCCATCACGATGGTCATGTTGAACAACCCATTTTAGGCAGTGACCTAACGAACGGACAAAAACCGCAGATTTGTATTCCGGCAAACTGCTGGCAAGGATTGCAACCCATTTCAGAAAAATTCGGTTACAGCCTAATGGGCGCTACCTTGGCTCCTGAATTTGTCTGGGAAGACTTCGCTCATGGAAAAGAAGACTTACTCGAAGAATATCCCAAAATCCCACAAATAAAGGACTATTTGGCAAAGTAGTTTTTGCGATTGCGAGTTATTCGCCTTTGCACACACTTGTTCATATGGATATTGGAGATCTACGTCAGAATTATACCAAAAGTGGCCTTTCCCGTGAGGATTTAAAGGACAATCCATTTGATCAGTTCCAATTCTGGTTCAGCCAGGCAATGGAAGCCAAAATTGACGAGCCAAATGCAATGATTGTGGCGACAGCGGATAAGAATGGTATACCCTCCTCTCGCACAGTTCTCCTGAAAGCCTTTGATAAACGAGGATTCGTCTTCTACACCAATTACGAAAGTAAAAAGGCTCACGATATCAGCGAAAATCCATACGCCTCTCTCACGTTTCTGTGGTTAGGTTTGGAGCGACAGATAAATGTGGTTGGAAAAATAGAAAAGGTCAGTACCGCAGAAGCCCTGAAATATTTTATCAGCCGCCCACTGGGTAGCCGTTTCGGAGCATGGACTAGCCCACAAAGTCGCATTATTACCAATCGATCCCTTCTGGAAAAGAAATTGGACGAAATGAAACGCAAATTCAGTGATGGCAAAGTACCGTTGCCTGACTTCTGGGGTGGTTATCGTGTCGTTCCAAGTGAAATCGAATTCTGGCAGGGTCGCCCAAGTCGTTTGCACGATCGCTTTAAATACAAACTGATTGACGGAGCGTGGTCTGTAGATCGCTACGCCCCCTAGTGTTCTACCATAACATAAAATCTATGACTGAAAGCGACAAATGGGATATAATAATCCAACTTGACGAAGAATTACTAAAAGGAGGTGCTATGATATCTGAATGGTGTACCTTCTTGATAAGAAATGCAGATATTGCATATGTTCATGAGGCATATATAGCATCAATTCTTACTTCTGCTTCAGGAATAGAAACCCATCTCAGATATGAGTTCTCCTATCAAGGAGAACAATTGACCTTCTACAAACTCATAGAGTTATCACCTATACCCAAATCTCTTAAAACTGATTTACATAAACTGCGTAGATATAGAAATAAATGGGTTCATGTAAAAGATCCTTGTGATGACGATGTCTTACTTGAAAAGCCAAGTTGCGTTGAAAATGAATTAGAGAACATGGCGTTATTTGCATTAAAAGCATTAAGAAAAACAGTATATCTTAATCCATTCATCTAAAGCATTAGCCATTTCTGAGACTTATTTTCAAAAAAGTTTTCCTGACACTTGACCCTGTAGTTAACTACAGGGTTTATTATAGATCTATGCAGGTTTCATCGGCAGAAGAAACATTAACCATTGGACAACTGGCCAGAAAAGCAGGAGTTGGAATAGAAACCATCCGTTACTACGAACGTGAAGGCCTCATCGAAACTGCCACCCGTAGTGCTGCAGGCTACAGATTGTTTCACCACAACGTAGTTGATCGTTTTGGTTTTATTAAAAGATCTCGTGATCTTGGATTCACGCTAAAGGAAATCAAGGAGCTACTCAATATGAGTGGTGATAAACAAAGCACTGCAGGAGAATTTAAGAATCTGGCAGAAAACAAGATTGAGCAAATAAACGAAAAAATAGCCAACCTTGAAGCCATGAGAAATGCACTTCAGAAGCTCACATCCTGTTGTCCGGGAGGAAATGTACACACAAAGGATTGTCCTATACTAGCCGCATTAAAAGGCTTATCTCTTTAGACAAGGAAATGATATGGAATATATAATCGAACCAATCCAACAAACCTGGAATGTCATTGCTGCAATGGCGCCTTACTTACTCCTGGGATTTTTTGTTTCCGCGATTCTCAAAGCCTACGTAAGCCCTGACTTTGTAAAAAATCATCTTGGTCGTGGTAAATGGACGGATACCCTTAAAGCCACTTTTATTGGTATACCTCTTCCTTTATGCTCCTGTGGGGTTATTCCTGTAACAGCAACCATCCGTAAAGAAGGAGCCAGTCCACAAGCAACCCTTTCATTCCTAACCAGCACACCACAAACCGGAGTAGACAGCATTCTGGCAACGTGGGGCTTAATGGGGCCTGTTTTCACTGTTTTTCGCGTTATTGTTGCCTTTATTACTGGATTTCTCGGAGGGGTAATTGCTGGACCATTTTCTAAAAGAGAAGAAACAAATGAGGAACACACCCAACACTCCTGTTGCTGCAGTGAAGAACAAAGCAAAACTGACAAAGCAAACAAGCGCGATTACTCTGGTGCTTTTAAATTCGCATTTATTACTCTTCCGGGAAATATTGGGAAAAACCTGATCATTGGCCTTGTTGTGGCGGGATTGCTTGCAACATACATCCCAATGCATCTTTTCAGCGGAAGTCTGGGAAACGGCGTTCTGGCATATACTCTTGTGACTGCAATCAGCATTCCTCTTTATGTTTGCTCTACAGGATCAATTCCAATGGCATTTGCCCTACTCCAAGCTGGAATGAGCCCAGGAGCAGCTCTCGTTTTTCTAGTTACCGGCCCGGCAACAAACGCTGCCGCTATCAGCACGATGACTCAGTTACTGGGTCGCAAAGCAATCGCCATTTACCTGTTAGTGCTTACGCTTACAACATGGACTTGCGCCTGGATATTCGATGCCTTTGTTCAAAACAAATTCTCACATATCGAAATGACCCATACTTCGATGAATCCAGGTATAATAGGTCATATTAGCGGCATTACACTGGTTGCATTGTTAACCATTGCTCTTTGGAAGAAAAAAATGAATAGCAAAACAAAACAATCAAGCTGCTGTTCAGAAGAAAGTAAACAGCCAATCAAGAACGAGGAACCCTCAGGAAAATGCTGCTGTCATAAAGAAGAGAAGAAAGCTTAGAGTAGCATTCTTAGAGACCTACAGAGATCAAAATTAAGTTATCATTTACTTGATATTATATCTCAGCAGTAATTTTACTTAATAGAATTTATTTTAGTATAAGAAAAACTATTGGTTACATCAAATGGTAACATTTACGATTGATCCTACAGATATATTCTTTTATGTTGTTTGTTCTCCCTTGTTGATTTGTTATTTCCAATAACAAAAAAAACAGATCCCTAACATCAATCCCTAATCAGCAGAAATCCCCATGCCAACATCTATTAAAGCAATTCGGGTAGCGCGCTCAAAAAAGGATGGTTTTGACGAGCCTTCGGATGACTCTGTTCAAAACGAACGTAATGCGCTTAAATTATATCTGCAGGAAATTGGCCGTATTCCACTACTCAAGCAAAAAGAAGAAGTGGAATTAGCCCACCTCATCCGTCAAGGGGATGAATCTGCACGCTCGAAGATGATTCAGGCAAATTTGCGTCTGGTCGTAAAAATTGCTCACGACTATTCCAATTTCGGATTACCTTTGTTGGACTTGATTTCAGAAGGCAATATAGGACTAATCAAAGCTGTAGAACGTTTTGACCCAGATAAAGGAGGCAAGCTCTCCACTTACGCAGCGTGGTGGATAAAACAATCCATTAAACGCGCCTTGGCCAATCAAAGTAAAACCATACGTCTTCCCGTTCACTTGGTGGATAAAATTGCACGTATGCGTAGAACAACAAGCCAGCTAACAGAGGAATTTGGGCGCGAACCTACAGATGACGAGATCGCAGCCGAATTGGAAATGCCCGTAAATAAGGTTGCTCACCTCAAATCTGTATCTGTTCGTCCAACAAGCCTGGATGCTCCTGTCGGAGATGATGAAGGGACTGAATTCGGCGAATTGATTGGCGATGACAATGCAGAAACGCCCTTTGAGCAGCTACGCAACAAAACCTTGCTCAACGACATAAATACAATGATCGAAGAGCTAGATGAGCGTGAGGCAGAAATTATTAGACTGCGCTTTGGTCTCGGAGGAGAAAAAGCAAAAACATTGGAAGAGGTCGGTGAAATGTTCGATATTACACGCGAACGTGTTCGTCAGCTTCAAAATATGGCCCTCACACGTATGCGTAAAATCCTTCGTGAAAAGGAAAAACAACGTACCAGTGAAGAGATTCATAATGAACGTGCCGAACGTCAAAAAATGAAAATCCTCAATGAATTTTATCAAGATAAGATTCAGTCGAAAGAAGACATTGAATCTGAAAAAGCTATCTAGCTAATCAAAATGAATTTTCCCTAAAAACTGAATCATTCACTGATTCAGTTTTTTTATGTCTACACCAATAAAAAACCCTCCATAAAACATGGAGGGTTTAAATTAGGGTAACAGAAAATTCTGTTTTCCGTAAACTTCGATTTAGCGAGTAGCTTCGTCGAGGATATCGCCCAAACTGGTAAGTTCGTCGCTCTTGAGATTGTCGAACGCAGCAGTTTCAGCAGCGAGCTGAGATTCATCGTAGTTAGCAGCCTTGATGGACAAGCCGATACGACGTTCGTCGCGGTCGATCTTGATAACACGGGCAGTAACATCGTCTCCAGCCTTAAGAACGTCCTTGATCTTTTCAACGCGCTCTTCGCTGATCTGGGAGATATGTACGAGACCGTCGATTCCATGTTCCAGCTCAACGAATGCACCGTAAGAAGTAATCTTGGAAACCTTACCGGAAACAACGTCACCGATCTTGTAGTAGTTTTCAATTTCGCTCCATGGATCTGTCAGCATTTGCTTCATGCCGAGAGAGATGCGTTGGTTGTTGCTGTCCACGTCGAGAACAATTGCTTCGATCTGATCACCCTTCTTAACCATTTCGGATGGGTGATTAACCTTGCGTGTCCAGGACATATCGGAAACGTGAACCATACCGTCGATACCTTCTTCAAGTTCAACGAAAGCACCGTAAGATGTGAGGTTACGAACCTTACCGGAAACACGAGCACCAACTGGGTAGTTGTGACGAACCATATCCCATGGGTTTGGCTCGGTCTGACGTACGGATAGGGAAATCTTTTGGTCGTCCTTCTGAATACCGAGAACAACGGCTTCGATCTGATCGCCAACCTTGAGAACTTCGTTTGGCTTGCTGATACGCTTAACCCAAGAAAGTTCAGTAACGTGAACGAGACCTTCAACGCCTTCTTCAAGTTCAACAAAAGCACCGTAAGGAACGAGGTTAACAACCTTACCAGCAACGCGAGCGCCAACTGGGTAGCGGTTTTCAATACCTTCCCAAGGATTATTTGTTGTCTGCTTGAGGCCGAGGCTTACGCGTTCACGATCGCGATCTACTTCGATGATCATCACGTCTACTTCTTCACCCACCTTAAGCATTTCACTTGGGTGGCTAATGCGACCCCAGCTCATGTCTGTGATGTGGAGCAAGCCGTCGAGGCCGTCCAGATCGATAAAGGCACCGTAGTCAGTGATGTTCTTAACCGTGCCGCGACGTATGTCACCGTTCTGAATTTCAGACAGAAGCTTACGACGTTTTTCACGACGTTGCTCTTCAATGAGCTCACGACGGGAAACAACGATGTTGCGGCGTTCGGTATTGATCTTGATGACCTTAAAGTCATATGTCTGACCAACATACTGATCCAGATTCTTTGGAGGTTGAATGTCAATCTGGGAAGCAGGCAAGAAGCTGTCTACACCGATATTAACAATCAAACCACCCTTGACCTTGGATCTTACGCGACCAGCAAGGATAGATCCTTCTTCACACTGGGACAGAATGTTTTCCCAGTTCTTCTTCTGCTGAGCTTTGTCGTAAGAGATAACCGGGTTACCGTCACGATCTTCAAGCTTATCGAGATAAACCTCGATCTCAGAACCGATCTGCAATTCACCAACGTCAATAAATTCGTTGGCATTTACGGTACCTTCAGCTTTTGCACCGATATCCAGAATAACTTCGTTTTCACGAATTTCTGTGATCAAACCGGTGATAATATTGCCTTCTACGAGGTTTTCGAACTGGCTGTTTGCCAGCAGTTCTTCCATTATGGAGGAAGCCATAGTGTTAAGTGTTACTCCTATTAATTCGTTTGCCGAATATTGCCAACAGACAATTAAACCTGAAAGCGCCACTCGGGTTGAGGGTTTATATATGTTGTAAAACAACAGGCGAAACGCGCCTGTTATCAAAAGATTACATACTCATAAGCGCTTTGTACACAGCGATCTGAGCAGAAAGGGTAAAAATATGGATACATTTTTTATCCCAAGCAAGCCCCAAAATCACTTTTCTACCAAGAAAAACAAAAAAAGCCCTCTCCATTACCTGGAGAGGGCTTAAATAATCCCCGATGTTTTTAAGAGGAGCTATGAATACTTTACCTAAAGAGCTTCTTCGCCGTCCTCATTCGTGCGAATACGAACCGCTGTTTCGATAGGCAGAACAAAGATCTTACCATCACCTATTTTTCCGGTACGGGCAGCCTCAGTGATTGCTGTTACAGCAGCACTAACCTTTTCTTCAGGTACTGCCACCATGATTTCACATTTTGGCAGGAAGTCTACGGTATACTCGGAACCGCGGTAGATCTCAGTATGCCCTTTCTGGCGACCAAAACCTTTTACTTCGGAAACGGTCATCCCTTCTATCTGAATATCAGCCAAAGCATCCTTAACTGCCTCCAGCTTGAAGGGCTTAATAATAGCCATTATCATTTTCATTTTAGGAACCTTTCCTTAGTAGATTAAAATTCTTCGTTGAGAGTAAAGTCAGGGTAGGACTCGTGACCATGTTCGCCAACATCCAAGCCCTTGAGTTCTTCCTCTTCTGTTACACGCAGTCCTACAGTGATTTTGATCAGGTAGAAAATTGCGAAGGCAACACAGAATGCAAAAGCAAATACAGCGACAATACCTATTAACTGCGTCCAGAGCTGGCCGAAACCACCTCCAAAGAAAAGACCATCTTTAATGGCTGTTTTTTCATCCCAAAACAGAACGTCAATGGAGTGCTGGCCAAAAAGACCTACAGCTAAAGTGCCCCATGCGCCACAAACACCGTGAACACTGATAGCACCCACGGGGTCATCAATCTTAAGCTTTGTATCAACAAAAACACAGGAAACAACTACGAGAAAACCAGCAACAAGACCAATAATAACGGCGGAACCAGTAGATACAGAAGCACAAGGAGCTGTAATACCTACAAGACCAGCCAAAGTACCATTCAACGACATGGATAAATCAGGCTTACCAAACCATATCCAAGTTGTAATCATCGCAGCAACTGCACCAGCGGAAGCAGCCAAAGCAGTCGTCACTGAAACATGAGCCAAACCATCGACCGCAGCCAATGTAGAACCGGCATTAAAACCAAACCAACCGAACCAGAGGATGAACACACCCAACGCAGCAATTGGAAGATTATGACCTGCGATTGGCTTTACCTTACCGTCACTGGTATATTTACCAAGACGTGGACCGATGAGAATTGCTCCTGCTAAAGCAGCCCATGCACCAACAGAGTGAACGACAGTGGAACCGGCAAAGTCGCGCATTCCCATGCTGCTCAGCCAGCCATCACTACCCCAAATCCAGTGACCTGTGATCGGGTAAAGTATTGCAGAAATCATTATAGAATATGCAACATAACTGATAAACTTTGTGCGTTCAGCCATAGCACCGGATACGATCGTTGCGGCAGTCGCAGCAAATACAACCTGGAAGAACCAAGCAGCACTTAAAGCAAAGTCCTGACCATCTGTGGCGGCATTCATAAAGAGATAGCTACTGTCCCATCCCATGAAACTACTGCCGCTTTCACCATACATAATGGCATAACCGATCCCCCAATAAAAAATAGCACCCAAGCTAAAGTCCATGAGGTTTTTCATCATAATGTTACTGGCATTCTTGGCACGAGTTAACCCCGCTTCTACCATAGCAAATCCAGCCTGCATGAAAAATACGAGGACGGCCCCAATAAAAAGCCAAAGAATATCAGCCGTTCCCTGCGGCAAGGCAGCCACAGCCTCATCCGCACGCATCGGAGAAGCAGCCATAAAAACAGCCCCTACAAGAGCCATAAGACCTATACGACGATGACGGCGAAATACTGAGAGAATTTTGTTTCCCATAGTCATTTGTTGTTAGAGTATTTTTGCGTTAGTCCCTTGCTGATCCATTCAGAGAAGGAAGCTACTTGCGATTAAAACCAAGATTGAACTGGTTAGAGCAGTGTGCTTCTTTCTGCGGATACATCCCATTAATAGATGCAGATAGTTAACAGGTATACCCGCAGGAAAAACACAGGTTTCATTTAATGCACAAACAATGCCAAAAAAAATGGAATCGTTAATATGGCTAACTTTGTCCATCTACTATCATTAAGAAACACAACCGAGAAACTCTTTCAGCGCCTCTTTACCAATAAACAAATCCTGCTTAGAAATCATTCACGTAAGATAATGCTTTTAAATGAGGCATAATTCCTTTTTATAAAAGGTATGAATTCTAAACCTCAACTGCTCAGTTGGCTTACATGTGATCATGTACACGTGGATCCTACTACCGGAAAACAAACCTATCTCGGAGTTTTCTCTGGTCTTGGCTCTCAGAAGTTCCCTTTTACTTTCCCACAGTTTTTTGGTGTTTTATCTTTAACGGATGCTTCCGTTGGTCAGCATAAACTCACGATCAGCATGGGCTACTCCATGGACGAAACCCAAGAAGTAGTTAATCAGGAATTTGAATCCAAAAGTCCATTGCAACGCATCAATCTGGTACATTTGTTCAGGAATGTTGAATTCAAAAACCCCGGAGAACTGGGAATCCAAATCGACATAGACGGAGAACCTCTCCTTGTAACATCTATTATTATCCACGGCCCAAAGGCATAAAAATGCAAGTTGATCTCATAGGCGTAGGTTCTCCTATTGTTGATATACTCACACGTGTAAACGATAGTTTTATCGCCGGAATAGAAGGCGAAAAAGGTGGCATGGTTCTCGTAAATGACGAGGAAATACAGACCCTACTAAAACAACTTCCCGAAGAGAAACATACCTCCCCAGGAGGTTCCGCAGGAAACACCATATTCGCGGCGGCGCATTTGGGCGTAAAAACCGCATTCCTAGGAAAAATAGGCAACGATGATTCTGCCCACTTTTTTCGTAAAGAGCTTTTAGCTGCAGGAGGCCAGGATATTCACCTTAAAGTTGGAGACATAGCCAACGGGCAGTGCATCTCAATGGTAACTCCAGACTCTCAGCGCACCATGCGAACAAATCTTGGGGCTGCGATGACGTTATCTCCAGACGAAATCACGGTAGAAGACTTTATGGACTGCAAAATGGCTCACATTGAAGGGTATCTCCTCTTCAATCCGGCTCTGATCCATAAAGTTCTCGATTCAGCGAAGGCCGCAGGTTGCAAAATAAGCCTCGACTTAGCTTCTTTTGAAGTTGTCGGTGCCGCAAAAAACGACCTCCCCGAAATCTTGAAAAAATACGTAGACATTGTTTTTGCCAACGAAGATGAAGCCGCAGCACTTCTAGATAGCCGCAACTATAAGAAAATGGCAGCCCAGTTAGGGGAGTGGTGCGACATAGCCGTTGTTAAAATGGGTAAAGACGGTGCTTATATTGCCCATAAAAACGAGGTCATCCATACAGAAGCCCTTGTTGTTGAAGAAACAATTGATACAACAGGTGCAGGAGATCTTTATGCAGGAGGATTTCTGAGTGCTTGCTTAAAAGGTAAATTATTAAAAGAAGCCGGACAACAGGGTTCACGACTAGGAGCGGCTGTTGTACAAGTAATGGGAACTCAACTCTCTCAATCAACCTGGGACGCCCTAAGATTCTAAAACATTAAAAATCCTCTAAACAAACGATGATGGAACAGCTAATTACAGATCTTGCCAAACATTCTCTGGAAGCATCTCGTTTCCTTGCCACATTACCCGCAGAAAAGAAAAATGACGTGCTTGGCACTCTTGCCGATTTTCTTGAAGCCAATACGGATGGTATTTTGGAAGAAAACGCCAAGGACCTTGCCGAAGGTGAAGCAAAAGGTCTAAGCAATGCCATGATCGATCGTTTACGCTTCACTCCTGATCGCATCAAGCAAATGGCCGATGGAGTTCGCAAAATCATAGATCTCCCCGACCCTGTTGGCGAAGTGATTGAAGAGCATAAACACGAGAATGGGATGATACTGAGCAAAGTTCGCGTTCCAATTGGTGTTATTGGCATTATTTTCGAATCACGCCCAAATGTAACAATAGACTGCGCGGCACTTTGTTTTAAAAGCGGTAATGCCGCCATTTTGCGTGGAGGCTCCGAAGCCTTTCATAGCAACACGATCCTTTCTAATATAATATCGGAAGCACTGGAGGCAAACGACATTGATCCCGCCTGCGTGCAAATGATACCAACAACGGATCGTGCAGCAACCAGCGTATTGCTGAAACTCGACCAGTATATTAACTGCATTATTCCACGCGGAGGAGAAGGCCTGATAAGAGCAGTGACACAACAGGCAACCATGCCCGTAATAAAACACTATAAGGGTGTTTGCTCTCTTTTCATAGAAGAAACAGCAAAACCGGAAATGGCTGTTAACGTTGCAATAAACGCCAAATGCCAACGGCCTGGAGTCTGCAATGCAATTGAAAACCTTTTCGTTCAGGCATCAGCGGCACAAACATTACTACCTGAAATTGCAAAGGAACTGATTGCTCACAAAGTAGAACTTCGCGCAGAAAGCAAAGCCAAATCAATTCTTGATAAAGCCAATATTCCCTGCATAGAGGCAACAGAAGAAGACTTTTTTGAAGAATATATCGATTTGATTCTCTCCGTCGGGATAGTTGAATCCACAGAAGAAGCAATTCAACAGATCAATAAATATGGCTCCGGCCATAGTGATGCCATTGTCTCGGAAAACCAGAAAGCGGCTGAAAAATTCCTTAACGGCGTTGATGCGTCAACCGTTTACTGGAACGCATCTACCCGATTCACCGATGGATATGAATTTGGATTGGGAGCAGAAATCGGCATCAGCACCGACAAACTTCATGCAAGAGGTCCTATGGGACTACGGGAATTAACCACCTACAAATTTAAGGTTGTGGGCACAGGTCAAATCCGAAGCTAACACTAGCTTTATTCGGTAAAGTAAGACTCCAATTCTTTCAAGTTGGGGTTCTCTTTACAAACCATAGCACACAAATCAAACACAGATTCATCAGCAATGCTGTAGAAGACCCACGTACCTTCTTTACGACGGGTAACAACGGATGATGTACGCAACGTGTTTAGATGCCTAGATATGTTTGCCTGATTCCCTCCTGTGGCATTAACCAAATCAGTAACAGTCAATTCTCCCTGTCTAAGAGCAAGAAGAATACGCAAGCGCATAGGTTCTCCTAACAAACGAAAACGTTCAGCTATGGCTTCATATTGAAAATCTGTGAGTGCTTGCTGGCTCATTATATACCTTTTTTAAAGTCTTCCTTTAACATACCCAATTTTGTAATCATACAAGTATAGTTGTTCGAATTTTCTTAAAAAAAACGTAATTACCCTATTTTTTGCCAAAAATCCTGCTGCTGAAGCCTTGATTCTTTAATCAAGTCATGGCACTCATTAGCTTAACCATATGAAAAATCCGGACGAACTCAGTTTTAGAATCCAGTGGAATCAGATTTCCCAGGAATACATTAACCAACTTATAAGCTTGGCCTATAACGAAGATATCGCCGGTTATGGACTGAAAACACCTCCCGCCAAAGCAGCGGATGTAACAACAGACTTGATGCCACAAGGAACTCCGGGCAAGGCAGATTTAGTTGCCCGCAAGGAAATGGTTGTCTGCGGACTTCCTTTATTGGATCACATACTAAATTATTATGGCAAAAACTGTAAAAGTCATCTGTTGGTAGAAGACGGAACCAAAGTAGAGGCAGGAACCCAAATGGCGACAATAGAAGGGCCAGCAACCTCCCTACTGAAAGCCGAACGGGTTATGCTTAATTTTCTACAAAAGCTGAGCGGAGTTGCATCTTGTACTTTTGCTCATGTTGAAGCACTGGGCAAATCCACCACACGTCTGTTAGATACACGTAAAACAACTCCTGGATACCGAGTTCTTGAAAAATATGCAGTTGGGTGCGGAAAAGGCTGGAATCACCGAATGGGACTCTTCGATCGCGTCATGCTGAAAGACAATCATCTAGTCGTCGCCGGAGCCACAGGAGGCAACGCTCTAACACAAGCCGTTGAAAAAGCCAAAAAAGAGCAACCGGAACTGCCAATCGAAGTGGAAGTAGACCTCATTGAACAAATAGAACCTGTTTTGGCGGCAGGGGCAGATATCATTATGCTGGACAATTTCAGTATCGAAGAGACCAAAAAAGCCGTAAAACTTATCGCAGGTAGAGCCCTTACAGAAGGGAGTGGCAACATCAGCCTGAAAACACTCCCGCAATTGGGTCAATTGGGGCTCGATTTCATCTCTTCAGGAGCCGTAATACACCAAAGTAAATGGGTTGATATCGGATTGGACTGGAAATAGATACAAACGTTAGACTAGATTGCACAAAAGTATTGCTTCTCATCACGATCAATCTATTGTTAACTTAACAAAAGGAAAAGCTTTTCAGAGTTAACTGGCTTTTTCTAAGGCATCCCCCAATTACCCCGCCTTATTTGTCAACGCACAACCAAACGGCACTATGCCCAAAACAGATATTACTATATTAAAAGCACTTTTACAGTCACCCTCGGAATTTGTCTCAGGGAATGACTTGGCCGAAGAGTTAGGCATCTCCAGAGTAGGAGTTTGGGCCAGACTAGAAAAACTACGTGAAGAAGGTTTTAAAGTAGAAGCAATTCGCCATAGAGGCTACCGCTTATTGGAAGAACCCCAAGGATTAAACGAACGGCTGATACACTCGTATCTCGAACTACTGGACTCCGACAAAGATATTCTTTTTGTCAAAGAAATTGATAGCACAAACAGCCAGGCAGAACGAGAAATTGCAACCGGACGTAAAACTCCATTTGTTGTAATGACCACTCGACAAAGTGCAGGCCGGGGACGCCGGGGACGCGTATGGCACAGTGATGATTCCGGCAACATTATGGCTAGCTTTGCCTTCAATCCCAATTTACCTCCCCACACCATGCAAACCATCACGTTGTGGTTAGGACTCAAAATTTGCGAATTTATTAATAAAAAACACGATCTCAAACTGGAACTGAAATGGCCAAACGACCTCCTGATTGACGGCCGAAAAGTTTCAGGGATGCTTACAGAAGCTCGTGTAGACACAGACCGAACCCGTGACCTCATCTTTGGAATAGGGCTAAATGTAAATAGCGCCGTAGAAACCTGGCCGGAGGAAGTTGCAAAAATGGCAACTTCTCTTTCACAACAAAACGGTGAAAACCTCCTAATTAATAAAGTTGCAGCAGAGCTGATTTTAGTCATTTACGAAGCTTACGAAACCTTCGTCAGTCGTGACACGCGTGATGAAATGCAGGAATTATGGAAAACTTATAACGCAATGCATAATCGTAAGGTAGAAACGGAGTATAGAGGGCAACCCCTTGCAGGTCATGTAGAAGGCATAACAAACAACGGAGCTATTCTTATACGCAACGAAAAGAATGGCATTCTCCACGAAATAAACTCAGGAGAAATATCCTTGGGAAGCTCTGTTTTTTCCGCCTCATAAAGAAACGTTCTTACAAGTCTGGATTACAACGCACCAGCAAGCATAAACAAGTTTCAGTTATTACATGAACAAAAAGCATCTCTTTTCCTTCTTTGCAGGGCTATTCTTGCTCTGTCAGTACTGTTTAGCCACATCTGCGGAAATAACAATAGGTGATCAGCACCTGACAATTCCCGTTCCTTCAGAAAGCTACATGGATATGCCTGAGCTCGTTCTACAACAGGCACGAGCAAACACGCCTCCACAAAACCATTTTCTATGTGGTTTCCTGGACACAAATGATTTGTCTCAAAATACAGCGGCATCCGTTCAATCCTTGATTCAATTGGACAACATGAACATTTCATCCGAAATGTTTTCCCAAATAACAGCCCAATCCAAAGCAGCAGTTGGAGACGTATCATTTGAGGAAGCAATGAAAAAGTATACGGATGGGCTACAGGATGTTTCAATTGGGCAGACACATGTCTTGGGCATCCTGCTGGATGCTCCAGACCGTTTCACTTATGCAATGGAGATGACAGCATCCGTTGAGGGAAATTCAACTCGACTAATAATCGGAACCGGCATGCTTAATCTCAAAGGGAAAGTTCTCCTTATTACATTGGTATATCCGTACAATGAAGGGCATTCACTGGAAATTCTGAAACCTCAAATGGAATCTTGGATTCAGGCAATAGTTGATGCCAACTAAAACCAGAATTCATACTATTTTCACGAAACGACTCTCTTCGAAGAGTCGTTTTTTATATACGCAATAAAGAATACGAACATTCCCTTATACTTGACCCTCAAGATAAGCATGTTCAAATTCCTTATATTTCTGCATATGTCATTACTTTGTCTGGATATAGGAAATACATCAGGACACTTCAGCCTGATTTCTGATGGAATAATTGAAGAACGAATGGATATTCCTACAAAACAGTTGGGTGATCCTAACGCTGGTATCGCTCAAGTTTTTAGGAAATGGGGTTCACTCGATGGAATTTCATTTTGCTCTGTTGTTCCTGCCGCAACAGAAACAGTAAAAAAATACCTCCAGGAATTCCATTCTAACATTCCAACATATCACATGCAATGGAACAACATCCCGGATTTTGGCTTTGACTACCCTACTCCGGAAGAAGTGGGCGGAGACCGCTTGGCAAATTCTTATGGAGCCATGATTCGACATGGAAGGCCCGCCATCGTCGTATGCATGGGAACCGCAACAGTCTTTGATATAATCACGCCCAAGGGCTATGGAGGAGGCATAATTGGCCCCGGATTAGCTCTAATGGCTGATTATTTACACGAAAAGACAGCGCTTCTCCCCAAATTAAACCGCTTGGAGTTAGATACACTACTGGCATGGGGCAAGGGAACTAAAGAAGCAATGAAAATAGGTTGTGGTAGAGGTTACCGAGGAATGATAAGAGCCCTTCTTGAGGGAGTCATTGGTGACATGCAACGACTAGGTTATGAGAAACCTAAATTACTGTTAACAGGTGGGAATGCATTCCTTTTTAACGAAACTCTCTACGAAGGAGTGATAAAGGAACCTGATTTGGCTACATATGGTCTATATGAAGCATATTTGCGGGTTTATTCCGAACAGTAGGAAAACTTTACATATGTCCATGAACCTCCTAAAGTGGTTATTTCTATCTTTCCTGTGAGTACAGACCAACCCAGTATTGAAGTCACAAACCTGACCAAGCATTATGGCCCGGTCACCGCCATAAATGAGGTCTCCTTTTCTGTGGCTAAAGGTGAAATAGTAGGCTTTCTCGGTCCGAATGGAGCTGGTAAAAGCACCACTATGCGCATACTTAGCGGTCTGATCCCCGCATCTTCAGGCATAGCCAAAGTATGCGGAATACCAGTGGCATCCCATTCTGCAGAAATAAAACGCCGTATAGGCTACATGGCAGAAAACAATCCGCTCCCAGAAGACATGCGTGTAGCGGAATACCTCCATTACCGGGCCAGCCTAAAAGAAATACCTGCCAAACAACGTAAAAAGCGCGTTGAAGAAGTCCTTGAAACATGCGATTTACATCGTAAGACCAAACGCAAATTAATCAGAGCCCTTTCAAAAGGATTTCGTCAGCGAGTAGGTATAGCTGATTCAATACTCGCAAATCCAGAAGTGGCTATTATGGATGAGCCAACCATCGGGCTTGATCCTCACCAGATTTTGTTGATTCGAGATTTAATCAATAATTTACGTGGGCGTTGTACCCTCATTTTATCTTCTCACATACTAGCTGAAGTTGAGATCTGTTGTGATCGGGTCATTATCATAAATCAAGGGCGCATAGTTGCCACAGGCAGCCCCAAAGACCTACGTCACGAATTCATTCGCCGCAATCAATATCACATCCGTGTCGCCGGAGAAAAAGCAAAACTCCTAGAAGTTCTGCAACAAGTGGATCCTGAAATTGATTTACAGGAAAATTTAGATGAAACAAACGATTCGTTCCAAACCTGGAATGCTTACAGCGTTATATCAGGAGACCTATCTGAAGAACTGATACAGCGTATCCTCAGAACAAATGGATTACGTCTTGGTGGGTTAACCAAATTGGAACCAAGCCTTGAAGATATCTTCCTTTCAGCAACAAGGCGTTCCTGGGATGTGACACAACAAGAAGCTCAAAACATCCAAAAAACGTATCAACAACAGCAGGAGAACACAGATTAATGAAACACTTCCTAAGTCTGTTGCGCCACGAAATACGCACTCTTTTTATTGCTCCGGCTACATATACCGCCGCCGTTCTTTTTTTGATATTAATGGGGCTTATCTATCACGGAATACTACGTCAGTATACGCTTGATGAGCAAACAGTGGATCCCGCCTATGTTTTCTTCCAAATATTCTGGATTCCGGTATTGTTTATGGTTCCTCTATTGACAATGCGAAGCATCGCCGAAGAGCGAAGAATGGGAACTCTCGAAACCCTGATGACCACCCCTGTCACGGCTGCAGAAATCGTTCTATCCAAATTTCTTGCGTCCTGGTTTTTCTACTGCCTCCTCTGGCTCTGCACATTGAGCTTTCCTGTCATTATCCAAATGACAATCCATCAGGAACCAGTAACACAGGCACTCCTATCAAAAGGACCACTTATAGGCGGGTATTTATTCACTTTTCTCAGTGGAACTCTTTTTATTGCAGTAGGTATTTTCAGCAGCAGCCTGACACGCAGCCAACTGGTTGCCGGAATGCTTAGTTTCAGTATACTTTTCATTCTCATTCTCGGCCCTCGTTTACTGCAGACTCAAGGAGTTGCCATGCAAATTGAATGGCTTCAAGCCTCGGTAGATTACCTGCAACTCTTCACCCATCTGGAAGATTTCAGCCGTGGTATGCTCGATAGTCGCCCATTCTTCTACTATTTATCCAACACAGGATTAGTTCTAGGCGTCAGCATCCTGATGGTAGAATCCAAAGCATAAAAACTAAATGAGCTCTTTCGACGATTTCAAAAAAGCCAATTTTTACCATCGTCTGAATCGTATTATTCAGATCTTACTGGCACTGAGCCTAATCTTGGGATTAAACTACCTGGCGACAAAATATTATAAACGTGCAGATTTAACAGAAAATAAATCCCAAAGCCTGTCTGCAGAAAGCCTCGCCTACCTTAGAAACTTGGATGAAAACGTCCAAGTAGTCGTTACCATTTCTCAAGAAAGCCAAAGAAGCAGCGAACAAGTCCTTTATCGCTACGTATCCGACCTCCTGAAAGAGTATCATCATAATAGTAAATATTCCCAAGGCTACCACCTTACGGTAGAATATGTGGATACGTATAAAAACCTGAAAAGAGCCGAAGAATTATCTCGCAAATATGGGCTGGATAAGCCCGATCAAATTCTCTTTGTATGCGGAAATCGTCAAAGTATTATCTCTTCTTCCGATATTATTAGAACAGATAAAAACAAAGAGAAAACATTTACCGGAGAACAGGCATTTACCAGCGCTCTGCTAGAAGTAACCACAGAAAAACAACCTACTGTCTACTTCACAATAGGACATGGTGAAATGAGTATCGATTCAGTCGATCCAGCACGTGGACTTACAGAGATCGTTAGAGAACTTAAAAATAGAAACCTAAATATTAAAAAACTGGACCTTCTCCAGTGGAACACCATCCCGGATGATGCAGATTTAGTCATCACAATAGACCCACGTGGTGCCTTTAGCCCTGTAGAACAGGAAATTCTTCGTAATTACCTTTCAGAAAAAGCCGGTAGAATGATCTTAATGTTCTCACCGGGACAAACAACGGGGTTAAAAGACTTACTCAACGATTGGGGCTTAAGTTCCCCGGATTATCTGATCCAGGAAAAAGAAGACCGTTATCTAGAAAGTCAGGGGAACTATCTCTTACGACAATTTGCCGATCATCCTATTACAGAAACCCTTTTACGAAACCAGACTCCACTAATGGCAGGAATGACACGCCCTGTCATCGAGTCTCCCTCTCCAATTGCAGACGATCGACTGGAACGCTTGAAATTAATTGCGAGTTCACCGGAAAGCTGGGCTGAATCCGATTGGAAAAACATTCCTGAAACACAATATCAGCTCACACCCGGAGTAGATATCTCTGGTCCAGTAACAGTTGCCATGCTGGCCGAACGCAGTGCCGCGAGTCAATTAGGAATCAATTTACCGGGAGGTCGACTTTTTGTCATTGGGGCAGGAGATCTCATCTCAAACCGCAGGGTCTCGTCCTACGGAAACTACACTTTAGCTCTCAATGCTGTAAATTGGATGCTAAACAGAAACCGTTCTTTAAGTATCGCACCAAGGAAAATAAAAAGGATACAGTTTTCTCTCAGTAGTAACGATTTAAAACATTCTGGATGGGCATTACTCATAGCACCAGCCTTCATCACCATCATTGGTCTTATTGTCCATTTCATTCGCCGCAACTAACAACCGACCGGAATCATGCGCGTAAAACTTACTTTTATCCTAATATTACTCAATGTTGCCCTAGTCGCGGCTCTGGTATATTTAGACCACAAACAGGACAGTGAACAAGCCTATGAAGCTCAAAACAGCTTGGTTCTTCCTTTAGGATTAGTTGATAAAACAACTCAAATAAATATAGAAAGTGAAAATGCCCAGAAGAACTGGTCACTGGAAAAAGACAGCAACGATAACTGGCGCATTACACAACCTATTTCGTGGCCCGCAAACACATATGCAGTTTCTCGAATCCTGGATCAACTAAAGTCACTGGAATGGGAAACCAGCTTTAGCATAGAAGATTTGGAAAAATCAGGGCAAAGCCTAGCCGATTATGGACTGGAACACCCACAGGCAACACTTAGTCTACATGCAGGAGATCAAACCGTTCGCATACGTATGGGGCAGTCCACCAAAATCGGGAACAGAATCTACATTTTATCTCCAGACAGTAATTCAGTATATGTAATTAACCAAAGTCTTTTCGATGCCATTTCAGTAGACATGCAAAACCTGCGTAATCCGGCTATTTTCGACATACCTCTATATGAAACACGAGCACTAAGCATACAGGCCGGAGATGCCAATGCCATCCGCGTATTACTCTCCAGAAGAAACCATGATTGGGTTTTTGAAGCTCCGATTCGTACAAGAGCCGACCCTCTCCGCGTTGAAACCTATTTAAATGCATTACTCAGTGGCCAAGCCGTTTCCTTTGTTGGCACTGATTTGGCAAAACAACAACTGGATACTCCTTCCGCCCGTATTGCTGTCGAAGGGAATAATAGACGTCAGGTTCTTATTTTGGGCAGCAGTTTCCTTAATGCCAATGGCGAAAAACTTACTTATGCTCGCAGAAATGATTCTGAAAGTATTTTCACCATACCAAGCAGAATATTAGAGCCTCTATTAAATGCTCAGGAAACTTTAAGAGAACGCAAATTCAATTACTTTGATATCAAACAAATAACAGCCCTTGATATCAGTTCCGGGAACCAGTCAACTCATCTCCAAAAACTGGAAACCGGAAAATGGCAAATTCGTAAAAACGGTGATGCCCTTGCATCATGGGATGTTGACACAGACATCATAAACAACCTTCTAAACAGACTCGCATACATCGAGGCTGAACGTTTTGTCAGCGATGCCCCTGCAGAAGCAGATCTAACCAGTTTTGGATTTGATTCACCCCAACGTACCGTCCGTTTAAAATTTAAAAACAAAGATCTAAACCATACAGTCTATTTCGGGAATTACCTAAAAGGGAAAGATACCGTTTACGCTAAACTCAATTCAGCAGTATACGTGTATGAGGTTCCTATGAGTATTTTGAGAATACTAAACCTGGATTCCCTAAATTATAGAGATCGTATATTGGATGCACTCCCGGCATCTGCACGAGTAACGAAAATATCCATAACATCGATTCCTGAAAACAAAGCAGTGCTCTCTTTAGAATTACCGGATGAAACAAGTGAATGGAATTCTATATTAAATGGTTACTCAACGGAGCAACAGGAAGCAATTTTAGGTCTTATCCAGGACCTAAAACAATTTAAAGTACGTAGCTATGTTAGCGATGCATTCAAACTACCTTTAAAAACGGAAACAAACGCAGAAGCACATTGGAATTATTCTCTTACGGCTGAAATCTATTTACCGGGAGCAAACGAGAATAATAAAAAAACAGTTACATATTTATTCACAAAACGTCTGGGAGGCAGTACACAATTCGGCGGCTCTAAAAGTCAAAATGTTACATTCAAATTAACACAAAGTATGGTGGATCACCTGTATGTTCTTTTGGAGAAGAAAATACCAACCCCACCAACAATAGAACAGCCAGAGCCAATCCAACAGGAAAAATAAACGCTCCATGCCTCATAAACGAAAGTATCGCATTTTACACTCATCTGTAAAAGGTGGGCACAGAGTTCTAATAGGAACTGTGAATGCAATTCTTTGTTTTCTTCTTTGTTTGCAGGCAATAATCTTTACTTTTTCTGCCATGCGCATGGAACTACCAGTTCCACAATCTCTATACCCCAGAATTGAAGAAAAATTAAAAGATATTGGCATTACAGGAGAATGGGAAACCCTTTCGTTTGATCTCTTAGCCGGTCTTCGGGTTAATCACCTAAAAATAAACCTTCCCAACAAAACACCACTTGCTTCCGCCGATCAGATTTTTGTGAAAATCAACCAAAAAGCGTTGCTTTGTGGAAAGCTTCAACTCGATAGGATTAGGGTCAGCAATTTAACTATTTATAATTGCCCCATTTTCTCAGCAGATGGCACCGCGTCTCCCTTAATCCATCATGTA
>ENA-ORCX01000291-ORCX01000291.1-marine-metagenome-genome-assembly--contig:-NODE-291-length-26491-cov-3.214545_pt1 | contig 26491 bp, 26 predicted proteins | sample MGYA00248630_ERZ508518 | MGnify/ENA primary metagenome ERZ508518 (study PRJEB26188, sample SAMN06268768) | marine metagenome | isolation source: Bioluminescent Bay, La Paraguera, Puerto Rico | place...
TCGTGAAGGTGGAGACAGAGGAATTCCTGTTGTATTAAGCAACCCTGAGTCCTCAACAAGTAAAGAATTCCGTAAAATTGCTGCAAAATTGTTGAACTTGATATAGTCAGCTTGACGTCCCTCCTCATACAGGGTACATTATATGGAAACATGTAGGGAAATCCCTCTTTAAAATTTAACAGAGATAACATGAAATTTGTTATCTCTATTGATTTAAAACTTTTCCTGATGTTTTTGTTTACTTTTTTTTACGTAAGTTTATGAATCTTTAGTGATGTCTGTTATGGATCAGAAGTCCAAAAATTTTGATATTGGTCGCTCCAACCTTTATCAGGAATTTATCGCTGAGCGTGAAGAAATTCTTAGGCACAAGTGGCTTGAGTCTGAAAAAGCAGGCCATGATATCGGATTTGAAAAAGCACTATTAGATTGGATACGTAATCATAGAGATAAGTGGAGATCCAGCCGCAGAACAGTTCATTCCAAATCTTAATACTTTCACAAAAAAAAACCGTATTCCAAGGAATACGGTTTTTTTATAAATAAAAGTCAGAGACTACTTAATTTCTCTGTGCAAAGTATGTCTGCGAAGATGCTTATTATACTTCATCTTCTCTACACGTTCCTGCTGCTGCTTTTTATCGCGAGTAGACATGTAGCGAGATACTGGTTTACCCTCTTTACGGGCTTCTGTGCATTCTAAAGTGATATGTTCTCTGGCCATAGCTCAAATTCGTTAAAAGGTTGCAGATTACTGCTGATCCACAATGGGGCAAGTAAGAAGTTTACTTTTTCTTATTTTTCTAAATCTATGCAGTTCCCCCCAATGGCTTTTCCAACAACGGTACCATATCTCCATTGCGGAAAAGAGAAACTTGCCCCGTGCTTGCAGAAACAACAATAGCTAAACAATCCGTAGCTTTTGAAATTGCAGCAGCCGCAGAATGGCGCGCACCAAAACCTCCAGGCATGTTCTGATAGAATTCACTTGGAGCATGGATCAAACTTCCAGCCGATTCAATAACGCCATCCCCACGTATAACAAAGCAACCATCAATAACAGAAAACTCTTTGATTGTTTCATCCATAAATGGATTCAAAACGTTACGATCCTCATCCTTGTAACCATAGAAAGGATTCAGAACCAAAGGTTTTATCATTCCTTCAACATTTTCTGTATCACCTACAACAAACAAGGACCCAACAGGTTTTCCTTCTCGCCCTTCAATCGCCAGTTCTGTGGCAATGGCAAGCATACGCTCAACCACCTCGATTTTCACTTTCTTGGGCAACAAATCTTCTTTCTCAGTCATAACAGACTGGAACTCACGCTCAATATCGACCACGATAAGGGTATCCAGCTGATTACTACTGGGGAGCCCACCAACGCAACAGACACGATCGTTGAATTTAAAAATCCCACGTGTCAGCCCAATGATAATAGCACTCCTTAGCTGAGATAAACGCTGCTGTGAAAACGAACGAACCTCCAGAGCAGTTTCCACCCAAGGAGAATCTTTTTGCCTGTCAGAAGCAGCCCGTGTAACCAGAATCGTCCTGTATTCTGGGAAACCATCTGTAATCTCAATCCCTCCGGCAAAAGTATCAGAGAACACTAATATCGCTGCGGATCTAGTTGATCTGGCAACCTTCTCAGCTTCTCGTAAAAGCAAACGATTAAACCGATTCTGACGACGTTCCGGCTTAGCCAAAAGCCCACCAAAACATTCATACACTCTCTGTTGGAAAGAAACCAGATTGGGAGCTTCGACAATATGATCCACCACCTGTTTTTCACGAAACATTCGGGCAAGTGATGCCAGAACATTCAGATAGTTTTTCTCTCCTTCAGATGCAAGAAGCAAGAAGACTAAACGGACTTCCTTATACTCAGCAATACCATCATGCTCCAACCCATCAGAACACCGCCCAACAGCAAAGATGTAGGGACGCTTCATCTGTGTTCGCACATGAGGCATAGCAATACCATTCCCCAAATAGGTACTCATGGTATACTCGCGTTCAATCAACTCATGCACCAGTTTATCGGACGGCAATTCCTGGCTCAAACGAAATGTCGACACAGCAATCAGCTCTTCAAGAGCTCCTTGCAGATCATTACTTTTCAGCTCAATAATTCTTGATTTAGCTATATATCGATCGAGCCTCATATGTCAGCGAGGTCAAAAACTTTCAAAAAAGCTTTTGCAAGAGAGAGATAAAAACAAAAGGGACGGAGAAAGCACTTAGCAGTAATAGATACTACTTATCCCACTCCAATGCACCCTTCTTGAACTCGTATACCAAACCTATAACAAGCACGGCTACAAAGAAAAGAATAGGTAATAAAATGGGCAAGTTGTGAATTAGAAAATCTTTATATACCAAAACCCAAGGTAAGAGATAGACAACTTCGATATCGAAAATAAGGAAAAGCATAGCCGTAACATAAAACTTCACGGCAAAACGTGGGTGAATGGCTCCTTCTGCAGGAAGACCACACTCATATGCTGAATCCTTAATTTTATTGGACTTAAAACGCTGACCAAATAAATGGCTGACGCTAAGTAAACCAACAGCAATCCCAAAAACGAGGATCACTTGAACTAATACAGGAAAGAAGTCGCTGAGAGTATTTTCAGTCATGCTTTGTAGTCTGGTATAATTTGCAAAGATACATGCAAAGCACATTCTTTACAACGCATTTTACGCCCTTATTTTCAATAGACTATCAACCCCTTTGACAAGTCGTTTTTCCGATTTCATTCATTTGAGCTCGTTTCTTCGTGCCAATGAATTCTACTGGGACTATGCATTCCCAACCCTAACTGAGTCGCATAAATAAGAACAGGTAAAGGGTTTGAGAGTTCTTTAAATCCATCCTTCAAACGGCGTTTATTCAACTTATCCAATACCAACTGATCTAAAATCACAGGATTAGAGCTAAGGTATAAAACAGGTTCCGAGGCCGAATAAAGTGAATTGAAAACAGGACCACCAATATATTGATAACGCTCCAAAGTAGCGATTGTAAAAGCCCAATTAGACATTAGTTCTGGAATGGCTCCAATTTCAGCAATAGCAGGTGGTGCGTTTTTGGTACTACGCATAAAACGCTCATGATTGCTCACAGCCCAAAGAGTTGGGTTAGCCAACGCTCCATTTATCCCCATTGCCTGATCGTCTGAATACATCGGCAGGTTAATAAAAAAGTCTACTTCATTAAACAGAACAACAGGAAGATAACTCTTACGTTGTTCATCCAAATCAACATCCTGCATATTGGCAGAAGTTTGACTCATATGAGCATACGTTTGGCTTAATGGAACAGGTAATGGATCATCGTGGAACCATTCTTTGTCCCAGTAAACATCCTTTCCCAAAATGCAGACAGGGCTTCCTTCAAAATTATCAACTGGATCACGTTGACTCAACGCTGGCAAAAATCCGTTTTCGCGCAACAAATCCTCCCTGTAATCAACCAGAATAATATTATGGCGTTTGTACCCTCGAGCCATCAATGAATCAATCACAGCTCTAACCAAATTCTGAGGAGTTCCCAACCCCTGAAAAGAATTTGTATATATTTTTAAGGCAACCTTCCCATGCACTCCTGGAATTAGCTTTTTTCCTGTTACCGATTCAAAATCGGTAATCATGGATTCGACAGCATGTGCATAGGATGCTTCAGTGAAATCGGGCAACTTTCTTTTCCAAACATCCCCTTCATAGGACAAGCGGGTTCCATCAAAACCCCAAAAACCACCAAAAAGTAGAGATTGTCCAAAGAGGAATATTGCAAATAGGCCAAATATTGATTTTATGCTATGACTAAGCCAAATGTTCATACTTACTTTAATGTATAACACGACAATGCGCCTGAAGGTTTCCCTATTTATCAATTTTATACTCATTTTTTTCCTACTCTTGCAAGCAGGTTGTGGAAAAAGAGAATTAACTGAACCCGAAGTTTTAGCCAAAGCAGACACATTCAGACAATCAGGACAACTTGATCAAGCAATCGTAACCCTCGAATCTTACAACGAGTTACATCCAGATACTCAGTCTGTTCTTGAAGCACTCGCATTTGATTACAGCACTCAAAAAGATGGTGCTATGGCTGCATATTATTTTATCCAATTGGCAAAAACTGGCCCGGAACAGTCTCAATTTATGCTCATGGCCGGACAGTCGCTATTGCAAAGCGGAGATAAAGCAGGAGCCATATCTTACTATCGACAATACTTGGAAACACATCCTAAAGATGCAAAAGTATGGGGAACCCTTGGACGCCTTTGTCAAAGTGATGGAAAACCAGCAGAGGCAATTGATGCGCTACTGAAAGCATACGAACAGGACAAACAAAGTTCAACAGCATTACTTATTGCTAACCTATTTCTTGAAGCCAGAAATTTACCTCAATCTAAAGCATGGTATCAAACGGCTTATAAACATGGAGACAAAAGTCAATCCGATGCACTCTTAGGAATGCTTCGAGTAGCTTTAACAGAAAAGAAATTCAGCTTGGCTGATAGTTACATTCTCACGTTAGACAGTCGTTTCCCCGGGAAGCTCGATCACTCTGACTTGGCTTACTCTAGAGACCAAATTAAAAAATGGAAGGAGCGTAAAGCTGCCCTTGAAAGTGCAACTCAAAAAATACAGGTAAAAACACCTGATCTTAAATCTACGCCAAAAGATAAAATCCCACCAGCAGTAGAAGAGAAAACAGAAGAAAAACCTGTAAAAACAGATAAGTTACAAGAACCTGCTCCCCAAAAAGAAGCGCCTCCAGAGGTAACAAAGGAAGAGCAACCTGAAAAACCAATTGAGATTGAAGTAAAAGAGCCGGAACAAATAGCACCTCAAAAGTTGGCCATAACGGAACCTACCGTGAAAGAAATTGAACAAAAAGATTCATTGAACTTTCGCGACTGCATTATAGTTGCAGATGCCTCCATGAAAAAAGGAGACTTAAAAAAGGCAATTCGCTACTACAAACGAGCCATCAAAGACAACGATTCCAGCCCTGATTTGTGGCTTCGCATCTCCAAAGCATATTTAGAAGATGGTCAACTGGTATGGGCAGAAAGTACTGCACTAGAAGCCGTAAGACGTGATTCACAAAACCCAGCTTACTACATTCATTATTTAAAGGTAGCCCAAAGAAGCATGACTCCTGACCGCTATATGCGCGAATTGCAAAGAGTACATTCACGCTTCAAGAGCCAACCGGACATAACATTGGCCTTGGCCAGGGCCTATAAAGATATCGCCAAAAATAAACGCAATGCAGCATTTCTATATAAAGAGTTCCTCGATATGGCACCAGATCATCCTGATGCAAAAACAGCAAGAGAAGAACTTGAAGCACTAAACTATAAGCAATAAGATTCGCTTTATCCTATGCCTTTCATTGCTCGTAGCTGTATCGAAGAAATACGTAACCGCGTAGATATTGTTGATGTTGTACAAAACATCGTCAATCTGAAGCGGAGTGGAAGTAGCTACAAAGGGTTAAGTCCATTCACACAGGAGAAAACACCCAGTTTTTTTGTTCATCCCGACAAACAGTTCTTCTACTGTTTCTCTACCAGTACTGGAGGTGATGTGTTCCGTTTCGTTCAACTTACGGAAGATGTCGGCTTTAACGAAGCTGCAGAGATTATAGCAAAGCGTTATGGAATCGAGGTAGTTTACGAAAATGGAGCAGGCCCTTCCCCTGAATCACGCACATTGCGTAAAGAACTTCTAGAAATCCACGAACAAGCCTGTGACTTCTACCACAGAGCCCTCATGGCGGAACATCCGCAATCAGAAAACGCACGTAACTACTGGCTAAAGAATCGCAAATTCACCATAGAAACAGCTAAGGAATTCAAGATAGGATTTGCTCCTCCGAAAACAGATAAGCTCAATAAATTAATGCAGCAAAAGGGCTTTTCTATGGAAGCATTGAAACAATGTGGACTTTTTTACAGCCATGGAAACGAAAATGACCCCATACAACTAAAACCACGTTTTCGGGGTCGTTTAATGGTTCCCATACGTGAGGCAGTTCAAGGAGAAGTCATTGCTTTTACCGCTCGAAAAATGGATTGTACCCCTAAAGACGATCCTGCATTTGAAGCAAAATATATAAATTCACCGGAAACAAAGCTCTTTTATAAATCCAACATACTTTTCAATTTGGAAAGAGCCCGTAAAGAAGCAACAAAAACCAGTGAACCATTTGTAATGGTAGAAGGGCAACTCGATGCCATCCGTTGCTGGGAACAAGGAATAAAAACAGCTATCGCCCCACAGGGAACATCCATTACGGATGCCCAACTAAGTAAATTAAAACGCTACAATGATCACTTGGAAGTCATCCTGGATGGGGACAGCGCTGGTCAAAAAGCTGCTTTACGCATGCTCCCAATGGCAATCCAAGTGGGCCTTGAAGTTCAATTTATTCCCCTGCCACAAGGCAGCGACCCAGACAGCATCCTCGCGGAGGAAGGGAAAGAAGCTTTCTCAAAGCTAAAAGAGTCAAAGATATCGGCAATGAATTTTGCAACAAAGACAATCCTCCCCAAACCAGAAGAAGCAACTGCACAGCTAAAAGCCTCTGCGATGAGAAAGCTCTTTGAAATAATTGCCCAAAGTGAAAGTGAAATCGTAAGAAATGATTATATTGAAGAAGCTGCTCATTTTTTAAACATAGAATCCAATGTTGCGAAGACAGATTTTATACGCTTTCGCAGAAATCAAAAATCACGCCCCTTCCCCCATCAAGACAACTCATTATCTAAAAACACTGTAAGCGAAAGATTGACAACAGCCGAAGCTGATTTACTTTATCTAGTTCTCCATCATGATGGACTTGCCGAGCTCATAGCAGAAGTAATTGACAGTGAATGGATTGATTCCAGTATCACAGAAGGTAGACTGCTCGCGCACATCGTGTCGGATATTCAGGAAAATCTTTGGGAAAGCTTAGATCATATGATTTCGCAACTTCGCGACGAGGGAAGAGAAGACGAAATTAATATGCTTTATGCTTTGCGCGCACAATCAAATACCAACGATGACAATGGTTCCGAGCTGATAGAAGACATTCTAAATAAACTATTTTCGAAATATCGTTCCAGAAAATTAGATGTAATTGCGCTAGATTTAAAGCGCACACAACCGGGAACCGATGATTTCAAAATACTGCTCAATCAACGAAACGAATTGTTGAAAACAAAACAGACGCCTCCTGAATTTCCTCCCATTGCTGTATCATAGTCCTCACCTTCATTTATAAGAATTTCGCACCAACTCACATCCAGTAGTATGCCAACAAAAAAATCGACCACCAACAAATCCGCGTCGGGAAAAACCAGCACTGCTAAAAAAGCTGCCAAAAAGAAACCTGTAGCTAAAAAAAGCACAGCGAAAAAGGCAGCCGTAAAAGGTACAACAAAGCAAAGTACCAAAAAGAAAGAGTTTGATACTAAAGAAGCAGAAGCTATAGCCATGGACATCGTAAAGATGCAATCCATGGGCAATGATAACGACACCGATGCTGAACGTCGTAATGCAATCAACGAGAAAATTCGTGTGTTGATTCGCAAGGCTAAAGAGCAAGGTTATCTAACCTATAGCAATATCAACGAATCTCTCCCTGATAGCGTCGATACTCCGGAAGAAATCGAGAACGTTATAACGATTTTGGAAAATCTGGAAATCGATATAATTGATTCAGATGATGTTGAACGCTACAAGCAACGCTTAGAAGAGCATCAGGAAAATGAGACAAAGGCCGCAAATTCAGATATTCTGGACGATCCGGTTCGTATGTATCTCAAGCAAATGGGTCAGGTTCCCCTACTCACTCGCGAAGAAGAAGTCGCTATTTCCAAAAGAATTGAAGCAGCAGAACAAAAAGCACAAAACGAGCTTTTTTCCGTAGCATTTACCCTTGGCTTCCAAACCGATTTGGCAAAGAAGTTAATCTCCCGTGAAGAACGGTTTGACCGCGTAGTTCTCGACAAAAAAATCGAAAGCCGTGAACAATACTTCAAATCTTTGACAACAACGATTGAAGAAGTCGAAAAAGTAGACGCCAGCCTTGATCGTGCATGGGAATCCATAAACAATGCAACCAGCGAAACGAACAAAAAACGTGCAACTACACGTTATAAGAACAATGAGAAAAAGCTGGCTCCACTCTTCAAAAAGTTCTGTTTCAAGCTGAAGGTCTTTGAAGAATATCTGGAAACTCTTGATCCTTTAGTTAGAGAAGTCAGTGATTTGCTGGAAAACCTTTCCATTGCAGAGCGTGTTCATGCGGAACACCTCAATAACATTGATGCTTCAAAAATCCGCACACGTCTGGAAGAAATCCACGAACAACTTCGCCTAGAGCCAAAGGACTTCCTGAAAATTGTTCGCGAAGTTCGTAAAGGCATGCGCAAAGCACACCGCGCAAAAACGGAAATGGTGGAAGCCAATTTACGTTTGGTAATTTCTATTGCCAAGAAATATACCAATCGCGGTCTCTCTTTCCTTGATCTTATCCAGGAAGGTAATATGGGACTGATGAAAGCTGTAGAGAAATTTGAATACCGTCGCGGGTACAAGTTCTCAACATACGCAACATGGTGGATTCGCCAGGCGATTACCCGTTCGATTGCAGACCAGGCACGCACGATTCGTATACCTGTGCATATGATTGAAACCCTCAACAAGGTAATGCAGGTACAAAAACAACTCCTCCAAGAACTTGGTCACGAACCAACAGCTGAAGAAGTTGCTGAAGAAATGCAAATGCCAGTTGAACGTGTTCAGTCCATTATGAAAATGGCTCAGCAACCGATTTCTCTACAAAGCCCTGTCGGAGACAGCGATGACACCAATTTTGGAGACTTCATTGAGGATAAGGGAGCTGAGAATCCATACGATATGACAGCTTACAGCCTCCTTCGCGAAAAAATCATGGATGTTCTCGATAGTCTTACAGACCGCGAGCGCAAGGTATTAAGCCTTCGTTTTGGTTTGGTAGACGGCTACAGCCGAACCCTTGAAGAAGTTGGCCGCCAATTTAATGTAACTCGTGAACGTATCCGTCAAATTGAAGCCAAAGCACTTCGTAAGATGCGTCACCCCACCCGTATTCGCCAGTTCAATGGTTTCATTGAACAAGACGGGATGCAGGACAATCCAAGCATTTAACAGAACTGTCATACAAACGACCCATAAAAGGGTCGTTTGTTTTGTACAGACATGCTATTCTTCGTTTACAAATCCTGACAAATACAAGAAAATATCTCAATGGAAACGATACTGCAGACACCTTTGGCCATTTTTAATGTTGGTAGTCCTGAACTTATCATCGTATTACTCATTATTCTGCTTCTATTTGGAGCAAAAAAACTCCCCGAACTGGCACGAGGCTTAGGTAAATCCATCAGTGAATTTAAAAAAGCCGCTTCAGAAGTAGAAGACAGTTTCAAGGAAGCAATGGACTCCACTGATCCAAAGAAGGATGAAAAAGTAGAGAAGAAGGAAACAGAGACTAAGACCGAAGAAAAATCTGAGGCCTAAACAAGATCCTTTAGTTTATCAATCACACTGAGAGTTGTTGGAGCTAATAAATCCACAGGTTCTACTGTGAGTTCTTTCTTTAGCTTAACGTACCTGTAAATTCCCTTTTTAGCAGAAATCAACCGCAATACTCGCTTGCGCTCCAGCATAATGGCTAGAAAATAATTAAAAGCTTTTGATTCGTCGCTGGATTCTGTCTTCTCAATTACCTCAGTATCTTCTTCCAAAAGACCATTTAAAGCTAAAAACATTTCTTCAGCAGACTGCAACAACACCTTTCCCCCATCACCAGCACTTTCTTTCTCTTTGCAGGTATGTTGCCACCGGCAAAGAACAGTTCCTTCCAATTTTAAATCCTGTGAATACTTAGGATTCAAATCAACACGCTGCAGTTCTCCTTCGTCGTCTACGAAAAGAGTGCTTTCCACCCGATCTCCGGGAGTAAAAGCTTCTCCGCTAACAGCGCAAACGCCTGAAACTGACTTGAACTGTAATTCCATTTACTAGAATTCACTAAATAATGACTAAAAGGTCAAAACGGAAAACAAAGAAGAGGATAATTGCCATCGGTGATGTTCATGGATGTGCAAATGAACTGCAGGAATTGCTAGAAATGTTACAAATAAGTAACGACGACACGATAGTTTTTCTAGGAGATCTGATAAACAAGGGGCCTGACAGCAGTAGAGTTCTGAGAATTGCCCGAAAACTGAAACCAATCTATATTCGGGGAAACCACGAGCAAAGGCTTCTTCAATATAAATGGTTAGAGGACGTTGATTTTCTTAAAGGGAATGATAAATGGACTATAGCATCCCTCAACGAGGCTGATTGGGAATTTATGGCAAAGTCAAAACTGTATCATTACGAAAAGGATATTGATACTTTATTTGTTCATGCCGGACTGTTACCCAATATACATTGGAAAGAACAAACCGTATCAACCTTTACCAGAATACAAGTAATAAATAGTGAAGGAGAAGCTTGTAAACGTTCAGAAAGCCCGAAATCTCCACACTGGAGCCTTTTATGGAAAGAATCTCCTTTTGTAGTTTATGGGCATACTCCTTCTTCTAAAATCCGGCGCACCCCCTACAGTTTGGGAATAGATACCGCATGCGTGTATGGAGAGTATCTAACCGCTTGCGTTTTTCCTGAAAAAAAGATTTACCAAGTAAAAGCACACAGAGCCTATACTTCCTGAAAACATGAATAATTCCACATCAAAACATCCAATTGCTCTAGTTGTCATAGACCTTCAAGCTCCTTTTCTGAAAGCAGTAGCAGAAGGTGATACATTAGTTCAGCGCTGTTCATTTGCTATCGAAGCTGCGAATATTCTGGATATTCCTGTCATCGTAACAGAACAAGTACCTGAAAAGCTTGGCGGAACCATCGATTCGGTAAAAGAGCTTCTAAATAATGCAAAAATTTTTGCCAAAAATGCATTTTCCTCCTTTGGAGCCGAAGGCCTACCTGAATGGTTAGCTGAAAACGGAGTAGAAGCATTACTTGTTTGCGGTCTGGAAACACCTATCTGTGTATACCAAACAGTTAGAGATAGTCTTCGCAACGAAATGAATGTAACATTGCTTACAGATGCTGTTAGCTGCCGTCGCATCCAGGATCAGGAAGACATTCTCTCATTTATCGAATCGCGTACGAACGCATCTTTATTGCCATCTGAAACAGTCTTCTACAGTCTACTTGGAGAAGCAACTCATCCAAGATTTCGTGAATTTACTGCTCTTGTAAAAAAATACAATAGTTGAGCTTTAGCGATTTATGGAAACTCACCTCCATAACCCTCTCACACATCATCACTACGAGTCAGAAGAACTCTACACAGTAGAGTCACTTATGGCTTGGCCTAGAGATGAATTGCATAAGCTCAACCCAGATCTTCTTCAAGCTACCAGTTGTGTTGTAGTCGCTCAGTTCCTCGAACGTCTGGACATTGATGAGCGCAGACATGTTCTGCGTCTTCTCCCGATTGAAGCAGCAGCAAACATCCTCGCAGAAATGGACGAGGAAGATGCGGCTGAGGTGGTTTCTGCAATGCGCGAAAATCGAGCAGTGGAAATCCTCGAAGATTTTTGGCCTGATGATGCTGCCGATATTGTGGGTGAGTTGGACGACGATGACCGCGAACGTCTCCTAGAAAAAATGGATGACGAATCAGCGGAAACAGTTAAAGGACTGCTTACCTATGATTCGGAAACTGCCGGTGGTATAATGACACCGGAGGTTGATACTGCTGAGATGAATCTCACGGTAGATGAAGCAATCGAACGTATCCGCAATTTTTCAGAAAACCACGAAGATCTGCATTATGTTTACGTTGTAGACAAAGAACACCGCTTAAAAGGTGTGTTATCTCTGAGAAAACTGATTCAAGCCCGCCCGAAACAGATCATTGGAGAACTGATGAAAACCGACCTCAAAGGCATTGTGACGCCCGATACAGATCGGGAAGAAGTGGCCTTGATTATGGCGGAATACAACCTGGCCGATTTGGCGGTTGTAGACAAAAACGAAGTTCTTTTAGGCGTAGTAACACACGATGATATTATCGATATTTTGCAGGAAGAAGCCACTGAAGATATTCAGAAGCTTGCTGGTGCAGGTGGAGACGAAAGCATCCACGACCATATTAGCTATGCCATTAGAAAACGCATCCCTTGGCTTCAGGTCAACTTGCTGACAGCTTTTATTGCCTCCTTTGTTATCATGCAGTTTAACAGCCAAATCGGAAAACTACCCATACTGGCTGCCTTGATGCCCATAATAGCAGGCATCGGTGGGAACTCAGGTCAACAGGCACTTGCAGTTGCCATACGTAGCCTTGCTCTGGGAGAAATCCATGATGACGATTCGAGACTGATCCTTTTGAAGCAATTAGTCATTGGGATGCTCAATGGAGTTACCATCGGCATTATAGCATCCGTTATAGCCTATATTATATACCGCCAAGCTATGCTCTCAGTGGTTGTATTTATGGCTATGATAATGAATATGGCCTTGGCTGGCTTTTCTGGCGCGCTCATCCCTCTAATTTTAAAGAAATTGAATCGTGATCCCGCTCAAAGCTCATCTATCTTTCTAACAGCCATAACAGATACGGGCGGTTTCCTTATATTCCTAAGCTTAAGCTCTTGGCTGCTTCTGTAATCTCTGGCTTTTCTTTCGTAAAACCAGCCACGCCGCCGTGCTTTCTTTTTCGTAGAAGGCCTCTCCATTTGCTCCAGAAAAACGGCCTACGATTTCCATGCTCTGGTTTTGAAGAATTTCTTCAACTGAATTCAAACTAAACGGTGTATACTCAAAAGTATCGGAAATCTCACAAAGAGTTTCACCTTTCCTCTCGGCAACGAATCTCCACGTTGTTAGCCAACGTTCAGGATCTAACTGCTCCAGCTTGCTATAATGGAAATAGTGAACATTCCCAACTTGAGACGTCTTCAACAAAGTCTCTTTTGTGGGTTTCCTTACTTTAGTAAGTAAAGGAAAACTGAGAAACAGAAAACCATCTTCCTTGACCTTATTTACAAGCAAACTCAAAAAAGCTTCAACCATACTTATCCCTCCTAAGTGAGGAAGAACATGGTAACATACAACGGCATCAAACATTTCCTTATCATTCCATTGTTCTAATGGGAAAGGCAAAATATCTACATGCTTAATCGTCTCAGGACTCCTTTTCAAGCGTGCCTGAAAGAGAGTCCTCAATCCTCCATCAGGCTCTAAGGCAACAACACGATATCCTTTATTAGCAAGCTCACATGCTAATGAACCATCCGCAGCACCTACATCTAAAAGAGCTGCTTTATAAGGTATATAATCGAAAATAAAATCAGCTTCAGCCTTAAGCTTATTATTATCTGCTGAAAAAACGGCATAGAATTCATTTTTACTTATAAACTTTTCGTACATACCTCAGATTTTTTTAAAATAAAAGAGCTTCCTTTCGGAAGCTCCATAAATTTTTTAGGATTCGGATTTCGCTCCAGAGGAGGCTGGTTTTCCTGATTTATGCTTAAAATCAGTTTCATAGAAACCGCTTCCCTGAAAAATCAATCCTGCACCGGTTCCAATTAAGCGTTTGAGACTTTCTTCACCGCACTTGGGACACGTAGTCATTGGATCGTCCTTCATGCTCTGAAATGCCTCAAAGGCATGTCCACACTTCTTACAAACATAATCGTATGTAGGCATAGCTGTGTATCAGATGGTTTACTTTTAAATAACGAAAACGTTTCCACTAGCCCTCTTGGCGGTGGAAAAGCATCGCATGATATGGCAGCAAAACCAGTATGCCAAGAAAATAAGCAAAGCCAAATATTGGCCATCCGATAACAAAAAGTCCCAGAACCGCCATGTGAGGAACCAGCAGTTTCTCAAAATTGAGCTTTAGCAAGCCAAGGATTTCCTCAAGCTTCAATAAGGCAGAAAAGTCTTCCCTCTCCTGCAGTTTCCATAAAGCTGTAATAGCCAGAGGCGTTCCAATAAAAAAAGCCAACGCAACTGGAATAAAAGCAATCGTCAGAGCAAAGAGATCTAAACGAATCAAAAAGAATAAGGACGAGATAAGAGCAGAAATGCCTCCCAAAAGAACGATGGGAATAAAGTAAAAAGGGAAAAAAGCCGCAAAACATTTCAAACCATCAATAAAAAGTCCCTTAGGATCATCCCATTCGGGGAGTTCCAACGTTCCCTCTGTCCGAATACGCATTGCGAATCGATACAGAAAACCCAAAGCAAATAAATTCACTATAGGAACACTGGATAAAAGGCCACCGATGAGGAACTTACGCCAAAAGCCTTTCCCCATAAAAATACGCTTACAAATGGTCTCGAAACTGGGCATGTAGAATAGATTAGATACTATTGATTCGAGTGCAAGCGGGAACAACAAGATAAAGACACTAATAAAAGACAAAAGCTACGTTGCCAAAACAGCATATTTGGTATTCTAAAATGTGTTACATCTTGGATATCACTATGGACGTAAAAGAACAGCTCAGTCATTACCAGAACATAACTGAAGACGCCATTCGCAAATTGCTCCCGACTGCGGAGACTCGCCCCGCACGTATTCACAGTGCCATGCGTTACAGTATGGAAGCTGGTGGCAAACGCCTTCGCCCAGTTCTCGTACAAACCGTGGCCAAATTGTATGGAAAAACTGAAGAGTCAATACCTGCCGCGGTTGCAATTGAGTGCCTCCACACCTATACGCTGATTCACGATGATCTTCCGGGCATTGACAACAGTAACCTACGTCGTGGTCGCCCCACTTGCCACAAACAATATGACGAGGCTACAGCCATCCTCGCAGGTGATGCCCTACTAACCTATGCATTCGAACTTCTCAGCAGAGAATATTTGGAGACGCCTAGCGTTGCGACCAATATGGTTTTGGAACTGACAACCACCAGCGGCAGCCAAAAATTAATTGGAGGTCAAATGGAGGATATTCTCGGTGAAAACAAGCAACTGAATGGCGATGATTTGGATTACATTCACCTGAATAAAACGGCTGCTTTGATTTCCGCGGCACTCGTAATGGGTGGTATTGTAGGCAACGCATCTCAGGAGGATCTAGATAAGCTGCGCGAAGTCGGTCGCCTCATGGGCCTTACCTTCCAGATCGTAGACGACATTCTGGATGTTACCAGCGATCCTGAAACAATGGGTAAAGACACAGGATTAGATGCTGAAAACCATAAAAGCACCTATGTAACCCTTCATGGTTTGGAAAGTTCCCGTGAAAAAGCTCACGCTTTTACCCAAAAAGCAATCAGCATCGCCCGGGAACTCCCAGGCGACACTGAATTTTTAGTAAATTTGATTGGTTTAATGGAGCAGCGGCTCCATTAAGCTTCAACCTTAGCCACACTTGCTAAGGTGCGGTAGGAAACTTCAATTCCCTTTTTGAACATCTCTATATCAAGACTTTCATTAGGTGCGTGAAGCTTGCTCTTCGGTGTAAACATACCCAACATCAGAGAATCTGCTCCCAAAATGCGCTTCAAGTCGCCAATGATAGGTACACTACCCCCTTCGCGACTATAGCAAGCAGGGTTTCCATAAATATCCTTGATAGCGGCATCCATCGCTCTGAATGCATCAGCCAATACAGGACTTTGATCCGCTGGCGTATTGGAACGGTCTGGTGGTGTTACGCAATAGGCGCCCCCTGAGTGACCTATTTCAATCTCCATAGTTACACCCTCAGGGCAGCGTTCTCGAAGTGTTTTGGAAACCAATTCCAAAATCGCATATGGATCTTGATCAGGAACAACACGACAGCTGATTTTAACAAATGCTTCAGATGGAACAATTGTTTTAGAACCTTCACCCTGATAGCCACCACCTATACCATTGTATTCCAATGTAGGAAGAAAACGAATGCATTCGGAAGCAGTATAGCCCTTGTGTTTGAATAGAGCTGGAACACCAAGAAATTCTTTCAGGCTTTCTTCGCCATCATCCATACGTTTCAATTCTTCTCGTTCCCATGCTTCAGGAAATTGAACGTCATCATAAAAACCGGGAACGTTTACTTTGCCATCTTCATCATGCAGAGTAGCACAAAGCTTTGCCAAAGCCATAATTGGATTCACCACAGCACCACCATACATACCTGAGTGCAGATCTGAGTTTGGTCCAGTGAGCTTAACATCCATACAAGCTACACCACGCAAACCAGTCGTAATCATGATTTCATCTTCACTTTTGCTGGAAGTATCGGAAAGCAGGATAAAATCAACATCCAGAAGATCCTTATACTTTTCAATAAAACCATTGAAACTGGGACTACCAATTTCCTCTTCACCTTCGATGAGGAAAGTCACGCGCAAAGGCACATCAGGATACTTTTCCAGCAATTTGGCAAAGCCCGCAATATTCACCATCATAGGGCCTTTATTGTCGGCAGAGCCACGTCCGTAAAGACGTCCATCCTTAATGGTTGGCTCAAAAGGAGGTGTTTCCCAAAGCTCGATTGGATCGGCTGGCTGCACATCGTAGTGGCCGTAAATCATAACGTGAGGCCATTCTTTAGGGCCTTCACGACGAGCCAAAACAACAGGGTGCAAAGGTGTTTCAGCAATTTCTACCTTTAGCCCCATTTCCTTAAGAAGACCTGCGATATGATCACGTGCTCCGCACATACCTTCTTTGAAACTGGGATCGGTGGAAACGCTAGGGTGTTTGATGAATTGTTCTACCGCTTCTACTGGATTAAACATACCTGAGAAATAATGCTCCCATAAGAACTCGGCAAGGGCGAACTACTCGAACACTGTAGTTCTTTGAGAAAGTTCCTTTTTTATGGCATCCATCAGCGGTTTATCCTTCTTTAAGTCAAAAGGGATAGCCGGTATTTTATTCCACCAATATACCAAAGGAGAATTCTTCCTTTTATCTTCTTCCTCTTCATCATAACGAGGATGTATATGCACATGCAAGGCTCTGTCTATGTTCCCTAGAATAGAGTAATTTATAATCGACGGATTTAGAACACTCATAAGAGCATCACCTACAGCCGACATATCCCACAAGAATTGTTTACGCTGATTTTCTTCCAACTCATTCAGGTTATCTACAATAGGATCTGCTATTAAAACACAGTAGCCTTTCAAGCGTTGATCATCTCCCAAAACAACCCATCCCGAAGGAACTCGGGCAATTACGGTCTGGTTCTTTCTCTCTTTAGCAAGAGCAATTCGCTCGTGGATTAATGTTGGATACTTTTTCATTAACAAAGCCCTTCTGTTTCAATATCTAGGACAGATCTCAACTCCGATGTATTCTCATCAAAATCGGTGTATTTCTTCCCATAATTCAGGTTAAAAGTATAATCAAAATCTTTGGGATTCTTCCCCTGTATATGCTGAAGAATAGTTTCCAGCTTATCAAAAGCTTTCGCCAGTTTTGCTTCCTTGGTTTCCGCAGCTTCATATTCGTCCCATAAAGCCAAAAACTCTTCTTTCAGAGTCTTATCCAAGGGTTCAATGATGGTTATAAAATCATTCCGTTCCGCGTCTGCCTTGCTTCCCATTTTAGCCTGTTCCACTGCGGAGATATCTCCATGAATGGCTTCCCCAAGATCATGAATGAGGCATATCTTAAGCAATTTATGGAAATCCAATTCAGGATATTCACGCTCAAAGAGCAGAATCATTAAACACAAACGCCATGTATGCTCAGCCGTGCTTTCCTGGCGTCCATCATCCGTCCATGCGGTTCTCAGAGTACTTTTTAGCTTCTCAGCATTCTTTAAGAAATCTAAAACACCTTTTAGGTCTGTATTCATTACTGTTACCCATTAAATCACATATACAAACGTTTTAGCAATCATCCAGTCCAATAAAAAAGGCCACACTACAAAGTAGTATGACCTTTTAAAGTTGTATAGAACTAGGGCTAGTGGCGGAAGTGACGGTTTCCTGTGAATACCATTGTCATGCCGCGTTCGTCAGCAGCCTTGATCACTTCTTCGTCACGCACGGAACCGCCTGGTTGGATCGCAGCAGTTGCACCTGCATCAGCAGCAGCCAAAAGACCGTCAGCAAACGGGAAGAATGCGTCGGAAGCCACAATGGAACCTTCCAAGGACAAATCTGCCTGACCAGCCTTCCAAACAGCAATCTGGGAGCTATCTACACGAGACATCTGACCAGCACCTACACCGAGAGTTCTTTCTGCTGAAGCGTAAACTATGGCATTGCTCTTAACGTGCTTAACAACCTTCCAGCCAAATTCCATGGCGGCCCATTCAGCTTCGGTTGGTTGACGCTTGGTAACTACCTTACAGTTGCGGATATTTACCATCTTGGTATCACGATCCTGAACGAGGAAGCCACCAACAACAGAACGAACATCCAGCATATCTTCAGAACCCAAAGGAGCTTTATTGATCATCAGGCGAAGATTCTTGCGTTTACTAAACTGAGCCAAGGCATCTTCGTCAAAGGCAGGAGCAATCACGATTTCACAGAAGATTTCGCGAATTCGTTCAGCCAAAGCACCTGTTACGGTGTTGTTCACTACAATAATGCCACCAAATGGAGCCTGCTTGTCAGTTTCGAAAGCTTGATCCCATGCTTCGCAAAGGTCATCAGCACTGGCAACGCCACAAGGATTCGTGTGTTTCAAGATACCAACTGTTGGCTTGCGGTATTCACCTATCAAGTAAGTGGCAGCAGTAATATCAATGATGTTATTGAAAGAAAGTTCCTTACCCTGCAACTGCTCAAAACATTCATGGAAACGACCATAAAGCTTAGCACGTTGGTGTGGGTTTTCGCCATAACGCAAGGCTTGAGCAACAGGAGCATCCACCTTTAAAGTATCAGGCAAGCCCAATGCATCTGGATTTGGTTCCATTACCTGCTCTTCTAACCACTTGGAAATAGCACCATCGTAAGCACTCGTGCGTTGGAATACCTTAAGGGCAAGCTCCTTACGCATCTGCAACATAGAAACTTCGTCGCCAGACAAACCTTCAATCACCTTAGTGTAGTCTGCTGGATCACAAACAACGGTTACAGAATCATGATTCTTGGCTGCACTACGCAGCATGGAAGGACCACCAATATCAATTTTTTCAATAGCTTCTTCCCAAGTGACACCTGGGCGTGCAACGGTTTCCTCAAATGGATAAAGGTTCACAACAACCAAATCGATCATATCGATTCCGTTAGCCTTAGCCTGATCCAAATGATCCTGTTTATCGCGACGGCAAAGCAATCCACCATGTATTTTGGGGTGTAAGGTCTTTACGCGACCTTCCATCATTTCCGGAAAACCAGTATGTTCACTGACATCTGTCACCGGAAGACCTTCTTCTTTAAGAATAGTTGCTGTGCCACCGGTAGAGAGAATGCGGTAGCCATGCTTTTTAACCAGTTCTGTGGCGAAATCCAAGATTCCGTCTTTATAAAAGACCGAAATTAAGGCGAGTTTTTCCATGGGATATTAGTTGTATCTATAGGATTTAGTTGCAAGAAAAAAGACAGAGGCTCAACTGCCTTCCACTGCTTTGGTTTCTGCTTCTGTGTCCTTATCAAAGGATTCAGATGCGAAAGTTTCTGTATCAGGCAAGATCAGCTTATAAGCATTGATTTTATCAACACTGACTTCAGCTTCATCAAAAGACACATTCAATAAATGACCGCCTGCTTGCTTGTCATCAGACAAAAAGTGTAAATGGAACCCCGGTACATTGATTCCCTTCACATATGCCGGGCAATAAAAACCAACCAATACACCATCAATATTCTCAAAATTGAATTCAGGCTGATGTTTCACGACCTCAACCAACGGCTTGTATGGCTTATCCTGAGCAGGAACACTACGCGTATGCACTTTTGTGAAATGCCCCTTCACCTGGAAGGCATAAAAAAGGTTTGGATTTTTGATATATCCATTAAGTACATCTTTTAGCTGGGAATAGGATGCAACATTTGCAACCGTCTCTTTTGTCTCAGGATCAAAATCGACAGCACAGGCAAAAGGTGTTGTCGTTTTATCATCAGGAACAACGACCTCTCCACTGGATTTTACTTGATAAACGGTATCCTTATAAAGCACCATCTCACCGTTCAAAGCATCGAAAGTTCCAATCCCCAGAGTTCCCTGCTTTTTTAAATCCGCCAACGTTGTGACTCCATCATAATCACCTGCAAGAAGAGCATCTAATGTAGAGTACTGAACTAAAGATTGTTGATCATCTCCTATCTCAACGCTAATTGTTGCAGAAAATTCAGAATGTTCGTAGGTTAGTACACCAATAACACAAACAATAATAGCAAAAAGGAAAAGATAGATTTTGTTCTTCATAAAGGGTATTAGTCAATTAATTCAAAACGCCCCATGTCTCTATTCTTCTTCACTTTATGGGACGGAAATATTTGTCCATTCATTGCAATATATACACCTTCAGGCATCGCCTGTAAGGCGGCCAATGCAAACCCTATATTAAAAATGGCATCTGTCTGGTGGAAACGAGCAGGGATCAAGCTACCAGTAAGCACAATAACTTTTCCCTTTACATCTCGAAGTAAAGCCCCTGTTGCTGCCATGGTATCCGTACCATGGGTAATTAAGATATGTTTACAGGGATCCGCTTCCACATATTTACGGATTTTTATGCGATCTTCATCAGTCATTTCCAGACTGTCCTTACGCATTACCTGCTTTACTTCAAAGTCGAAGCCTACATGGATATCCTTTAGAACTTCACCTATCTGTGGTTCTCCTACCTGAAATTCACTCAGTTCGTCGAAATATACTTTATCAATAGTACCTCCGGCCGTTATAATCTTAATATCCATTCTATATTTTCGTTACTTACCTCTTTTACAAAACCGTAAAAATAAACTACATACGGCATAAATCCAAGGTAAGAGTGTTGATCCTAGAGAATATTCTTAAAAATACAAGAAGAGTTAGACCATTTGTTGCAGAAGCTGAGACAAAGGAAGAATCAATGCCAAGACAAGCCCGCCAACATAGAATGAGAGTAGAACTACAAGAACTGGTTCCATTAGTTTTCCAATCCGAGCCAATACATCTTCTTCTCTCCTAAAAAAAGTATCGGATAACTCCATACAGGATTCAAAAACTTGCCCTCTTTTTTCTCCATCTACAATCATCTGCAAATCTGTTTCACTTAGAAGAAAAGCATCATCTAAAGCCTGCGAAAGGTATATACCATGCTGCATTTGATCCTCCAAATCCCTAAAAACAGTTTCCATGAAGTCTCTAGCCAACACATGACAAACCTGATGCATCGCACTTAAAGACGAAAACCCTGAACGGCCAAGTAACCCATACATACTAAAAAAACGTCCCATAAGACTATACCACTTTAGCTTACCAACTAATGGTAACCTAAAAAGGAATGCCTCAATTTGATATGTGCATGACTGCCTTTTGCTGCGTCTTTTAAAGAAAATAAATAGAGCAATAAAAAGAAAAAAAGCTATCGGGAATAAAAGGACTACACTTGATGCGTACTTAAAAACCATTTCGGAAAAAAACGGAAGATTTTCCCCCATTAACATATCATGGAAGAGACTCTCAAATTTAGGTAATATAAAAAAGACGTAGAAAACTCCTACAAACATAGACATAAGAAGCACAATTCCCGGGTATAGTAGTGTTAACAGGGTTTGCCTTCGAAGCTCCAGATACCTTTTTTGATTTTCAGCAACCCAAATGAGGCTATCTCCCAAAACTCCTGACTGCTCACCTCCTTCTATAACACCACACATTAAATCATCAAAGAGATGTGGATATTCACGACATGCTTCCGAGAAAAAATGTCCTTCTAAAACCTGGCGCCGTATCCCTCCAAGAATCTCCTTAAACGAATTCCTAGGACAGGATATATACAAAGAATCCAAAGCCGCGTTTAATGAAGTTCCTGAATTGAGCAAACGTCCAAGATTCTGCAAAAAAAGTATTTTTGCCCAAACACCTTTATGGAGTCTATCCGTATGTGAATACTTCATCCAAAATGGAGTCTTTATAGGCATCGATCAACCTCCTCCCATGTCGTTAAACCACTCTCAACAGCTAATCGGGAAGACTTTTTTAAATCTGTATTCTCCGAATTTCTAAAGATCAGATTCTTCAAATCATCTACCGACAATTGATCTTTTATGCCCAATAGAATCTCTTTGCTCATTCTAACACTTTCAAAAATGCCTATCTGACCAATATACCCTTGATTAAAACACTGAGTGCATCCCACAGCATTCCAATACTTCCCTTCAACATTCCTTATCTCCTGGCGACATCTCGTACACAACCGCCTCATCAGACGTTGGGCTATAACATGCGTTAATACAGAAGTTAGAATAGATGGACTGACTCCCATATGCAATAAACGGGTGATTGCCTGAACGGTATTGGATGAATGTATACTGGTTAGTATCATATGTCCCGTTAAACCAGCTCTAAAAGCAAGTTTGGCCGTTTCAGAATCACGGATTTCTCCCACCAAAATAACATCTGGATCTTGTCGTAAGAAAGACCTTATTAAAGCTGCAAAACCAAGGTTTGCGTGCGGCTGAACAGCAACCTGAGTGCAATCCTCCAAAAGATACTCGACAGGATCCTCTGCACTCAGAATCTTTTTATGCACACGATCCATCTCTTCCAACGTTGCATATAGTGTTGTGGTTTTACCAGCTCCCGTAGGACCACATACAAGCAACATTCCATGCGCTTTTCTTATGGTTTCCCGTATTGCATCAGCTACTTTGGGACGCATTCCCAATTCATCCAAAGACAGGCGTATACGCAAAGGATCCAAGACACGAAGCACAATACTCTCCCCTTCAACCAAGGGAATCGCTGAAACACGAAAATCAATCTGAATACTATCTTTTGAAATACTGAAGCGACCATCCTGAGCAGTAAGCCGGCTAGCAGGATCCATCCCGGACATCAGTTTAATTCTAGCAATAACAGATTTGGATAAATCAGAGTTCAATGAATATAAAACAAATAAACGCCCTCCTATACGGCATCGAAAATGGTAGGAATCATCAGATGGCTCCAAATGAATATCCGTAGCCCCCTGACGATAACATTCCAATAGAATCTCTTGAAGAAAAGTCTCTATTGTGGCCAATTTATTCTCATTAATATTCATTCACAGTGTACCCAGTAATCTTCAATTCCAATATCTCCAGAAATGAGTTTTTCATTAAGGGAAGATTCTAAAGAAGAATAATTCATAGAAGAACGATTCCGGTATCCCAGACTACCTTTCTCTAAAATTTCACTCCTCAAAAATTCATCCATAACAAGTATCTCAAAAACAGCAGTTTGCCTATAATAGCCTGTTCCAAGACAATGCCCGCACCCTTTTCCCTTTTTATAAAGGGGGGCATTACTACCTGTGCTTTCTAGTAGATCATTTTCGACCTGCACTCTACAATTTGGACAAAGCATTGGAATCAGCCGTTGAGAAACGACAGCCTGTAATGCTGTCACCAGAGACACACGATCGACTGCTAAATCAAGCATACGATCAATCACTCCAAAGACATTTTTGCTATGCACTGTAGACATAAGGAAATGACCGCTTAAAGCAGCATTAACGGCCAGGGAAGCCGTTTCTGAATCACGAATCTCTCCAAGGAGAATAACATCTGGACTTTGCCTCAAAACGGCTTTTAGAGCATCTGCATAACCTAATCCTGCTCGTTTATTGACCTGAATTTGGTTAACTCCTTTTAACCTAATTTCCACAGGATCTTCGATGGTTATTAATTTGCGCTCAACCGTATTCATTTCCCTCAACCAAGAGTACAAGGTTGTGCTTTTTCCTGACCCCGTAGGGCCAGAGATCAAAACCATTCCATCTCTTAATTTCAGCAAATTTCGGCAGTTCTGCTCTTGAGAACAATTCAGCCCTAATTTTGATATTGCTGGTGTAGCGGATTCAACAGGCAATAATCGTAATACAAGACTAATTCCCTCAGAACCAATAACAGAAGATACTCGGATTTCGATAGGAAAACCTCCATTCAAAACCCTAAAAGCTCCATCCTGTGGTTTGAGAGGTTCGCTGGCATCCATACCAGCTTTTTGCATAATAAAAGTAATCAAATGCTCTCCTGAAATCCGATTAAGCAACTGTATTTCTTCCAACTTTCCACGTATGCGGTTACGAACACGGGCATAGTTCTTTTTTTGCTCAAAATGAATATCTGTAGCACTAGCCTTAATAGCACTTTCAAGACTTTCACTAAATAGAGTATCAATGGATATATCCCATGCGTTTGGAACCTCTACAATGTTTGCTTCATTCTTAAGATCACAACAAACCCCTGCCCAGAGAGAATCCATTCGTTGTGGTGATATCAACAAATAATGTACCGCAAAAGATTCATTCTCTAAGACTTGAAAAACAACATCATTTGTTGGGTTATCAACAAAAACATCCAACGATGCATCTGTCTTTCGGAACGGAAAAACCCTTAGTTCTTGATACTTTTCCAAATCAACTACCTGCGGTAAATCATGAATATTTCCCGCAGGCAAATTTTCCCCAACTAACATTCGATATTTTCGAGCCAACGCCTGAGTTAACTCTAAAACCGTAATCGATCCTTTTTGAAGGTATGCATTAAAGGAATCGTCTAATCCATCGGGGTCAATCTCGTCTGGTAATGGGGCAGAAATCTCTCCATCAACAAAAAGCTGGTACCATAATCTACTAAGAAGCAACACAGATAACGGTTATACATATCAATATATAATTTTCAAGTACAACAAAAGAGAGACTAATAAAGTCTCTCTTTCACGTCATCAATAAATTACTTTGAAACTATCCCTGCAAACTCATGAGGAACTCTGCATTAGTCTTTGTTTTCTTAATGCGGTTAATAAGCATCTCCATCGCTTCCGTTGAAGGAACTCCCTTCATTGCTCTACGCAAACCATAGACTTTACGCATTTCATCAGGGTGATAAAGAAGCTCCTCCTTACGGGTTCCAGACTTTTCCAGAGAAATGGCGGGGAAAATACGCTTGTCAATCAATGCACGATCCAAGTGCAATTCCATGTTACCTGTTCCCTTGAATTCTTCGAAGATAACCTCATCCATACGACTTCCAGTTTCAACCAAAGCCGTTCCAAGAATAGTCAAGCTGCCACCACCCTCGATATTACGAGCAGAACCAAAGAAACGCTTTGGACGTTGAAGCGCATTTGCTTCCACACCTCCAGACAGGATTTTTCCGCTATTGGCAGCCAATGCATTGTAAGCGCGAGCCAAACGCGTAATAGAGTCCAAAAGGATAACTACATGTTCCCCGCTTTCTACCATACGACGTGCTTTGGCAATTACCATTTCAGCCGCATGCACATGGCTTTCAGGAGTTTCATCAAAAGTTGAGGCAATCACTTCGCCACGAGTTATCTGGCGACGAAAATCCGTTACTTCTTCAGGACGTTCATCTACGAGAAGGATAATCAAATGAGCTTCAGGATTGTTTTCCAAAATAGAATTGGCAATTCCCTGCTGCAAAACAGTCTTACCTGTTCTTGGAGGAGCCACAATCAATCCACGTTGCCCTTTTCCAATTGGAGTCAGTAAATCAACGGTACGCATGGAGATATTATCCCATTTGGCATCTGGACTGGTTTCCAGCAACAAACGCTCGAGAGGATAATATGGAGTCAAATCTTCAAATGGAACTACATGCAGATTTTCTTCGGGATCTTTCCCCATAATGCTGACAACGCGAATCGCATATGGAGTGGTTTCCCCTTCAATGCCAGATTCCTCATTATCTTCACGAGAAGGCATAATCTGAGCCTTAACAATATGGCCACGCTTTATTCCATAACGTTTAATAACTGCAGAAGAAACGAAAGTATTTAAAGGTTTAATACGATAGTTGTCATATTCATATACCAATAACCCATATCCCAACTCATTGGTTTCAAGAATACCTTCAACTTCGATAGCCACCTTCAGTTCTGCAGCCTTTCTAAAGATCAATTCCAAGATTTCCTGGCGAATTGGAGCGCTATCGAGAACAATTTCAAATTCTGTTGCAGCATAATCCACCAAATCCATCAAAGGCATTATCGCCAACTTGTTAAAATCAACCACTTTATCAGAAACAGAAGATTGTTCAGTGGCTAAAACCGTCATCGCCTCAAAATCACTCAAAAGCTCAAACTGAGCTAAAGAGCCAACATTCATCGCTACGCCCTCTTCAATACCAAAGGCTTCTGCACGAACACGCTTTTTATTCTGATTATTGAAGCGATTATTCTTCCTAGGCTTCTGATTTTGAGGTTTTCCTCTATTTTGGTTTGGGTTTTGTTTACCCTTAAAATCCCGTTTATTGTTAGGCTTACCCTTAAAATCTCGTTTTTT
>ENA-ORCX01000292-ORCX01000292.1-marine-metagenome-genome-assembly--contig:-NODE-292-length-26393-cov-3.480278_pt1 | contig 26393 bp, 26 predicted proteins | sample MGYA00248630_ERZ508518 | MGnify/ENA primary metagenome ERZ508518 (study PRJEB26188, sample SAMN06268768) | marine metagenome | isolation source: Bioluminescent Bay, La Paraguera, Puerto Rico | place...
GGCCCGCTGCGGCAAAAACGCATTGGCTGTCTGCACCGTATCCGATCATATCCTGACAGGGGAGCAGACCACCGCCCAGGAGAGGCAGACATCCTTCACCCAGATGATGGAGGTCGCCCTGGAGACGGCGGCGGCGATGGGATGATACAGCGCGTATTTCTGATCATACTGGACAGCGTGGGGGCGGGAGCGGCGCCGGACGCCGCCGATTTCGGCGACGAAGGGGCCAATACCCTGCGCTCCGTCAGCGCCTCGGATACATTCAGTGCCGATACCATGCTTGCTATGGGGCTCGGCAATATCGACGGCCTGTCCTTTCTGGGCCCGGTGGACCGTCCCACCGCCGCCACGGCACGTCTCACCGAGCGCTCCCGGGGCAAGGATACCACCATCGGCCACTGGGAGATCGCGGGCATCATATCCGACAAACCCATGCCCACCTTCCCGAATGGATTTCCCGACGAGGTGATCGACGCGTTTCAAAAAGCAACCGGGCGGGGGGTGCTCTGCAACCGTCCCTATTCGGGGACCGAGGTGATCGCCGACTACGGGAAACAGCATGTGGAGACCGGCGATCTGATCGTATACACTTCGGCGGACAGCGTCTTTCAGATCGCCGCCCATGAGGCCGTCGTAGCCCCCGCGCAATTGTACGAATACTGCCGCGCCGCCCGGAAAATCCTACAGGGGGACTATGGGGTTGGCCGGGTCATCGCCCGTCCCTTCGTGGGACAATACCCCCATTACACACGCACGGCAAATCGCCACGATTTCTCCCTGGAGCCAACGGGCGAGACGGTACTCGACGCCATGAAGGCTGCAGGCTACGATGTGGTGGCGGTGGGCAAGATCACCGATATATTCGCCGGGCGCGGCGTCACCAGATCTATCTTTACCCACAGCAACGCGGAGGGCATGGCCTGTGTCGATGATATCGCCGGCGACGACTTCACCGGCCTTTGCTTTGTCAATCTGGTGGATTACGATATGCTGTACGGCCACCGCAACGATATCGACGGCTATGCGGCCGCATTGGCCGCGTTTGACCGCTGGCTTAAGTCCTTTTTGCCCAGGCTTACGGCCGGGGATGTCCTGATGATCACCGCCGACCATGGGTGCGATCCCGGCGATAGCAGCACCGATCATACCCGGGAGTATGTGCCATTGCTGGCGTACGGGACGGGCATCCGGCCGGTGAACATGGGCACCCGGAGAAGCTTCGCCGATATCGCGGCCACCATTGCCGAATGGTTCGATATATCCCTCGATACCCGGGGCGAAAGCTTTGCCGGGAAGATCACCAAATAATGCAGGAGGCCGATATGGATAAACAGGGACTCGTGGATCTCGCGGTACAGGCGATGGATAACGCCTATGCGCCCTATTCGGGCTACAAAGTCGGCGCGGCGCTGCTGAGTGACGGGGGCAAGGTCTCTCTGGGCTGCAATATCGAAAACGTGTCCTTTTCCCCCACCAACTGCGCCGAGCGGACCGCCTTTTTTAAGGCTGTCAGCGAGGGGACGCGCGATTTCTCCGCCATCGCCATCGTGGGGGGCAAGGATGGCGTGATCACCGGCACGTTTCCTCCCTGCGGCGTGTGCCGCCAGGTGATGGTGGAATTCTGCGACCCGGATACGTTTACCGTTATACTGGGAAAACAAGACGGGTATGAAGAATATACGCTGAAGGAGCTTCTTCCCCTGGGCTTCAACAAAAATAATCTCAGTGAGCCATAAAGATGACGGGGGGAAAATGCTGAATATACATAGATAATATGGTATAATGAATGAGGTTTTGGCTGAACATGATAAAGGGAGGTTTATTATGAAAAAAATCGTCACACTGCTCATGGCAATTCTCATGGTCTGCGGCCTGGTATTGACCGGCTGCGGGGCCCAGGAGAAGTATGAAATCGCGCTGATTACCGATGTCGGCAACATCGATGATCAGTCCTTCAACCAGGCATCCTGGGAAGGCACGAAGGCCTATGCGGAAGCCAACGACAAGACCTACGCGTATTACCGTCCCACCGAGGACTCCACCAATGCCCGGGTCGACTCCATCAACGCCGCCATCGATAAAGGCGCTGAAGCGATCGTCTGCCCCGGCTATCTCTTTGAGGAGACCATCTATGCGGTCCAGGATCAGCATCCGGACGTCCAGTTTTTGCTGTTGGACGGCGAGCCCCATGACGCCGACTACAATTACAGCACCTCGTCCAATGTACACTGCATCCTGTACCGTGAGGAACAGGCGGGCTACCTGGCCGGTTATGCCGCTGTAAAAGACGGCTACACCCAGCTCGGTTTCCTGGGCGGAATGGCGGTTCCCGCTGTGGTGCGGTACGGCTATGGATATGTACAGGGCGCCAACGACGCCGCGAAGGAAATGGGCATCACCGATGAGATCTCGATCAAGTACTGGTACTCCGGCGTATTCGTGCCCAACGACGATATCAAGACAAAGATGGACGGCTGGTATACCAGCGGGACCGAAGTCGTCTTCGCCTGCGGCGGCGGTATCTATCTCTCCGCCTTAGCGGCGGCGGAAGCCTCCGACGGCGGCAAGATCATCGGCGTGGACGTGGACCAGTCCAGCGTGTCGCCGTTGATCATCACGTCGGCCATGAAGGAACTCTCCAACTCTGTCATCATCGCCCTGACCGATCTCTATGAGAACGGCGGGGAATGGAGCGAAGAGTACGCAGGGACCACCGATGTGCTCGGCGCTGCCGAAGACTGCGTCGGTCTGCCCACCGCAGAGGACTCCTGGCGGTTTGATACCTTCACCGTGGAGGAGTACAACGCCCTCTTTGAGCAGGTCAAGAGCGGTGAGATCACGATCTCCGATGAAAGCGATCCGGAAGTCACCCCGGAGGTCGAGATCGCGGTTGAGTATCAGAAATAAGAACGCATTCTACAAACAGTGACTCGTAAAGGGCTGGGCGTAAAAGCCTGGCCCTTTATGTTTTTTAGTGGTATTGCGAAGCAACCAAAGGGGAGAGGACTTGACGTCCCCGAGCCTTTTATCTCGGATTGAGGTGTCTTGTATGAGTGAATATATCATAGAGATGATAGACATCACCAAGGAGTTCCCCGGTGTCAAAGCAAACGACGACATCACACTCCAGATCCAAAAAGGAGAGGTCCACGCCCTGCTGGGTGAGAACGGCGCTGGGAAATCCACACTGATGAGCGTGCTTTTCGGGCTCTATCAGCCGGACCAGGGCCATATCAAAATAGACGGGCAGCCCGTCGAGATCAGAAACCCCAACGACGCCAACGCGCTGCACATCGGCATGGTCCACCAGCATTTCAAATTGGTCGAGTGCTTTACCGTGCTGGAAAACATCATACTGGGGGTGGAGCCCAACGATCTGGGCTTTCTGAAAAAGAAAGAAGCGCGGGAAAAGGTCGTTTCCTTGAGCGAAAAATACGGGTTGAGCGTCGATCCGGACGCCGTTGTCTCCGACATCACCGTGGGGATGCAGCAGCGTGTCGAGATACTCAAGATGCTCTACCGGGATAATGATATATTGATTTTTGACGAGCCCACCGCGGTGCTGACGCCCCAGGAGATCAACGAGCTGATGGAGATCATGCGCCAGTTTGCCGACGAGGGCAAGTCGATCCTCTTTATCTCCCATAAATTGAACGAAATCATGGCTGTCGCCGACCGTTGTACGGTGCTGCGCAGGGGCAAGTGCATCGGCACCGTCAATACGGATGATACCACCGTAGAGGAACTCTCCAGGATGATGGTGGGACGGGATGTCAGCTTCTCGGTGGAAAAGAGTGAGACCGAGATCGGAGATACCGTACTGTCGGTACGGAATATGACCGCTTCGGGCGCAAGCAAGAAGGAAGCCGTCAGGGACGTATCCTTCGATGTGCGCGGCGGCGAGATCCTCTGTATCGCCGGGATCGAAGGCAATGGGCAGTCGGAATTGATCTACGCCCTGACCGGACTGGATAAAATCAATCAGGGCAAGGTCGAGCTCTGCGGACAGGATATCACCAGGGCCACGATCCGCAATCGTTCCAAAAGCGGTATGAGCCATATCCCGGAGGACCGGCACAAATACGGTCTGATCCTGGATTTCTCCCTGGAGCAGAACCTGGTGCTGGAGCGGTACTGGCAGCCGGAATTTCAGTCCCGCGGATTCATCAAGGACGGCGCTGTTCGCCAGTACGCTGAGGGCTTGATCGAAAAATATGATATCCGCAGCGGCCAGGGGCCGGTCACGGATACCCGGAGTATGTCGGGAGGAAACCAGCAGAAAGCCATCGTGGCCAGGGAGATCGATAAAAATCCCGAGCTTTTGGTGGCGGTGCAGCCTACCCGCGGGCTGGATGTGGGGGCCATCGAGTATATCCACAAGCAGCTCGTCGCCCAGCGTGACGCGGGCAAAGCGGTCCTGCTGATGTCCCTCGAACTGGATGAAGTCATGGATGTCAGCGACCGGATACTGGTGATGTACGAGGGAGAGATCGTCGGGGAGTTTGACCCCGATACCACCACCGTCGATGAACTCGGCCTGTACATGGTGGGCGCCAAGCGGCAGCAAGCCTATCAGCAAAAGGAGGCAAAGGCATGAATCGTATCCAGGAACTATTCGCCCGGCGCGGGGTCAAGAGCATATTTGCCTCTCTATTATCCATCGTCATCGGGCTGTTTATCGGGTTGCTGCTGCTCTTCGGATTTAACGCGCCCTATGCCGTCGGCGGATTTTTCAAGATACTCAATACCGGATTTTCCAGTGCGTACAATTTCTCAAAGGTGCTGTATCAGGCCGCTCCGTTGATCCTCACCGGGCTCTCGGTGGGATTTGCGTTCAAGACCGGTCTTTTCAATATCGGCGCATCCGGGCAGTATACCATGGGCGCTTTTTTCGGACTGGTCGCCGCGATCCAATTCCAGCTGCCCTGGTATGTGGCCGTGCTGGCCGCCATGATCGGCGGCGCCGTCTGGGGGCTGTTCCCCGGTCTTTTCAAGGCGCTGTTCAATGTCAATGAAGTCATTACGTCCATCATGTTCAACTGGATCAGCTTGTTTTTGGTGAACCTCTTATTGGCGAACATGCCCATGATGCTCGCGAATTACTGGGGAGCCGCCAACCCCGACCGTACCGCCAGCGTGGCCACCGCCAATTCCAATGCGCTGATCCCTACTTTGGGACTGGACAAACTGCTGCATTCCGACTATATGAACATCAGTATATTCCTGGCCATAGGTGTGGCTGTCATATGCTATATCATACTCAACAAGACGACCTTTGGATATGAATTGAAGGCCTGCGGATATAACCGCAACGCCAGCGTATACGCCGGCATCAATGCCAAGAGAAATATCGTATTGTCCATGGTCATAGCCGGCGCTCTGGCGGGACTGGGCGGCGCCATCAGCTACTTAAACGGTCCGGTCCAGTACGTCATCAAAAAGGAGATCTTGATGATGGGCTTCAACGGGATCCCGGTCGCCCTGCTGGCCGCGGCCAATCCCATCGGGATTATTTTCAGCGGTTTCTTTATCTCGTACATACAGATCGGCGGCAACGCCCTGCAGCCCGAGTTCAGCTCCGAGATCATCAATATCATCATCGCGGCGATCATCTACCTGAGCGCGGTATCCCTGCTGATCAAGGAACTGATCACGCGGATACTCCGCAAAAAGAAGAAAGAGGAACTCGAGGCGCTGGATCAAAACGGTGAGGGGGTGGCGAAATGAATATATTGATCGATATCATCAGCTCCACCGTACTGTTCGCCGTTCCGCTGATGCTGGTCGCCCTGGGGGGCATGTTTACCGAGCGCAGCGGCGTGATCAATATCGCCCTGGAAGGGATCATGATCGTCGGCGCCCTTTGCAGCTGTCTTTTCATGAGTTATCTGGATGGCATCGGCTACGGGCCCGCCCATCCGCTGTTTTCGATGCTGGTGGCCATACTGATCGCGGCCGTGGCGGGCGGCATATTCTCCCTGCTGCTCGCATTTGCCGCTGTCAATCTGAAGGCCGACCAGGTCATCGGCGGTACGGCGCTGAATATATTGGCGCCTTCATTGGCGATCGTGATCACCTGGGCCGTCCAGGGCCAGGGCGAAACCACCATATTGATCCCCACCTGGGCCAGGATCACCCGGGCGACCATGGGTCTTGGGGAGGGCGGCGGTTTTGTGTCGGACTTGATCTACAAAAACCTCTATCTGACCACCCCGATCGCGTTCCTGGTGCTGATCCTGTCCATCATCCTGCTGTACAAGACGCGGTTTGGGCTGCGCCTGCGCTCCTGCGGCGAGCATCCCCAGGCGGCGGATTCGGTGGGTATCAATGTCTATAAGATGCGGTATGCCGGCGTCGCGATTTCCGGCGTATTGGCGGGTGTCGGCGGTTTGGCGTTCACCATGGCGGCGGGTTCGGGATTTCAGGCCACCGTGGCCGGGTACGGGTTCCTGGCGCTGGCCGTGATGATCTTCGGCAACTGGAAACCGGTGAATATATTGGGGGCGTCCATTTTCTTCGCATTGTTCAAGATCATCGGCTCCTACAGCTCCGCCCTGCCCTTTTTGCCTGATTTCAACAATGTGAATAGCTCCGAATACATCTACCTCATGCTGCCCTACGTGGTGACCATGATCGTGCTGGTCCTGACCTCCAAGCGCTCGGCGGCCCCCAAGGCGGAAGGGATTCCCTACGACAAGGGGAAGCGGTAAGGGGAGCTGGTGTCGATCTATGGTATTTTCAGTCCCACCCCATTGGGGTGGGATTTCTTTTGCAAGATATAATTTTTCTATTGACTTATAGCGCGCTTAAAGTTATATAATGGAAACTAATACATTAAGGGGGTACATGTGTGAAAATATCGATTATCTACCACTCGGAGTCAAAAAACACGCAAAAAGTGGCCGAAACAATAGCGGATGGCGCGCGGATCACGGACGAGATCGAGGTCAAGTGCATGCCCATTGAGGATGTGGACCGTGATTTCCTGGGTGCATCCAAAGCGGTCTTCTTCGGGAGCCCCGTATACTGCGGTGCCTACTCATGGCAGATGAAAAAATGGCTTGATACCCATGATAACATGCTTGCGGGGAAGCTTGGAGCGGTTTTCGCGACGGAAAATCACCTGGGCGGGGGCGCGGATGTCGCGGAGCTGTCGCTCATAGGCTGTCTTTTGGTCTATGGCATGCTGGTGTATTCCGCGGGTGTGTCAAAGGGCGATCCATATACACATTTCGGCGCCGTATGCATCCGTGATGGAGATGAGACGCAAAAAGAACGGGCGAGGCTTTTTGGGGCGCGGATAGCGAAAAAAGCCGTCGAGGTATTTGGTGATTGAAAATCAAGCCCTGGCAGGTAGCATTCGTGTGTGTGCGGTAGCATACCCATTCGATATACTCTATAAATTATCAAAAGAAGTGAATGTAAAACAATCGATGAAGCATAAACCGGAAGTTGCGTTGTGGAAAACGCAGGGGTGAAGAGAGTGTCTCTTCATCCTTTTCTTTTTTGACCCATCATGAGTGGATGTAAATACAGCGGCGGTATGGTAAAATAAACTCGATTATCTCGTACGGCCCCGCTAGATTTCTGAATATGAGATGCTGTCACGGAAACAGCGCGGATACGACAGAGAGAGGTTGCCTATGCCCATCGTATATCTGCTGATTGCATTTATCGCTACCTGTCTGGGGACGCTGGCCGGCCTCGGTGGCGGGGTCATTATCAAGCCCGCTTTGGACACCCTGGGGGGATACGACGTTTTTGTCATAGGCGTGCTTTCCTCGGCGACGGTGCTCTCCATGTCCATGGTCTCCACTGCCCGCCGGATCATAGGCGGTGTCAGGATCGATAAAATATTGATGGTACTGGCGATCGGCGGTATCGCGGGGGGATGTATCGGAAAACAGATATTTCAGTATTTCATGATCCATATCACACCCGAGCGGTTGATTGGTCTGCAGGCGGTGATGATCATCGCTCTTTTACAGATCGCTCTTTTTAAAAACAGACTCCCTCACTGGCAGATCGACAATCTCTTTTTGGTGCTCCTGATGGGTGTCCTGCTGGGGACGCTGGCTTCGTTTCTGGGTATCGGGGGCGGCCCCATCAATGTGGCGGTGCTCTGTATGTTCTTTGCCATGGATATCAAGGAAGCGGCCGCAGGGTCCATCTTCATTATCCTTTGTTCCCAAGCCTCCAAGTTGATCGCCATGGCGCTGACCACTGGCTTCGGCCCCTATGATTACAGCATCCTATTCTACATGATACCCGCCGGAGTGGCCGGGGGCATCTTGGGTCCCATCCTCAAAAATAGGCTGTCACATCGTATTATCGAAGTGATTTTCAAGGTGGTGGTGATCGCCATTATCGTATTAAACGTATACAATATCGTTCATCTCAATACATAAAAGCCCCTGCCCTGCGGTGACTCGAACCGGTGGATGTGTCTCTGCCGGCCATGGCCAGATCGACGGGAAGGCCCTGTACGGAAGGGTGCTGGCCGGTATCGGCAAAAGGTGCAAAGCAAATGCGGTCACACCGATAAAATGACGAACGTCACAAAAAATTATGACCTGATTTTATAGTTGACACGGGGATCGATCCGCTGTAAAATAAATGTGTAAATTTAATAATTTAAAATCGCTGAAAGCCTTGGGAAATCGGCATGGTTTATAATTACAGGCAGGCATACCGGTGGCAAGGCGGTTGGCGTAAGCGTGCCCGGAGTGGGGCGGGAATGGTGGCTGAAAGATGGACAGGCCCCCGATCGACTCAGGGCAGAATATGAGAAATGACCAAAGTCAATTATTGTGTCAAGTGCGATTCTTTGATTGCCGGACATGGCAAAGCCGACACATATAAACCGATAAATTTAAAAATATAGGCGGGGAGGAAGCAGCAATGGCGTACAAATTTGGTGAGTATCTGAGAGTGAAGCGGAATAAAGCCAAGCTGACCCAGGAGCAATTGGCTTCCGCGATCGAAAAGACCGGTATGTATATCAGCAATATTGAAAAGGGGAAAAACTACGCGCCCCCCAAGCAAACCGATCTGGACGCCCTGGCGGAGAAATTGAACTTGACCCAGGAGGAACGCATCACCTTTTTTGAAGCGGCCGCCGCGGACCGCTCGACATTGCCCAAGGACATGATCGATTATATCAATAAATGCCCGTCGCTGCGGGACTTGATTCGGATTGCCATTGACAGGAATATATCGGATAATGACTGGAAAGCGTTGATTGACTCCCTGTAAGCCATGCCTGCCATCATGGGCGAGTAGCGACCGGCGTGAATCCGGCTGGCAACGAGAGGCAAGAATATGCAAAAATGACGTTAGTCAAACATGATAATTGACTAACGTCAGGTTGCATATGACTGCTGCTTCTCAGAAAAACGTCTAAACTAATTGGTTTATATGCAAATTAGGTGTTAAATCAGGCCGGCGGGCATATGGAGAAAAGCCAGTAGTTATAAGGGATTTGCCATGAAATGATCAATCGGAATCAATACCGGGGAATTTTCGTCTGACTATATGAGTGGATGAGACCGGGCAGAGAATACCAGGCAGGAGTAATGACTTACGAATCATACAGATCTGGTTTGGCCGGTTTCAGAAGGATAGATGTATATAGAAAATGACGTTTATCAAACGAAAAAGTTGACTGAAGTCACAATCGGAAATCGCCGAGAATGCTGCAAATATAAACAAATAAGTCAATTTAGCACTTTTCTCTATGCTGTATATTTCCCTACATACCGGTCTTTTTTCAATGATTGCTTGCATTCGATGACTCGTCAATAGGGCCTCCGGTGTGATGACACTATACAATACAGACACTACGTAGCAGTGTCTCTGAATCTCTCGCTGACAAGGCTGATTGATTTTTCCCTGATATCGGTGACTTGTGTCAGGGGATAAAACTGACGGAAGTCAAAATATGAAATGGGCGCAAATTGCGTGGATGTAAATAAAGTAATAAGTTTATATGGCGGCAATGGGTGAATTATAAGGCTGAAGTCTAATAATGAATGCAGTGCTTACAATACTGGATGAGAAACTGCAAGCAGCTATCCGGATAAACGAAATCCCGGGGTTACCCCGGGATTTCGTTATTATGTAGATACATGCGTCTGGCTTCAGGCTACAGGGCCCTCGTTGTTTGCCTTCAGCAGGTCCCGGATCTCGGTCAGCAGTACTTCCTGTTTGGTGGGCGCAGGGGGCTTTGGCCGCTTCTCCGGTTTTTCTCTCTTCATCCTGCCCATGAGCCGGACGAATAGGAATACGCTCACGGCGATGATCAGAAAGTCGATGATGCTCTGTATGAATAAACCGTATTGGAGCGCCGCGCTGCCGATGGTGACGCTGAGCTCGCTAAAACTGACCCCGCCCAGCAGGATGCCGATCAGGGGCATGAGGATATCATTGACCAGCGATGTGACGATCTTGCCGAAGGCGCCGCCTAGGACGACGCCCACCGCCAGGTCCAGCACATTGCCCCTGGCGATAAAGGTCTTAAAATCCTTGAAAATAGTGACTCACCCCAACTCCTTGTGATTGGTCCCTATACTACACCTTGCACATATCCCCGTTGTACACGATCCCCTTGGTGGCGTCGATGGTGGCCATGCAGCCGGTCTTGGCCAGCATCAGGGCCTTCCAGGCCGAGGCGACGACAGGGATATCCATGGCGATCCCCGCGGCGGCGGCGCCAGACTGGCCCATCTCCTCCTCGGTGATGATGCCTTTGGCCTTCTTGATCACCTGCAGCACCTCGGGGGTGGTTTTTTCGATGACCAGGATGTCCCCTTCTTTGAAATTGTGGTACAAATCCTCGATCCCGGTGGCGACATAGAGCCTGCCGGTGGCGGGGGGCAGATTGTTTCCCTGGCCGCGGAGCAATATATTGCCCAGCACATGGATCTGCAGGGTGTTGGTCATCTCCCCGATCCGGTCCGAACTGCCGGTGATGATGATGATATCTCCGTCCTTGGCGATATCGGCTTCCTTGACCTTGCTCGCCGCGTCCTCGAATAATTCCTTGCTGGTCTCCCGGTACTCGTTCATCAGCGGCGTGACCCCCCACGAGAGGGCGAGCTGGCGGTAGGTCCGGGGGATGGGGGTGATGGCGACGATATTGGTGGCGGGCCGAAAACGCGACACCATCCTGGACGTGCTCCCGGTCCGGGTGACGGTCACGATGGCGACCGCCTCCAGGTCGTGGGCGGTGGTGCAGGTGGCGTGACTGATGGCGTTGATGATGCTCCGGTTGATGCCCGGATGGATATGCTCAAATTTCTCTCCATAGTCGATGGATTTCTCGGTGCGCTCTGCGATCTTGACCATGGTTTTTATGGATTCCACCGGATAGCGTCCTGCGGCTGTCTCCCCCGACAGCATGATGGCGCTGGTGCCGTCATAGATGGCGTTGGCCACGTCGGTGATCTCCGCCCGGGTGGGCCGGGGACTGCGGATCATGGACTCCAGCATCTGGGTGGCGGTGATGACCTTCTTGCCGGCGGTGAAGCATTTGGTGATGAGCTCCTTCTGCAGATGGGGCAGCTCCTCAAAGGGGATCTCCACGCCCATGTCCCCCCGGGCCACCATGATCCCCGCCGACAGACGGATGATCTCGTCGATATGCTCGATCCCCGAGCGGTTCTCTATCTTGGCGATGAGCTCGATATGCTCACCATTGTTTTGGGCCAGGAACCGCTTCACATCCACGATGTCCTGGGCTGTGCGCACGAAGGACAGGGCGATAAAGTCCAGGTCATGCTCGATGGCGAACAGCATATCCGACTGGTCCGCTTCGCTCAAAAAAGGCATATCCAGGCAGACGTCGGGTAAATTGGCGCTCTTGTGATCGGACAAGGGGCCGCCGTGGAGCACCCGGCAGATGATATTGCCGGCTTCGATCGACTCCACCATCAATTCTATATTGCCGTCGTCCAGCAATATGCGGTTTCCAGGTTTCAGCATGGAGGGGAGATTGGCGTAATTGACAGAGACGGTCTCTTCGTCGCCCATCCGCTCCTCGGTGGTCAGGGTGAATAACGCCCCGTCCTGCAGCGTCACCCTGCGTCCCTCAAACTGGCCGATACGGACCTCGGGCCCTCGTGTATCCAGCATGATGGGCAGGGGTACGCCCATCTCCTCCCGGAGCTCCTTTAAGCGGTCGATCCGGGCGCGGTGCTCCTTGTGGGTGCCGTGGGAGAAATTGAGACGGGCTACGTTCATACCCGATTGTATCATTTGTCGCAGGACTTCCCTGTCGTCAGAAGCCGGGCCGATGGTGCATACGATCTTTGTTTTACGCATTGAACTCTCCTATTTATAAAACTTCCCAGACCATTATAGCAGAAATCAGTGCAAAGATTCACTAGCTACAGGCGGAAAGGCGTATACGAGGAAAAATCATAACACCTACTTTATATACTTTTTGATCATAATAGAAAACATATAATAAAGATACCCGCGGGATCGATCCGCGGGCTTTCTGTAAATGGCGGGGATATTACGCCTGGTCTCCGGGATAGGACTGCTGGGGCTGGGGCGGGGGATACTCGTCGGGCAGTCCCACCTCATATACGATGCCTTTCTTCTTGTCTTTACTCAATTGTATCCACGTCGCCTTAGCGGCTTCTTTATTTTCGTCTGTTTTCATCGGGCTCTCACCTCTTCCATAGTCTGTGCAGGAAAAGGCGATTATACTCCCAAGCGCCATGGGGCGCGGATGGGGAAAAACTCCTTGTAAAAATAGCCAAAAGCGATTATTGTTGAATAGAATGGGGGATTTGTATGAATATCTTGATCGTAGACAACAACAGGGAATTTGCAGAAATGACCCGGGAGTATCTGCAGGCGCAGGAGGGCTTTCACATCGCGGGAATGGCTGGCGACGGTTGGTCCGCCTATAATATGATCGTAGAGAGACAGCCCGATATCGTAGTCCTGGACGTCATCATGCCACATCTGGACGGTCTCGGCCTGCTGGAAAAGATGAGAGAAGAGGCGGTGAGCCCCAAGCCAGATGTGATCGTATTGTCAGGGATCGGCCGGCATGAAGGAATCATACAGAGCGTACTGAGACTGGGAGCGGCTGACTATATGGCCAAGCCCATCCGTATGGGCGTGCTGGCAGAGAAAATCAGGGAATTGGCGGAAAACCGATCATCGTGCCGCTGTTGATGTGAGAAGAGGCAGATGGATTGTGAATCGAGCGCCCTTCCCCGGGCCCTCGCTGAAGGCGGCCACATCGCCGCCGTGAAGAATCGCGATGGTTTTGACAAGGGCCAGCCCGATCCCGAGACCTTCATGGTCCCGTTTTCTGGCATTCTCTCCCTGGATAAAGGGATCGAATATGCTTGGTATGGTGTCAGCATCGATGCCGATCCCCGTATCGGTAATCATCAGGAGGGCTTCCCCGTTTTCTCTCGAAACACAGAGTGTGGTTTTGCCGTCTTGCTCGGTGAATTTCAATGCGTTTAACAATAGATTGCTCACTGCCTGGCGGATACGCGCCGTATCGGCCATCACATACAGGGGGCCTGGGCAGATCTGCGGTAAGAGGGTAATCCCCTTTTTCATAAAGAGGGCCTCATGATCTTGCGCACACTGCTCTACCAATCCGGTTAATTCCATTGGCTCTTTTTTTATAGTAAACTTGTTTTGGGATATGCGGGTCATATCCATTAGATCGTCGACCAGGTGGGTCAGGCCGCCGATCTGTCTGCGGATGGTGTCTTTGGCCCTGTCTATCTGTTGCCGATCATCTGAGATATCGATAACGGACAATCCGGCCATGATGGTTGCCAGCGGATTGCGGAGCTCATGTGCCAGCATACTGATGAAATGATTCTTGTTTCTGTTCACATCACGCAGCTTTTTCACCAGCGCCAGTGTCTTATCCCTGCTTTGACGCAGGGCCGCCTCCGCCTCTTTGCGCTTGGTAATATCGCTGGCGGCGCCGATCCATTCGATGATCTCCCCGTTTTCACCCAACAAGGGAACCGCCCGGGAGTAGGCCCACCCGATGCTGCCGTCGGCCTGTAGCACACGATGCTCCAGGGACAAGACGCTTTTGGTCCGGACCGCCTCTTGGATGGCATCGTTCAGATGGGGGTGGTCCAGGGGATGGATGTATGTCTCCAGCCAATTAGGATCGTTTTTCTGGGTGTCCGCCAGGAAATCCTTGCCGATTAGTTCCGTCATACAGCTCCAGTCCGGACTCATGCGGTAGATCACTTCGGAACTGGCCATCAATAGGGCGCGGTATTTTTCTTCCGCGCTCTTGGCCCGTCTTTTCTTTGGTTTTTTTGGCGGCCTGTCCCGGGGGATTTCAAAAAAGGAACACTGCTCTTGTTTTTTCTCGTCTATGGTAAAGAAGCCGGTATTGTCTGGAGCATACTGTAGGTGTGTCATCTTCCGTCCCATGCCGCAAAAAGTGCCTCCCTCACTTATGGAAAATGAAAAAATGTGATATCAGTATATCATGTTTTGTATAAAATTTGGAGGGTGGCAAAGCAGGTTGTATGCAATGGATAGATGGGGATAAAGCCATAAAAAGCCCGCTCAAAAGAGCGGGACTCGTTACGCGCCGTCGTCGGGGTTGGGTTCCTCGCTGTGGACCACCCGAGTATCATCGGGCAGTCCTTGTTCGTATTTGGAGGGTTTGTCTTTGTCTCCGCTGATGGGCTTGCTGTGAAAGCCCGTGAGTTTGTCCCGGTCTATCAAGTGCGTCACCTTCTTTTTCATAGTGTGTGCCGATCGGGATGAACTAGTATTGGGATTGTATGGGGATTTATTCATTGAGAGTTGATGGTCTTGAATGGCTTCGATGGAGTCATTGCCCTCTCCCTCACGGTCCTCTCAGGATGATCATTGTAAAGCAAGGCGCGCTTATACGGGCGCGCCTTGCTGCGGGAGACTATCTGCATGGTGTATGTCTATTGCCGGATTCCCTATATGCCCTGGGGGACATCGGCGATTGCAGGTTCTATCTCTTTTTTGTGCATGGCATGCATTTCTTTCAAAAAGGAGAGGCTCAATAGAAATGCTATGACCGTGGTCACGATATCCGCTATGGGCTGGGCGTAGATATACCCTTCAAACCCATAGAGGGCGTTCAGCAAAAATAAGAGAGGAAGATAGACCAGGCACTGCCGCCCCAATGAAATCACCATTGCCTTGACCGCTTTGCCCGTCGCCTGGAAGGTGACCAAAATGGTCACCTGCAAGCCGAAAAACGGTATGCAGACCGTAAAGGCCCTGAGAATCCGGGCGCCTGCCTCCACCGTCAATGGATCGTCGATAAAGAGTGAAATCAGTGTTTTGCCGAAGAACAGGAATATGAACATAAACGTGACGGACAGCAGTGTGCTGTACAGCATGGTCAGCTTAAATCCGGTATTGAGCCTGTCGTATTTCCGGGCTCCATAGCAATACCCCGCGAAGGGCTGATATCCCTGCGCCAGCCCCATCACCATCATAAAGGACAGGCTGGCGACACGCATCTGGACACCGTTTCCCGCTACCACATAGTCGCCGTAAGTAGATGCGAGGACATTGGCCAGCACAAAGGAAACACTCATGACCATGGCGGACAGCGCCGAGGGGATACCGATCTTGAAGGTCTGCGCATAGATCGTACCGGACGGTTTGAAATCCTTCGGCTTAATAGAAAGCAGTGTCTTTTTTGACAGGAAATGCTGTATGAAAAAGATCACCCCGAAGACATTGCCTATGACGGTCGCCCATGCGGCGCCTGCCGTACCCAGTCCCAGACCCCAGTCCAGTATAAAGATGGGATCCAGTATGATATTGGTCACGATCCCGATCAGCATTCCGTTCATGGCCTTCCGGGTGGCGCCCTCCGACCGGACAAGTCCCGCCAATACCACCTGCAAAACCGGGATGGGCGTGAAGGCGGCGATGATGACCAGATAGTCCCGTGTAAACGCGTATGTGGCGGCACTGGTGCCGATGATGCCGAGCAGCGGTCTCATAAATATAAAAAACACGGTCATTGCCACCAGACTGAGGGCGATGGCCGTATAGATGGCGACGGCGCTGGTATGTTTCGCCTCCGCATAATCCTTTTCGCCCAGCTTCCGGGAGATATAGCTCGCCGCGCCGATGGCGAATACATTCCCGAGTGCCTGTGTCAGCATGAATATGGGGGCCGCCAGCGATATGCCCGCCACCATATTGGCATCGCCGGTCTGCCCGATGAAGAAGGTGTCGGTCAGATTGTATACGAACTGGACCACCATGGCTACCATCGTCGGTATGGCCAGTTTTATGATTGCGACTTTTACGGGCGCCGTTTCCATGAGTTGAAGTCTTGATTTGTCCATTGTTGTCACCTTGCTGCTATTATGTTGTAGCGCTTCTTTCTTTTATCTTGGATTTGATTTCTTTCAGTGTAGTGATCGTTGCGATCAGGGTGTCTTTGTCGGCGGCGTCCAGCAGGTCCAGTTTGCCCATCAGGTGCCGCTCAAACTGCCGGTGGACTTCATCCGTTATCGCCTGTCCCTTCTCGGTGAGTATCAGCACTTTTTTCCGTCTGTCTGCCTCGTCGTAGATTCTTTTGATAAACCCTTTTTTTTCCAGCTTATCCGCGAGATAGGTAAAGGAGCCGTTCTCCAGACTGACTTTTTCACAGTAATAGCCCATCGAATTCCCTTCCGAAAATTTGATCTCCATCAGTGTCTTGAATTCCATTTTCTTCAGCCGTATATCCACTTTCGGTTTAAAATCTTCGGACAGAATCCGCATCATCTCCAGGAAGATATCCAATTCTTTTGCGAGATCTTCATTTCCCATACCATACTCCATTTATTAGAATTCTAAATGATTATATTCTAAACATTTATTGCTGTCAAGATTTTTTATCCAACTGGATGGCCTGCACCGAGACGGCTTTATCATAAAGGGCGAGAAAAGGATTGTACCCTGCCCGGTTGACACCGTATAATGAAGTGATCAATCCACGCTCTGGAGGCGCTTTGTGAACAGTTTGATAACAATCGATATGAGTCTGCATGCATTGGTGGTGTTTCGCCGTCTGATGGACGATTTGGTGTTTACGCGTTTGTCCGAACTATTGTCCTGCGGCGGCAAGACGCCGGCTGAGCAGGTAAAAGCGTATTCAGCTTTTGTATCCGCGCTTTGGCGGGAGGGGGGCGATCTCACCGCCTATGTACTGTCCCGCGTGCTGGAGGATGAGAATATATACGTACAGAAAAGAGCCAAGGCCGAACCCATCCACGGAGAACTGGAAGAATGCGTGGAAAAGGAGCTGCAAACGCTTCAGGCCGTGTCCCAATTGACGGCGGAGGAGGTCCGGGCATCCATCGACTACCAGGGGTATCTGCCGGGGTGGACGGTATCCGATGCGGATTTTGCGGCCGCCTACCGGGAGCGGATGGGGCGCATCGCCACCACGGGCTATGGTATGTTTGCCAAATACCATATGTTTACGGTGAAGGACGAGGCTATCGTCCCCGCCTACTGGCCCGACCCCATCCGGTTATCCGATCTCGTGGGATATGAAATGGAGCGGCAGGCCGTCATCGACAATACCATGGCGCTTTTGAAAGGCAGGCCCGCCGCCAACGCACTGCTCTACGGGGACGCCGGGACCGGCAAATCCTCCACCGTCAAGGCCATCGTCAACGAGTACCGGGACCGGGGCCTGCGGCTCATAGAGATCGCCAAGAAGCAGTTTCAGCAGATCCCTGCGATCATCGAGAGATTGAGCGAGAACCCGCTGAAATTCATACTGTTTATCGACGATCTGACCTTCGCGGAGGAAAGCGACGACTTCAACGCCCTGAAGGCGGTGCTGGAGGGCTCCGTGTCCCACAAGGCGTCCAATGTGATCATCTGCGCCACCAGCAACCGGCGGCATCTCATCCGAGAAACCTTCTCGGACAGGGCCGGGGACGATGTCCACCGCAATGAGACCATCCAGGAGCTTACCTCCCTCTCCGAGCGGTTCGGCCTATCAGTCAGCTTCTACGGGCCGGACAAGAAGCTGTACCATCAGATCGTACTGGGACTCAAACAACAGTACGGTATCAGGATGGAAGACGCCCTGCTGCTGTCGGAGGCGGACAAATACGCATTTCAGCGGGGCGGACGCTCCCCCCGGGTGGCGCGGCAGTTTATGGAGTATCTGGTGAGCCGGGGAGATTGAGCGATCTACGAGCCGCGGCGCCATGGTCCCAGATTGGTATTGTCTTTTTTGCCCCAGGCTAAAATCATTGATACAGGTATTGACGGAGACAGATAATCGTGCTATTATGTTAGAGTGATCTAACAACAATGGCCTCCCGGCAGTGGACATGCCGCTACGCGGGGGCAAAAAGATAATCTACCGGGACGCTGCGCAAGGACGCGCCATCGTATGGACAAGGCAACGGCGTCTTTTACGTCCCGGGCAAGGGATACATAGACAGGTATCGCGCTATTAAAAAAGCCTCTACTGAGGTTACCCAACCTCACCTCCCATATCAAAAAGAAAAACCGGCGTTGAGCCGGTTTTTCTTTGATCAAGAGCGACAAGAACTGAACATGGTTATTATTTGTAGTATAATATAACAAATAAAGGGAGGGGACGTGGTGCTATGCCAGGCTGGAAGACGCCGCCTATCGAAAAGATCCACGAGGCCTACGGCGCACTGGCGGACGGACGGGTCCGGATGGAGGACGGTTCCGCGGCGGTAGCCTCCTCGGACGGGACCAAGTGCTACACCGTCGCCTGGGAGGGGGATACGTACTCCTCCAACGACAACGCCTCCTACTGGCAGGGGTATATGGGCTATCCCCTCATCGCGGTGCTGATGACCCAGGGCCGCATACCCTATGACAGGGATATCGCCGCCCATTTCGGGGGAATCAACTGGAAGGCGCGCAACACCGCCCACCGCAATCAATACGCCAAGGTGGTGGCCGAGATCATGGGGGAACTGCGTGCAAAGGGTGTCGACTGCGAACGGATCGATCAAGAGATACATACCGTATATGCGGCGCTGAAAACACTGGATATAGGGTATAAGCGGGGAAAGAGACCGCCCAAGGCGCAACAATAAATCCCATCCTAGGATGGGATTTATTTTGCGTCCCCTGTTTTCGCACAAACAAACCACCGGTCGGTAATCAATATCGACAGGAATACAGCACAAATATACCAGTATGGGTTCTGACAGTGGATGCAACCGGCCTGTTAATCCAAATGCTTTTCCATCCGGTGGTATAGATTGATGTATTCATCAAGCGTTTGGCTTAGTCGGAGTATCTCGGGCGTCGTACAACAGCCTGTTTTAGGGTTTACCAGCCGGTTCAGTTTTTTTTGGACATTTTGAATTTTTGCGAGCAGTTCATCCATCCTTTCCGCATCGTGCTCTGCATACATATTCGATGTATGGCCCCTTTCATATCTCCCAAGCAACTATATAATACTACACAAAAACGCAGCGTCAAACAGGTTCTTTTGTAGAAAAAAGGGGAAAGGTGCATAATGGCCCGAAAAATCGCAAGCATAACAAATATCTCGGACAATGGAGGGTATATTCTTGGTCGATTATGCGGTGATGGGACGGCGGCTGCGGCGCAGGCGGACCATGGCGGGGCTTACCCAGGAGCAGGTGGCCAGGGAGCTGCGTGTCACCGCCGCCTATATCAGCCGGGTCGAGCGGGGCACCACCCGCCTGAGCCTGAAGATGCTCAGCCGTATCTGCGATGTGATCGGGGCCGATCCAGGTCATGTGATCTCCGGGAGTATTCCAGAAAAGCCCGCATACCTAAAAGAGGAATGGACGACGCTGATGGAGGACATGCCCCCCCATAAACGCACCCTCGCCATCGAGATGCTGCGCTTGATCCATCAATTCGGAGACAAATAATCCCATGCACCAATAGAATATATGCTTTTTACCCCTCGTCCCGCAATACGGGCCCCTTTGGTGAATATACCTTTACCGTGGAAAAAGCCAAAGAGGAAGAGGGGCTGAAACGATGGGGCAATCGCGGGAACATAGATACAGGGAGTGCGGTCCCAGAGAAACTGTGGAGCGCATCCGGGGTATCCTCTCGGGGCTGGAGCTGATGCCGGTGGAGTCGGAATGGCGCCGGTCGGGGGAGCGGTTCTTTTCTCTTTCCCTGGGTCTGCCGGATACCTGCGTCATGGTCAACGGCAAGGGCGTGACGCCCCAGCTCGCGCTGGCCAGCGCCTACGGTGAACTGATGGAACGGCTCCAAAATATGGCGGATTTTCACCTGCGGGCCGATATGCCCCGGCGTGCCCGCCGGTATGGGGGTTTTCTGTATGCCCCGGATGAGATCCCGCAGAACATGGGGGAGATACTGGCCTCCGAGGACCCCTGGATGCGGGGTCTCTGGGACAGGGTCCCCGATGGGACCGACCGGGTATCCTATCTGCGGCGATGGAAGCAGGCGGCCCATGAAGAGAGACACGGGGACTTCTACGGGATTCCCTTTGTGAGCCTGGCAGATGCTCGGCAGCATGTCCTGCCCATGAATATGCTCTCGGTGCTGTATCTCACCAACGGTATGTGCGCGGGCAATACCCGGGAGGAAGCCCTGGTCCATGGACTCTGTGAATGCCTGGAACGATATGCCGCCTGCATGGCGGTGCAGGGCCGGTATCCCCTCCGCGTGATCGACCGAAAGCGGATACGCCAGATGGACACTGTCATGAATCTGATTCAGCCGCTGGAGAAGGGGGGCTATGCCGTACGGTTATACGACGCCTCTCTGGGGCTGGGTCTCCCTGTGGCGGCTGCATTGCTCACCGATACGCGGGCCGGGACCTATCTGGCGCGCTTCGGCGCGGCCCCGGACTTTGAGACGGCCATGGAGCGGGCGCTGACCGAGCTGATGCAGGGGCAGCACATAGAGCACATCGCGGGGATGCGGCCCATCCATGTGAAGCCAGACATAGCCGATCCCACGCAAAACAGGATGGGGATACTGGTAAACGGCTTCGGGGCGTATCCCTTTGACTGCTTCGGTGAAAAAGCCGCCGGGGAGCTGCCGGACTATGGGGCGGCCGGCTTGGGAGAGACGCTTTCTAACCTCACGGAGCTGGTCCGGGGCCTGGGGTATGATGTGCTGTGCCGGGACGTATCGTTTCTGGGATTTCCGGCGGCCCATGTCATAGTCCCCGGGATGAGTGAGATAGGGGATTTCGGAGATAGGGAGGCGCTGTACCGGCAGCCATTGCCGGATACCGCGGCGGTGACGGATGTACTGCACCTGCACATCGGGGAGAGTATCCCCTGGTATTATGGGTCCATCCGGCTATTGAAACTCTTTCTGGCCCTCTGCTGCGGCGACAGGACACGGGCGGCGGACCTGCTCCATGTCCAGGCAAAAGAAGCGGGGGCTGATTCTCTGTACTACCGGTGCGCCCGGGATGTGTGCCTGCTGCGGGAACGTGGCGAGGAGGATCAGGCCGTACGCAATAGCCTCGGCCGCTTCTATCCCGAAGAGACCGTTTCCCTGGCGCTGCTGGAAATGGGGGAGGATCTCTACCGGCGGCCGGGGACCATACACTGCTTTGACTGTGATCAGTGTCCCTATGAGGAGCGGTGCAGCCACCCCGGCACCGAAAAACTATATAAACGGCTCAAACAGAGAATGCGGCTGTGTCATGAAGATAGGCAATAAACAACACGATCACGGTATAGAAAGGCAGGGGCCGGAGAAGGACCCCTGCGGAGCAAATAGATCAATCTCAACCCGGACCGATGGGCTTGGGGTTTTGTCCCGGCGGCGTATGGTGGGGCGGCTGGGCGATGGGCATCTGCTCCTGGGGCGGCATGGGGTACATCCGGCCGGGGGGCATCTGTCCCGGGCAGGGCATGGGATACGTCTGGCCGGGCATCATCTGCATGGGCGACTGCTGCATCATATACACGCAGCGCATGATGGGACACCGCCACGACATCCCCTGCATCATCGGACACGGCATACCGTACATTCCCTGCATCCCCTGCATGGGCATCATCCCCTGCATGGGCATTCTGCCGTAGGGGTATGGGCTTTTATTTGGGTCCATGGGTGGCTGATTATCCACGGGGCCAACTCCTTTCTCTGATAGGGTCATTTTCAGTATATGCAAAACCGTACATAGTGGGAAAAAGGATGGGTATGTTTCCCATAGGCTTTATTGTCAGGGGCGGGGGAGTCTGGTACAATTAAGCCCTGGAATCAGAAAAAGTAATCGATAGGGGATGGAATATCATGCAAAATGAAATAGGCGGATCTATCCAAGAGATAAATCAATTGCACGTTGTCTGTGACTGTGGAAAAGAGCATGCCTCCGACGTGGAGGATATCTATCTGGGGGCGGGGGTGCTGCCCCACGGCCTGGAGGCCATAGCGGCCCTGGGGAAAAACGCATTGTTGATAGCGGACGGACATACATGGAACTGTGCGGGGGAGCGGATCGCTCATCTGCTGTCCCAAAGGATCAAGCTGGACACGTATGTATTCCCCGATGAAGCGCTTATCCCCGATGAACGCGCCCTGGGACGGGTCATGATGGCGCTTCTGCCAGATACCGACCTGCTGGTGGCGGTAGGCAGCGGCACCATCAATGACATCACCCGGTATGTAAGCGCGAAAACAGGCATCCCCTACGCTGTGGCCGGGACCGCCCCCTCCATGGACGGATACGCTTCGGTCGTGGCGCCCCTGATCCGGGGCGGGGTCAAAATTACATTTCCGGCGGTGTATCCCCGGCTGATCGTGGCGGACACGGATATTATGAGAAAAGCCCCCCGGCGGATGCTGGCGGCGGGGTTCGGCGACGTGATCGGCAAGGTGACGGCGCTGCTGGACTGGCGGCTGAGCCATATACTGAATGACGAATACACCTGTGAGACCATCATGGGTCTGGTACAGCAAGCGGTGGACCGCTGCGTCGTAAACGCTCCGGCGCTGCGAGAGCGGGACGCCAAGGGGGTGGAGGTGGTGACCGAAGCCCTGCTGCTCACCGGACTGTGCATCGGGTTTACCGGTTTCTCCCGGCCGGCCTCGGGCTCGGAGCATCACCTCGCCCACTATATGGAGATGATCGAATTGCTGGAGGGCAAGCCCATGGAATGGCTCCACGGCAATCATGTGGGGATGGGGACCGGGGCGGTCCTGCTGCTCTATGAATACCTGGCCGGACAGGATATGGCGGCCTTACGGCAAGCGGGCAGGCACCGGGATTTTGATATGACGGCATGGGAGAAACGGCTGGATGCGGGGTTTGGCTCCCTGTCGGACGAGATCAAGAAAGGCCGCCGGGACTATGAGACCGATGATCCCGCCAAACGGGATGCGATCATGGATGAAATGGTATCCCGCTGGGACCGGGTGCAAGACGAGGTGCTCAATACGGCCATGGATTTTGACACCTACCGGCAGGTGATGGAGTCAGCCGGAGCCGAATGGCATCCCCGGCAGATGGGACTGAATAAAGAAGAATTTATACAAATGATCGTATTGGCCAAGGAGATACGGACCCGCTACGGCATCCTCCAGACACTGGAGGACGCGGGGATCTTGGAGGAAGCGGCAGCCTGGGCGGCACAGCGATATTACGGATAGGAGCAGATATGGCGATCAAACAAAATACATACGGACAGCTATCGGACAAACAGGTGTTTATGCTGGACATGGACGGAACATTTTACCTGGGGGACAGGATACTGCCCGGTTCCCTGGACTTTATCGAAACGCTGAAATCAAAAGGGAAGGCGTATCTGTTCTTCACCAATAACAGCAGTAAGAACGATAGGAGCTATGTGGAGAAACTAAAAAATATGGGCTGCGAGGTGAGCAGGGACCGCATCATCACCTCCGGGATGGTGACCGCCGGGTATCTCAACCGGGAATACCCGGACGCCGGGGTGTATCTGATGGGTACGGACCTATTGGCCGAAGGGATGCTAAAAGCGGGTGTCCGGCTGACCGAAGAGAACCCCGATGTGGTGGTGGTGGGCTACGATACGGCGCTCACCTATGAGAAACTGACGAAGGTCTGTGATTATATCCGGGCGGGGGCGCCCTTTATCGCCACCCATCCCGATATCAACTGCCCCACCGAAACGGGATTTGTCCCGGACTGCGGGGCCATCTGCGCGGCGATCAGCGCAAGTACGGGGGTTACGCCCACGGTGCTGGGCAAGCCCGAGGCGGAGACCGTCCGCTATATCCTCGACCGGAGCGGGTGTGACAAGTCGGATCTGATCTATATCGGGGACAGGCTATACACCGATATCGCCCTGGGGCGGCACGGCATCACCACGGCGCTGGTGCTGAGCGGAGAGACAAAAGAAGAAGACCTGGCCGGAAGCGCGGTGCGGCCCGATATCGTGGCCGACCGGCTCCTTGACCTGGGATCGCTGGTATGAGGGATCGGACATGATCGGCTGGGTGATGGGGGCGATCGCCCTGGGCGGCACCGTCTATATGATGCGGCGCAAGGTGAATATCGGGCTCATTATGCTCTTTGACGCGGCCTGTCTCGCCATCGGGGCGCGGCTCTCCATCGGGGATATCGGCCGTGCCGCATACACTGGGGCCGCCGAGGAAGACACCCTGCTGCTCCTGGGGATATTGATCCTGATCATGATCCTGGAGCATACCATGCGGGAAAAGGGGATGATCCGCTCCCTGGTGGATGCGGTCCTCGATCTCACCGGCAATTCCCGGATGGCCGCCCTGGCCCTGCCCTCGGTGCTGGGACTGCTGCCCTCCCCGGGCGGGGCGCGGTTTTCCTGTCCCATGGTGGAGGGGGCCATGGGCACTCAGGGGACCGGGGAGGAGCGGGCCTATGTGAACTACTGGTACCGGCACGTGTGGATGGATGCATTTGTGCTGTATCCGGGGGTGATCCTGGTGGCGTCCCTGCTGGGGATGACGGTGATCCGTCTTTTCCTGTGGATGCTCCCCTATATGATCCTCCATGCACTGTCGGGGTATTTCCTGGTGCTGCGGCATATGCCAGCACAGCCCATCCCCCGCACGCGGACCAAAAAGGAGGCCGGCAAGGCGTTGTTGCGGGCCGGCGCGCCCATTCTGTTTCTCATCGCGGTCTATATGGGGCTTTTGCCCTTTACCGGCTACGCCTTGCAGATCGCGGGACTCTTGACAGTGGCGGGGACTTTCCTGTACGGACGGTGCTCCCGCAGTGAGATATGGTCGGCGCTGAAGGCGGGTTTTTCCCTGAAATACATCGTCATGATCGTGGGGGTCATGGTCTTTCGGGAGGTGCTCAGCGCCTCCGGCCTAACCGGCGATCTGGTGGCCTGGATCGGCGCGCGGGGGATATCCCCCCGCTGGCTGTTTGCATTCCTGCCCCTGATGGCGGGCTTCGGCTCCGGCATCGCGGTGAGTATGATATCGTTATCCTTTCCGGTGCTCATCCCCCTGGGATTGTCGGCGGACATCCCCTGGGTGGTGGCGGCGGCCTTCGCCATCGGGGCGGCGGGGGATATGCTCACCCCCCTGCATATATGCGGCGTGGTATCTACCGAGTATTTCAAGGCTGATATGCCCAAGGTCTATGCCAAGGTGGCGCTGTCCGAGCTGCCCATCGTCATCGCCGCCGCGGGTGTTTTGATCTTTCTATAAAGTTTTTAGGAGGAATGGAATATGGGTGCGGTCAAGACTTTTTTACACCGCTGGGGGCGGGATCTGATCGTATTGCTGCTGGCGGTATCGGGGGGATGGCTGGGGATGTCCACAGCGCTCTTCGCCGCCATATCCTTCGGGGGCGGATACGGGCTGCTGGTGCTGCTGGTGGGCCGGGGGCTGATGTTTATCATAAACGCACCCGTGCTCTTGGGTCCCGATTCAGTCCTGCTGATCGAGCAGCTCGTGATGGTGGGGGAGGCCCTGGTGGGGCTGTGGTTATTTATGATCATATTCAGGAAGAAAGACAATGTCTTTCTCGCGGGGCTGCCCTGGATCCTCCTGTTGGGTGTGGGGCACGGGATTCTCAAGGGGCTGGTACTGGATATACCCATGGACAAGATCTCTTTTCCGATGGATAAGGCGATCTTGTTTGCGTTGACGAGTCTGCTGACGGCCTTCATCGATGTGCTCATCGCCTATATAGCCCATCTGTTCCTGGATGAGCCGATGTACAAGATCAACCGGCGGGCGCTGGCCAGGGAGGGGAAGCTCTCCCCCGAGGAAACGCGGCGCTGGCGGTAAAATTGCGTATTGACAAGACATGCGCGGACCCCATATGATAGGGGATAGAGTCTGACGAGGAGGGGCGCTTATGTTTATGCAGCCCATCTGGCATCAGGCGAGCGGGATCGGCTCTGTACGCTGAAGAGCAAGTGCATATACGGGTGGCGCTT
>ENA-ORCX01000294-ORCX01000294.1-marine-metagenome-genome-assembly--contig:-NODE-294-length-26086-cov-3.284363_pt1 | contig 26086 bp, 28 predicted proteins | sample MGYA00248630_ERZ508518 | MGnify/ENA primary metagenome ERZ508518 (study PRJEB26188, sample SAMN06268768) | marine metagenome | isolation source: Bioluminescent Bay, La Paraguera, Puerto Rico | place...
GTGGACGCCAAGGCCCCCATGGACGCGTACCTGCGGGCTCAGGAGGCGGAGGAGGAGAGCGTCCGCAGGGCGTCGCTCAATGAGCATGCCCGCAAGCTCAAGGGCCATGTGCAGGCATTGTCTCGCAGGGCTTACTGGGAGCAGTTTGCTTCCTCGGCGGATTTTGTGGTGATGCTGGTGCCCTATGAGCCGGGGCTGTCGGCGGCCTTTGAAGCCGATCCGGATCTATACGAATATGCGTTGGACAATAAGGTGCTGGTCACATCCCCCGCCACGCTGCTGGCATTGTTGAAAGTCGTGGCATACGGCTGGATGCAATTGGAGATCAGCCAGAACGCCCGGGCTATCGCGGAGCAGGGGCGCACACTCATCGACCGCTTTGCCGGGTTTCTGGGGCATTTTCAGGACGTGGGGGGGAAGCTGCGGGCCTCCATGGAGAGCTATGACAACGCGGTGGGCTCCGCCGAGCGGATGCTCTTCCCCGCCATGCGGCGCATGCGGGATCTGGGAGCGGGAACCAAGGAGCTGCCCGATCTGGATCAGATCGATCTGGACATGCGGCGGATCGACGCCAACAAATACCCGGGCCAGGAAACGGCGGAAGACGAAGTCGCCTCAGATACGCAGACTTCTTTTCTGGACGAGGAATGAACGGGTATGCTTTTCTCTGAAGATGCTTTGTTATGGAAGCTCCTGGGCATCGCTCCCGCCGATACCCATCCGGCACAGGATGGGAGAGCCGTCTCGTTTGTAATAGAATTGATCGCCAGCCAGGCATAGATCGTCCACCGCTTTGGCGATCTGTTCACGGCCGCTGCCGCCGCCGGCACCGATGGCAAAGATATAGCCGAATTTTGAATCGTTCCGATAGTATACCGTATCGCCCGATAGCAGCATGCACCGGGCGGTTTCTTCACTCAGGGGGGTAATATCCATCGTGCCGAGGGCAAGACGGATCAGCGTGCCTCCGGATTGCTTGTCCCCCCGGACGGCAAAGAGGGTATCGTCTCTGGGCTGGAGATAGACACACCGCGCATCGAGGAGCTCTTCTGCGCCAGTGCCGTCGGGCCGTATGCGGAATAGGTCGGAAAACCCCGTGCAATACAGCCATCCATCATAGGGACAGACCTCCAATACCGGGTAATCGGTGAGCTGTTCCTCACCGGTCCCGTCCACCCGCAGGCGGTACAGCCGGGAACTTTCGTTTGCTTCCACATAGTACAGCCAATTACCCGCCAGGGCGAGGTAGGAAGCAGCCTGCTCACAGAGCTGCCAGCCGGTGTTGCCGTCTGCTGTGACCTTTTGGATATAGCCAGCCCCGTCCAGGTAATACAGCCAGCCCGAGCCGTAATTGAGATAGCTGCCGCCTGTCTCGGTGATCTGCCGTATCTGTCCCCCCGCTATCGAATCCCGGTAGATCCCCGTGGGACTGATAAAATAGACATAGCCCTCCACTGCCAGCGCATACCCGGCGTTGGCGAGATTGCCATAGGTATTGCCCGCAGGGGCGGTCAGGCTTGTATAGTCTTCTTGTTTTTTAGGATTGATTTCTTGTTGTGGCGTTTCCGTATTTCTCTCCATGGCTTGGACGCTAAATACGGTGGTAGGTACGTCGGGCCGGTCGGCGCGGTATACCGGCAGGGCCTGGGTGGAAGGCAAAGGCGAGAGCCGGGAGGCTTCGGAAAGGCCGTACTGGGTGCCCCACACGATGCACCCTGCGATAAAGAGTACGCACAGTGAGGGTACCAACCATACCGGAAGATGCTGGGAACGCCGGGGAGTCTTTCGGGGATGGTGACGCATGGGCCTATCTCCTTTTCCTGGAACTCTTTTTCCATCCTACTGGATATCTCATAAGCCGTCAAGTATATGAGATTGAAGAAATTTCCTTGACCTGCTATACTAATGGACGGGCGGAAAGGGGAAAGCTGGGTATCGTGCGAATGATCGCCATTTCCGTTATATTGAACCTTTCGGCTTCTTTCAAAGCGCTAGATAGTAGGAGGCAGGGTAATGCAGTACGGGTATTTTGACGACGCCAAAAAGGAATATGTAATCACCGATCCCAAGACGCCGGTCAAGTGGATCAATTATATCGGAAACCTGCAATTTGGGGGCTTTGTTGATCATACCGGGGGATCGCTGATCTGCAAGGGAGACCCTGCCGTCAACAGGATCGTGAAATACATCCCCCAGATGCCGGATTCGGAATTTAAAGGAGAGACACTGTATATACGGGTCAAGGAAGATGGGGGATACCAGGTTTTCTCTCCTCTCTATGTGCCGACGCTGGATCACTATGATCTGTATGAATGCCATGTGGGTCTGGGGTATAGCCGGATTGTGTCTGAATTCTACGGAATACGGACAGAAATCATTATATTCGTCCCCGCGGGAGCCAATCGGGAGATCCGGGATATACGGGTGACCAATCTACGCAGGGAAGCGGTGCATCTAGATATCATCCCCGTGGTGGAGTACACGCATTTCGAGGCGCTGAAGCAATTCAACAACAATGACTGGGTGCCCCAGACCATGCAGTCCTGGTGTGTGGAGCAGAACGGGGGCAAAAAGGTATTGTTCCAATCGGCGTTTATGAAAAAAGGCCGGGGAATGAATTACCTGACATCCAATCAGCCCGTGTCATCTTTTGAGTCCGACCGCCGCATCTTTCTGGGAAAGAACGGCTATGGCACATGGGCCGAGCCGGAGAGCCTTGCACAGGATGATTTCAGCAATTACGAAGCCCTGCGGGGGGACAATATAGGGGCGCTCATGCACCATATGGGAGAGATCGCCCCCGGTGATACGGTACGGCTGATCACCCAACTTGCCCAGTGCGCCGATCTTGCGGATGACCTGGAGGAGATCGAGCGATACCGTGACCCTGCCGAAGTAGACAGGGCCTTTGTGGACCTGGCCGCTTTTTGGGATACGTATCTATCCCATATGCAGGTACGTACCCCTGATGAGAGCCTCAATACCATGATCAATGTCCACAACCCCCGCCAGTGCTATATGACGAAGAACTGGTCCCGGTATCTCTCCCTCTATCAGATGGGGCTGGGAACCCGGGGGATCGGTTTCCGGGACAGTTCCCAGGATGTGATGGGGGTTTTGAGCCACATGCCCGGGGAGGGCAGGGAGCTCATCGAGATGCTGCTCCATGTGCAGCGAAAAAGCGGGTGCGCCATGCACTCCTTAAACCCCGTCACCATGGAGGGCAGCGTGGGGGATTCGGCGGAGATGGAGGATCGCCCCGATTACTACGGGGACGATCACCTGTGGATCGTGCTGGCGGTCTGCGCCTATATCAAGGAGACCGGGAATACGGCGTTCCTGGATAAAGAGATCCCCTTCTATGAGAAGGATAAACAGGATAAGCCCCTCGAGACCGGGACGGTATTGGAGCACCTCAATCGGGCCATCGAATTCACCCGCCAGGATACGGGCGCCCACGGATTGCCCCATCTGGGGTTTGCCGACTGGAACGACACGGTGAACCTGCCTACCGGGGCGGAGTCGGTATTCAACGCCAATCTGTACGGGACCGCCCTGCAAAGTATGATCGGACTCTGTGAATACCTGGGAGATGGGAAAACGGCGGATACCTACCGAGGCTACTATAAAGATATCAAGGAAGTGCTGAATCGTGAGTGCTGGGACGGGGAATGGTATGTGCGGTATTTCGACGAAAACGGGAATGTGCTCGGCTCCCATGAAAATGACGAGGGGCAGATATTTGTAAACGCCCAGTCCTGGTCGGTATTCTCCGGGCTGGCCACAGACGAGCGCGGGCAGAAGGCCCTGGACTCCGTCAACCGGATACTCAATACCAGCAAGGGAATCAAGCTCTCTTACCCCGGATACAAACAGTATGATCCCCACAAGGGGGGTGTGTGCACGTTCCCGCCGGGGGCAAAGGAAAACGGGGGGATATTCCTCCACTCGAACCCCTGGGTGATGATCGCCGAGACCAAGCTGGGCCATGGGGACAGGGCTTATCAATATTACAGCCAGATCAACCCCGCAGCCAAGAACGATGTGATCGATGAATACGAGAGCGAGCCCTACGTGTACTGCCAGAACATCCTGGGGGATGAGCATCCACAGTTCGGATTGGGCCGCAATAGCTGGCTCTCGGGGACGTCCTCCTGGACCTACCAGGCGGCGACCCAGCATATCCTCGGTATACGGCCCGACTACGCCGGACTCAGGGTGGATCCCTGCATCCCGGCAGAATGGGATGGATTCAGCGTCACGCGGCAATACCGGGGTGCTGTTTATCATATCCACGTGACCAATCCAAATCACGTCTGCAAGGGCGTGGTGAGAATCGCCGTGGATGGGAAGGAAATAGAAGAGAACGTGCTGCCCGTTTTTGGGGACGGGGAGGTTCATGAGGTAGAAGTTGTGATGGGGTGATCCCAAGAAAATGTCTCATAGGAGTCGCACATGCGGCTCTTTTTTAGGTCATCAAGTGCCGGGCCTTCCTCCAAAACTGGAAAATTGATTCAGTTCGCATACAATGATAGACTTATATATAAATCGATTTTGCATTCTTCTGCATATTCATTATTGTAAAATAAAGTGTTTAATATATAGGAAGGTGATCCAATGAAATCCCATCAGGCAAAGGATAAACGAAAGGTGACGATCATTGCCGGGGTTATCGGCAATGTGATCGAGTGGTATGATTTCGCCCTGTACGGATACATGGCGGCCATTATCTCCCATCTCTTTTTTCCCAATGAGAGCCGGGCACTGTCATTGCTATCCACCTACGGGATTTTTGCGGCGGGGTTTGTGATGCGGCCCATCGGCTCGGCGGTATTCGGCTGGCTGGGGGACACTATCGGGCGCACCAAGACCATGCTGATCTCAGTGGCGGTGATGATGATTCCTACCTTTGCGCTGGGACTGCTGCCCACCTACCAGAGTATCGGCGTCATCGCCCCCATCCTGCTGGTGACGCTGCGGCTGACCCAGGGACTCTCGGTGGGGGGAGAGTTCTCTAGCTCTGTCACCTATCTGGTGGAGACCGCTCCGCCCGGGCGCAGGGGCTTCGCCGGGAGCTGGGGAAACGTAGGCAGTGGCATCGGCATGGTCCTGGGATCTTTGATGGCGGCGCTGACCACCAATATACTGCCCAAAGATACTGTCAACGCCTGGGGCTGGCGGATTCCGTTTCTGCTGGGCGGGGTATTGGGGACCGCCGCGGTTATTCTGCGGCGGTATCTGCCCAAATCACAGCATTTCTATAAACATGCCAAGGATAAGGAAAACTCAAACCCCATCAAGGAGGCTTTCTCCCGCAATAGGAAGGAAACCCTGCAGGGCATGATCTTTGCTTCGGGCTACGGAGCGCTCTTCTACCTGACCATGGTGTATCTGCCCACATGGCTCAGCGAGTATATGGACTTCCCCTTGAAAACAGCCATGGCGATCAATACCGGGGCCACCGCCCTGCTGACGGTCCTATTGCCCATTATGGCGTTGATCTCGGATAAGTTTATCCGGCGGACCAAATTCATAGCCATCAGTATAGGTGCGATATCCCTGGCCGCCATACCCCTATTCCTGTGGCTGCGGCAGGGGAGTATGGCGGCCGTGATTGCGGCCCAGTTCCTCTTTACCATCCTCATCTCGGTGATATCCGGTGTGGGACCCGCCATGTTTGTGGAGCTTTTTCCCACCGATGACAGGCTCTCGGGGTACTCGATTTCGTTTAATGTCGGTATGGGAATCGTCGGCGGGTCCACCCCCATGGTGGTCACATGGCTGATCTCACAGACCAATGTGACATGGTTCCCCGGCATCTACATGCTCTTCTGGGCTGTGGTCTGTTTCTGCGCCGTGTTGTGGATGAAGGACAGGAGCAGGGAGGCGCTACGGTAAGATATGGTGTTTGGTCTACACAGGTCTGGCAATGGCCCGGAGTTTTGCCAGCGTAACTCTCTGATAATGGCTTCGAAGGCGACAAAAAGCCTCTTTATAAGACATACAGCGGGTAATACCCTGTGCCATTGCGGAAGACGACTTTGGCGGGCGAGGAAACAGAAAGCAGGTGAGCGGCGCAGAATGGTTCCGGAATAAGCCTTAACGACTGCTCCAGAGAACGGCAGAAGTGTTTTAAGGCGCGGAACCAGGCAAGCCGCAAGCTTGCTTTCCCTCGCCCAACAATCGGAGGATGGAGCAATTGGCACGAAAAAAGAGATGATAATGGAGCTATGTACTGTAATGGTATGAGTGTGGAAAGACGCTGGGAGTTTGTTATTCAATATATAGTTTCCTTTTTACTCTTACGGCCCTTCTGGCCGTTTTTTTTGCCCTATAACCAATTCATTTTCATTTCCCCTCTCTACCTTTCCCCCTCTCTCCCATACTACTCTATCCCCAGACAGGGACCGACCCATTCGGCCCTGGGGAGAGGAGTTGATCGAGTGTGGCAGGTTCCAAGAAAGGGAAAAAGCCCAAGGCCGCGGAGAACCACGAAGAAAATAAAGACAGCCGGGTGATGGACGGCGGCCCGACGGTGGATGAGACCCGCAGGGACCGGTTTGTGGAGGAGAGCTACGGGCTCTTCAAACGCTATTATTCGGGGACGCGGGAATTCCGGGAGCAGTGCCGGCGCAGCGAGGAATACTGGAAGGCCAACCACTGGTACGACAAACGGACAAAACCCGGAGACCCCCAGCCCACCACCCCTATGATTTTTTCCATGGTGGACAATCTGCATTCGGACATCATGGACCATTATCCCGAGCCCCAGATCCTGCCGGTGGAGCCGGGGGACGACGACCTGGCGGAGGAGCTCTCCGTCATCGTCCAAAGCGTCCTGGACCGGCGCAATTTCCGCAAGCTGTACCGGGCTGAGACCCGGCGGTGTCTCAAGCGGGGGGCGAGCTGCTGGCAGGTGGTCTGGGACAACGACCTCTATGCGGGGATCGGGGATGTCAATGTCCTGCCCTGGGATATCCGGTATTTCCTATGGGAGCCAGGGGTAGAGGATATCCAGGACGGGGAGTGCGTGATCAAGTTCAGCTTCAAGAAGCGCCGGTATTTCAAGGAACGCTACCCGGACCTGTATCCCAAGATGCGCGGCGACGGTTGGCGCAGCCAGATCGAGCGGTACAATACCGAAGACCCCAACAGCGATGACAACGACGAAGTGCTGCTGATGGAGCGCTGGTACAAGCGCTACAGTCCGGAACTGAAACGCAGCGTGGTCCACGTGGCCCGGATCGCGGGATACCAGCTATTGTACTGGAGCGAGGAGAAAGAAGCGACCCGTCGGGCGGGGGTGTATGAGGACGGGCTATTCCCCTTCGTGGTGATGCCATTGTATCCATTGGACGATACCCCCATCGGACTTAGTATCATCGATATATTCCGGGACAATCAGGACTACATCGACAAACTCGATCAGATCGTGCTCAAGAATGCGTTGATGGCTGGGAAGCTACGGCTGTTGAAAAGCCCGAGCTGTTCGATTCCCCTGGAAAAACTGGCCGACTGGGGCGAAGAGACCCTGGAGGGCCAGGGAATCGGCGGGGACAATATCCGGTGGTTCCAGGCTGCGCCCCTGCCTCCCATGGTGCAGCAGCATCTGCTCTTCAAGATCCAGATGATGAAGGAAGAGAGCGGTCAGAACCAGTTCAACCGGGGCGAGGGCGGCCGGGGTGTCACGGCGGCCAGCGCCATCATGGCCCTGCAGGAAGCCGGCAGCAAACGCAGCCGCAATATGATCAGCCATTTCTACGATTACTTCTCCGAGATGGTCTGGCTGATGGCGAGCCGCATCCGGCAGTTTTATGATGAGGGCCGTGTATTCCGGGTCAAGGGCGGCGATACGGGCGAAGGAAATGAGATCATCCGGTATCAGGCCAAACGGATGCGCTACCGGGTGGATAAAAAGGGCCGCCAGCGCAAGACAGAGGATGGCTCTCCCCTGGCCCGCCGGATGGAGTTTGACGTGAAGGTCCGCGCCCAGAAGCAGAGTCCTTATCAATCCATGTATCTCAATGAACTGGCCATGCAGTTGCGGGGGGCCGGGGTACTCGACGAGATGGAATTGCTGGACATGATGAGCTTTGAGGGCAAGGAAAAGGTCAAACGGATGGTCCAGGACAGGATGCAGCCTCCCGAGACCGCCGGACCGGGCGTTATGGGCCTTCTGGGGGGAGGTATGGCGCCTCCCGTACCCGAGATGCAGGCGATGCCGCCTCAAGACCAGGGACCCATGGTTCCCACCATGGATGGAGAAACCGAAGGCAGGGATCCGGAAGAACTGAAGGCTATGCTAAAACGAGTCCAAAAGATGAAGGAAATGATTCAGACAAAAAACAGGCAGGATACGGGAGGTGAGGGGCAATGATCAGCAGGGTATACAGCATGACGATCAATATGAATCATCCGGAGCTCTCCGACATCCCCATAGGCGATATGGTCTATGTCCAGGGCGATACCGGGGTCAACGGGATGAAGATACGGCTTACGTCGGGCAACCCGGAGCAGCCCATCGATCTGACCGGCTGCCTGGTGACGGTGACCGCCCAGCGCAGTGACGGTCATCTGGCCGAGAGGATGCTGGTTAAAATGGATACGCTCAACGGTGATGTGGAATGGGAGATGGACAAGGAAGACCTGTCCGTCCCCGGGATGGTGACGGTGAGCGTACAGCTCTATGATGGATTGGATGGGCGCTTAAGCTCCGAGGAGTTCGAGTATGAGGTGGTCGCTTCACTGACTACGGATGGGGAATTGTATGCCGCCACCCAATACGATCTCTACATCAACGCCCGGCACTGCGGCAGCTACAGCGATACCACCCGGTATTTTATGAACAATATCGTGGAATACGCCGGGGCGTCCTATATGGCGCTTCGCGACACCCAGGGACAGTCTCCGCCCTCTCCGCCCGAACTGTCCAATGCGTATTGGCACCTACTGAGCCAGCGGGGCAGCGTGGGGTGGAAGGGGTCCTATGATTCCGATACGCCCTATGGGGTGGGAGACATGGTGGCATATGAGGGCAGCAGTTGGATCTGTGTTCAGGAATGCGTGGGGCAAGCGCCACCTAGTACATCGGTAGATACCAGTGAGTGCTGGGATCTATTGGCAAGCATCGGGGCGGTGTCCAGTGTAAATACGTTGGTACCTGATGAGGAAGGTCAGATTCATCTACGGCATGCAGATCTATTGGACATCCCTATCGCGGATAGCAATGCGCGAGGGCATGTAAAAGTAGGAGATGGACTGCGTATTGATGTGGAGGGGACAGTATCACTGATCAAATCCAATCTTAAATGGATAACCGGATGGTAAAAGGAGGATATGCAAGTGAGTGAACAAGCAAAGACATTATTTGAATCCGCACCGACGGATACAACTACCGATGTGATTGTCGTTCCTGTCGGGAAGAAATGGGAGATATCCGGGTTTAATATTAACAATGTGGATGCTTCCAATCCCGATACGATATCGATTGTTTTTCATTGGGATCCCCCTTCTGGGGCTGCCCCATTGGATGTAACAAAAATCAATGCCATGCCATTAAATGCCGGAGAGAACAAATGGATCCCCTATCCCTGTGTTCTGAATGGTGGTGAGGCCATAAAGATTACGATGGAAGCAGGCGGCATTATCAATCTGGATTGTGCGGGATTTGAGGTAGATGTTTCATAGGAGGTAATAAGATGCCGACACTATTCCCCGGAGACAAGAGTACATCCAAGAGTCAGGACAAAGCAAAAAGACAAAGCTCGAAAGAAAACATATCTCCATATATACCCATCTATCTTCCAGGTAGCGAGATCATGGATTTCTCTTCAAAGCATGGGTTTGCAGGGGGGTCTGGGGCAAATGTGTATACTGATTTTGATTCCACCCACATGGAGGTAGGAATAAATCCAAAATCGCCACATAGAAATGGCGCGGTATCGATCCGCACTCAGGAGATAAATGTAGATAATATAGATTATTTCTACATTAACATGACGAGCGTATATATGCATGGGCCGTATAGTATCAAGAGTGTAGGGTTTTATTCGAGTCCCGATGGGACGGGCAGGCGATACACCGGCCCGGGGATAACAGGCGGCTTGCTCACAGTAGACGCGCGGGAATGGACTGGAAATGGCTATTTGCATGTAGGCGCTAAACAGTCAGAATCTGATACCTCCAAAAGGTATCCTTACTGGTTTGGTATATCGCGCATGTGGGTTGTTTTTAATGATGGAGCGAAAGGGGTCTTTGTATGCAACTAACACTGCCAGGAGTGAAAGGATTATCAAAAGATATATCCAAAATAAGTTCTTTTTCAGATGCCTATAAGATGATCCCTCTTTGTATTTCCGGGAAAGGTGACAGTCAATTTATGAAGTTTACAGCGGTATCTCCTTATCTTCCGGCAGTATATGGAAACGACGGAATCACCTGTGCATCAGAACCCAATTATTTTTTGGTAACATCTACTGCAGGTGGGGGGATCAATGCGGGAAGCTTTCGAAGCCAATTTATGGATTTTCGGTATATCGACTATATCTATATCCGTGTATATGCTGATGGCGACATGGAGCGCATCGTGGATTATGGGGCGGCAGTTGCAGAAAATCAAAATGGATCAGGAGAGCAATACGGTCTGGCTAAAAAAGTCGGGGCAGGATGGATCCAGATAGACGTGACGGAGATTACAACTACTACCAGAGGATATATACATGCGTATCTAATCACGAACGAGGTAGACGGGACAAGTGAGATAAAGGTGTATGGCGGGTATGCTGAAGTCACTGATGATACACCCGACCCAAATATTTGACCAGAAGAAGCTGTATCATGATCATATATCAGATTGATTTGGATTTGGTGCCAGATAGCTATGGACCGATCGGTTTCACCCGCGAAGATAAGGAGAATATAGGGATGAGCCTATGGTTTTTACCCAAGGGGATACGGGCGTTCACATGATAAAGATCGCCCTGTACGACGGACAGCAGGCAAAAGAATATCCGGCTTTGGGTGAGTGTGACAGCAACGTTCTCCGATGCACATATGCGAGAGACATTATTGCATGAAAGGGAAGGGGCTAGAAATATCGTATTATGGCCCATGAGACGAGTTATGTACTACAGAGAAGGTATTGAGTATCCGGTTACAGGTAGACTTTGATGCCAGCTTGGGTGAGCTTGTCTATAGAGAAGAGAGAGGGAATAAAAATGATTTCATACCAGATCAGACTGGACCCGGATCACAGCACATATGATCCCATGGTTCTCTATCAAGGGGACACGGACGCACACACCATGGAGATTGCTATATACGAAGAAAATGACCAGCCCAAAGATCTTGACGGTTATTTGGTGAGTGTAACGGTCAATCTTTCCGACGGTCACGTAAGGGAGAAACTGCTGCATAAAGAGGGCGAATCTCCCAATACCGTATTGTGGCCGCTTATAAAAGAAGACCTGGCCGTACCGGGGAAAGCAGTCGCAACCATTCATGTATACGGCGCGGATGACAGCAAGCAAACGTATCCGGAGTTTGAATACATAGTAGAAGCCGATCCGAGTCCGGATCACATTAAACAGGCCTCAACGGACTATGATCTCTACATCAACGCCCGGCACTGCGGCAGCTACAGCGATACCACCCGGTATTTTATGAACAATATCATAGAATACGCCGGGGCGTCCTATATGGCCCTTCGCGACACCCAGGGACAGGCGCCGCCCGCCTCGCCCGATTTGTCCAATACATACTGGCACCTGCTGAGCCAGCGGGGCAGTACGGGATGGAAAGGCACGTATGACAGTTTGACGGCCTACGGTGTAGGGGATATGGTGGAGCATCTAGGCAGCAGTTGGATCTGTGTCCAGGAATGCGTGGGACAAGCCCCGCCGGATACGCCGACAGGTGCCAGCGAATACTGGAATCTATTGGCACGGATTGGGGCGGTGTCCAGTGTAAACGGACAGGTGCCGGATCAAAATGGTGAAATAACACTAGACGTTACCGCAGACCGATTGTTTTTATATCAAAACACAGGAGGTGCCTTATAATGGCAGCCAATACACAACCTATTTTTCCGATTTCTCCGAAGGTAAGCGGGGGCAAAGTGATCACGGCGGATACCAGCTATGAAAATCCGGTGACAAACCCTGTGACGCTATTCACGGCAGGGGAAAATGGCGCCCGGATCGACCAGATCAAGGCCCGAGCTCTGGGGAACAATGTCGCGACAGTATTGCGGTTATTCGTTTATGACGGGGCTTCGTATAAGCTGGCCCATGAGTCGGGGCTTCCTGCGTCTACCGCCGCTGCGGACGGAGAAACCGGCAGCAATATTGATATCCTCCGGGATACGGGATATGAGGCCATGCCGCCGGTTCCTTACCTGCCCGCTGGATATAGTCTGGTCGGGACTGTGGGTACGACGGTGGCGTCGGGTTGGATGGTAACGGTGTTTGGAGGGGAGTACTGATGGGCCTCTTTATGACTGGTTTTAAGCGGCCCAGAAAAATATCCGATTATTACATTCCCCCTTTCTGGGGGGAAGGGTCGGATGGGATTCTCACGGCGGGTGCTACCTATCAAGCCGGGGTGGACTTTGATAAGTATTCCGGCTTTTGCGTCAAGCAGTTTTCAGAGATCGATTGGGACCCGGTCACACCGGAAACGCTTACAGTGGATGAACCATGCAGGGGGCTGATCTTATTTGTTGACGGGGATGTACATATCGGAGGAAATGCCGCTATATCCATGGTGAAAAAGGGATCGATCCTGCCATGCAATCCTGGCAAATTGATAGAAATCTTTTATGAAAGCAAGCAGATGAGACGAATAGTGAACGTTTTAAATATCCTTCGGGGCGGAATCGGGGGGGGACGGAGGTAACGGGGAGGGAAGTAATGAGACTAATGGAGGAGTAGGCGGCTCGGGCGGACAAGGCCGTATTTGCCAGGGTGGAATTGGTGGAGGAGGAGGAGGGGGCGGCTCTCAAGGCAGAGTAGGAGGCGATGGAGGTAATGTTACTTGCCGCGAATCCCCCGGTTTTGGTGGTCCTGGATCCGATCTGGCTATGGGGGAACCCTATCATGGATACAGCGGAATAAATGGTGGCGGTGGTGGCGGCGGAGCTATCGAATCGGGTACACAACAATACTCAACATGCACAGGTGGTGGCGGCCATGCACGGGGAGCTGGCGGTGGTGGTGGCGGTGCCAGGGGAAATTCATTACAAACTGTTGCCCGAGGTTGCGATGGAGAAAACAGTGGTGGGTTTATTCTTATAATTGCGCGGGGGACAATAACGATAGCTGGGAAATTAGACGTAACTGGCGGAGATGGTGGAACTGGGGGGACGCAATTCATCCTGGCGGTGGTGGTGGCGGCGCAGGCGGCGGCGTGATCGCTATCTTTGCGAAAGGATATATTGATACATCATCTGCCTCGAAAATTTTGACGGGCGGTGCAGGTGGAACCGGGTATCAGAACGGTACGGCAGGCGGAAACGGTACCTACTATGAGGAACGCATTTAATATCATAGAGCATGCTGTATACGAAAGCGAGGAAATCAATCATGAACACAAAAGAAATAGCGGCCAAAGGCATCCTGGGCGTCATCACCGGCGTACTCATGTATGCCTCGGGCTGGGTCAGCAATATATGGTGGACACTGATCATACTGATGGGGATCGACTATCTGACCGGGGTCATCAGTGCGGTGATCAACCAGTGCCTGAGCTCCGAGGTGGGCTGGAAGGGCATCGTGCGCAAGGCGGGTATCCTGATTTTGACCGTGGTGTGTATGCTGGTGGATTATGTCGTGGACAGCCTGAGCAGCGGGATGGGTTTTTCGTTCCCCCTTCAGGGGATGGTGACCATCGTGGTCTGCTGCTGGCTCATCGGCAATGAGCTCATCAGTATTTTAGAAAACCTCGGCAAGATGGGGGTGCCGTTTCCGGCTTTTCTGAAAAAAGTCTTTGGCAGATTCAAAGACACGGCGGATTCACTGGTCCAGGAGGGACAGGCCTCGGGTGACGGGCATTGATCGATCTGGGGTCCTGTAGGAGAAAGGAGAGATAGTATGGTGCTGAAAAAAGGCGCGCGGGGGACCGAGGTGTATAACGTGCAAAATATTCTTAAGGATTGGGGCTTTGATCTGGGCAGATGGGGTGCCGACGGACATTTCGGTAAAGCCACCCGGAAAGCCGTATTGGGATTCCAGCGGGGCATGGGGCTGGCACCCGACGGTATCGTGGGACCGGACACCATGGACAAGCTCCGGCAAGAGCCCATCCGGATCACACATTTTCGGGATGTGGAGTTTTACTGCCATTGCCTGCGGCGCTACTGCCAGGGGCTGCCTAAGGACGGCATGGACCCGGCGCTGCTCCTGCTGCTGGAGCGTATCCGCCGCGAGGCGGGGGATCAGCCTGTCATCATCACCAGCGGATACCGCTGTCCCGTATGGAACCGCAAGTCCGGAGGCGCGCTATTGAGCCAGCACCTGTACGGCCGGGCGGCGGATATCATCATCCGGGGGATGGCGGTTGCGGATGTCAATGTGATCTGCGATGAACTGAATCCCTACGGCGGTGTGGGACTCGGCGGCGAAAACATCACCCATGTGGACGTGCGGGGGCGGCGGGCCCGGTGGCGGTATTAAAGCATACGAAAAGTATAAATAAGGAGTAGTGGAGATATGCAAAAAAAGCTATATGAAAGTACAAACGGCATATTCGGGGATGGCCCGGCCATGCTGAAGGGCATCCAAGATACGGCCAGAGAGGCAAATATTAAGCGTAATGCCGGATTGAATAGTGGCGGTGAGGATGCTCTACTGGCTCGCCAGTTAAATGCCTACCAGCAGTCTGGCACAGATCATCTCGGTTACGTGGATTATGGCAACTATCAGATTATCCCGATGGATGGTGAAATACATATTATGGGGAAAGACGCTGATACGTCATTTTCTGATGCAGAAAAGGCGGTAAGTCATTTACGTGACTTACTAAATCAATCCGATTCTATTTCATCAAAGGCAGAACAAAAAAACATATTTCAGACAGTAAACGATGCTATTAATCCGCAGCATAAAAATCTGATTAATTGGTTCTTTGACCCGATAAATGGATTAATTAATTCTCCATTTACGATGACAAAAGAAGCATCAGAAGCAATGCGGCAAGCGGGGCGAGAGGGGAAAAATTTTGGAGAACAACTTTTAGAGATGCTGAAAGCTTATCCAAGAGGATTTGTAAAATCGATCAATGGAGATTATGCGGAATTGGGTGATCTCATCTTTAGTGCCCCCTGGCTGGATGAATTAACAAAAGAATGGGAAGAAAGCGGGCCTATTGGGAATGTGACACATGATACGGTTTTAGAGCTTATCAATTTCTTTGGGCCGGACTTGTTAGGTAAACTTACCAAGGCCGAAAAAATCAGTGATTTAAGCCCAAAGAATGAAGTATATGAAGCATACAAAGAAATATTCGATTTTATCAATGATGCAAACGGCATAAGCGGCACAGCGAAAGATGCCGCAACAGATATAGAAGACCAGCATAATCCTCAACAATAAATGTAATACTACAGACTTCATTGGAGAGGGTGTGATTACCCTCTTTTCTTTTTTTACAATCTTTCCCCATATCCACCGCAGATTGGGGCATCCTACCAGTAAAGAAATACTGGAGAGGTGAACCCATGAAAGCACAGATCGGTATCAATGGTTTCGGGCGTATAGGCCGCCTGGTGGCCCGCATCGCGGCGCAGCACCCGGACATAGAGATCAGGGGGATTAACGATCCCTTCATCGGACCCGAATACATGGCCTATATGATGACCTATGACAGCGTCCACGGCGTCTACCAGGGGCAGATCGAGAGTCTGGACGGTGAACTCACCATAGACGGCAGATCCATCCCGGTGTCTCAGTCCAAAGACCCCGCCGAGATTCCCTGGGGACAGTGGGGAGCCGAATACGTGGTGGAATCCTCCGGGGTATTCACCACCACCGAGAAAGCATCCGCCCACCTGCGGGCCGGGGCCAAGAAGGTCGTCATCAGCGCCCCGGCCAAGGACGAAGCCACCCCTACCTTTGTCATGGGTGTCAATGAAGGGGACTATACCCCCGATATGTGGATCGTGTCCAACGCCTCTTGTACCACCAACTGCCTTGCCCCCCTGGCCAAGGTGCTGCAAGACAATTTCGGTATTGAGGAAGGACTCATGACCACGGTTCATTCCTATACCGCCACACAGCTGCCTGTGGACGGACCGTCCAAGAAAGACTGGCGGGGCGGCCGGGCCTGCGCTGATAACATTATCCCCTCTACCACCGGAGCGGCCAAGGCCGTGGCCCTGGTAATCCCCGCGCTGAAGGGGAAACTCACCGGTATGGCGTTCCGCGTGCCTACCCCCGACGGATCGGTAGTGGATCTGACCTGCCGCCTGGCCAAGTCAACCTCTTACGACGCCATCAAGGACGCCATGAAGGCCGCCAGCGAAGACTCTATGAAGGGCGTACTGGAATACACCGAAGAACCCATCGTATCCTCCGATATCATCAACAATCCCCGGACCTGCATTTTCGATGCCCGGGCGGGGATCACGTTGAATGACCGGTTCTATAAGCTCATCGCCTGGTATGACAATGAATGGGGCTATTCCGCCAAGGTTATAGAGCTGGTCCTGCACATGGCAAACGTTGATCCTAGTTAGATCAATACAGTTCTTCTGCATCCTTTCGCAGCAGCCGCACATACCACAGGTGGGCGGTGACCCGCTCGTCATCGCCCTCGGGGTATTCATACCCGAAATGCGCCCCCACCCGTTTGGCGACCCTGCGGAACATATCTCCCATGATCAGCAGGCTGTCCCATATATGCTCGGCTTCGGCGTCGGGGTAGGTCATCCTGAGTTGTGTCCACAGCTCCGGCTCCAGGTACTCTTTACAATGCCTGCCCAGCTTCCCTACTGATTGTTTGAAGTCGGTGTTGATACCGATATGCCATGTGAGCATTTTCATCAATTGATCCCGCACCCAGGTGTCCATCACACCCTTGGCATAGGTCAGTTCATTCCTCCACAGCCCCTTTGCCACATAGGTGCTGACCCACCAGAATTCATTGCAGCAGTGCTCGTATTCCTCTTCGCCGGGCCGCTTCGGCAGGTAGTCCTTATTGCTGGGGGGCGGCAGCTTCGGTACGGTCCCGTCCTTGTCCAGCAGTATCACGCTCTGACTGTCTTCCCATGCACTGACCCCATGGTCAATCGAGAGAATGGTGAGATCGATCCTGTTGCCGTCCGCAAACTGCATGAGGTATGTGAACCGCCATTCCCCCATGCCCGGCATATCCCCGTAGTTCCAGGGTATCTGCAATATCATTATCTTGCCAAAGCGTTTGATCCAATCCGGATTGTCCACATAGGGGGCCACGTCGGTCACCAGGTATACGATATCGTAGTCTTGAAACGGATCTCTCTTGGCGTCGGGATTGGCCCGGGAGCCGTTCAGGATTACCGCCCGGATACGCGCATCCTCCTTGGCGGTATTGAGGATCAGTTCCATCATTTCTTTTTCACTGCGCATATGACCTCCTTATGTATATGCCGCCACCGGGAATTTGAAGGGATCGACGCCGTCCAGCTCATCTTCCACCCATATTTCAACAAAATCATACCATATATTGCGGGTGTTGGCATAGGCTTCCTATCCGATTGGCGGAAAACGTATATGAATAATGCAGATTTGCAGACTTAACATTAGGGCTCTTTTGATTTGCATAACTCCCTGGTATACTATGTTTAACACTTGAGGAGGTACGGATCATGTCTATATTGATCGCCTATGCCACCCAGTATGGGTGCGCGGAGAAATGCGCAGAGATGCTCGCTGAAAAATTGGAAGATACGGTGGATCTTTGCAATTTGAAAAAGGATAAAAAGGTGGACCCGGCGCCCTACGATGCCATCATCGTCGGCGGCTCTATATATATGGGCCGGATCATGAAGCAGGTCCCCGCCTTTCTGCAAAAACACGCGGATACCCTGAGGCAGAAACGGACCGGATATTTTATGAACGCCATGGCGGAGGGAGAGGATATACAGAAGGAACTGGACGCGTCCTTTCCCGCGGAAATGCGCGAAGGGGCCCTGGCGGTTGCGTGCTTTGGCGGGGAGTGCATCATCAATAATTTAAAACCCTTTCACAGATTCATCTACACCAAAGTGGCCAAGACCGAGGGAGACAAGTCCGATATCGACACCGAAGCCATCGGCCGTTTTGCCGACGCCATGAATCAATAACAATTGGAGGACCAGTATGATACAAAATATTCATCGACACCAGCGTCTCTGGCTCTTGCTCGCGGTTTTTTCCTTACTAGCAGCCGGCATCGGCGTATTTCATCCAAGTATATATGCCGATGTGATCGGCGACCAATTAATGCCCGGCACCATCGCACAGGATATCATGACCATCGTGGCGGCGTTGGCTCTTATAGCCTGCCTGGTCGGCATGAAACGGGACAGCATGCTGCGTCAGATCATTGCCCTGGGCCTTGTGGGGTATCTTTTTTACGCCTATGGGGTCTATGTGATTGATCGCGTGGTAAATCCATTGTATTTTTTCTATATGGCGATATTCGGTCTTTCCTTTTATGCGTTGGTATTTGGGCTTAGCGGCATTCACTGGGACACATTGTCGGGAGTAAGGATCCCCGGCGTCCTTCGTTACGTGTCGGCCGGATTCTGCCTGCTGCTGCCCCTTGTGTTTTACCCACTGTGGTCGTCACAGATCGTTCCATTGATCCAAAACGCCGATAAATTCGCCGATTTCTACAGTGTCTATATATTGGACCTTTGTTTCATCATGCCGGCTTTTATCATAATAGCGGTCCGATTGCTTCGCAAAAAAGCCCAGGGCCTTGTATTGACGCCCGCCCTCTTTGTATTGGGCTGCACCCTGCTTTTACCGGTGGGCCTGGGTGAATTGCTGAAGCCCCGGTATGGATTGCCCGTAGATGCGGGCGGCCTGGGATTGTTTCTATCCCTGTCCGTACTATTTATCGTACTGGCCGTTATTTTCTTAATTTCTCTCAGAAAAGCAAAGATCGAGGATACGATGTGACAAGATGTTCTACCTGAAAAGGCAGCCTCTCGGCTGCTTCTTCTATTTATTTGCGCAGCTTCAGCCGATATCCCTTTCTCTCTGCTATGGTATCCAGTTTTCCATGCAGCGTTTTTGCCCTGCCCTTTGCATCTAGGCCCTGGGACTCCTCCCTGGCTTTTGATAGAGCCTCCCTCAGGTCCGCTGTCTCCATCACCGTCGCCGCGACGCAGTAGTAGCTTTTGGAGCGGCCTTCATTGAATTCAGAGAGCATTTCCGTGAGTATATCTTCCCGTTCCCTCTGCAGCGCCCAGTATGTGTCAAACCCGTTTTGCAGTATGAAATCTATGTCCGCATTGATCTTCTGATAACACTTGAATGAATCTCTGATCATCCCCGCTTCCCGGTGCTTTTTCCATTTTTCGCAGTTTCTGTGTTCGCCGCACTCCCAGCAGAATTCGATCCCCTTTTTCTTGACGGCGCAGGTGATGAAGGGGCAGCCCGCCCCCATCCGGAATTCACTCTTGCATCCCCCGCACCGGCTGCTGCCATCGGTATGATACCGGGGGCACAGTACACACGAGAGTCCGCATATTCCCATAGCCGGGTATTGTAGTTCCATAATATCTCCCGATATACGTTTCCATGATTTACTACTAGTATAAACCATTTATCACCTGGATGCCACAAACGGTTCTTGGTCTATTTCTTCATCCGGTGGTATACTGATCCTAATGTTATAGTAAGGAGCGCCACCCATGACCACCCGCGATAAATTATTGATCATGCTCATAGAGGGGGGAGAGGGTCACCTCTCCGGGGAGGAGATGAGCCGTACGCTGGGCATTTCCCGGGCGGCGGTCTGGAAGCAGATCCACGCCCTGGAGGATGACGGCTATGCCTTCGATCACCAGCCCGGGGTAGGGTACCGGCTCACCCGCAGGCCGGACAGGCTGGAAGCCGCTCTGATAGAGAGACAAGGCGCTCAGATCGGCGGACGCATCGACGTACGGGACGCGGTGGACTCCACCAATCAGGCCGTCAAGATCCTGGCGGTCAATGGTGAGCCGGAGGGCACCGCCGTAGTCTCCGACACCCAGACGGCGGGCCGGGGCCGCCTGGACCGGTCCTGGGCTTCGCTCCCCGGCAGCGGTCTTTATTTGAGCCTACTGTTCCGTCCCAGGGGCTGGCCGCCTGTCTACGCATCCCGGATGCCGCTTATGATCGCGGTGGCCGCTGCCGAAGCGGTGGAGGCCGCCGCCGGAATTGCTCCCGGCATCAAGTGGCCCAACGACCTGATGCTTAGTGGACGCAAACTGACCGGCATCCTCTGTGAAGCGGATATGGACCCGGAGCAGATCCAGTTCATCGTGGCGGGGATCGGCATCAATATCCGCAAGCCCGATCCCGTTCCCCCACAGATACGGGATACCGCCGTCTGGCTCTCCGAGTATGAGAAAGCTGTCGACCGCAATACCCTTGCCCGGGAGCTCCTCGCCCGGATCGAGGCAAGGTATCGGCAGATGGATACCTCCGGAGGCTGGCGGTCTATGTTAGATGTATGGCGGGAGAGGAGCGTGACGCTTGATCGGGACGTAACCATCACCGATGCGGCCGGTTCCTGGCGGGCCAGGGCGCTGGATATCGACGAAACCGGGGGGCTGGTGGTTCGGAATATGGACGGACAGGTCCGCATCCTCCGGGCCGGGGATGTGTCCCTGCGGCCGGTATAGAATACAATTAAGATAGTTCATTGTAAAAACGGACGGCATACCGTCCGTTTTTCTTTACAAGGAATATGACCGTATGCTATACTATGACCGCGGTCACATTATATTCATGGTCATAGGAGGGTGTTGTATGACATCGATTTATAAGCAGCAGCGGGAGATGGTGAAGCGCAAGGTTCACGATACGGCCATTCGGCTTTTTCGGGAAAAAGGATATGATCGTGTATCCATCGACCAGATCACCAAGACGGTGGGTATTGCCAAGGGGACCTTTTACAATTTCTACGCCAGTAAAAAGGATATTCTGATGCAGTGGGCCCTGGGGCAGTTTGAGGCGATAGATGTACAGTCCGGTTTCTCCCCGGACGGCACCATACGGGAAAATATGTCCCGTGTAATCGGGATCATCGTATCGGCCATAGAGGACCAGGGCGCACTCTTCGTGTCTTTTCTAAAGGAATTGATCCGTGGATACAAGGACGCCAGTGTACAGTTTGATTTCGTCACCATCTTTTCAGAAGTCATACGGGGATCTTCAGACTTTTCAACGGTCGCGGAGGATTTCGGCCCCAAGCTGCAAGTGCTCAACAACGCCCTCTTTTTGGCGATCTTCGATTGGTTCAGCACGCCGGAGCCGGCGGAGCCGCTGAAGAAGCATCTGGAGAAAACACTGTCCATCTGCCTCTACGGCATGATGGCTCGATAGGAGAGAACGAATATGAATATCATAGGTATTATCGGAAGCCCGCGGCGCAATGGCAGTACGGCGACCCTTGTCCGGGATGCCTTGCGCGGAGCGCGGGAAAACGGCGCCGAGACGGAAGAGATCTTTCTGCCGGATTGCCATATTGAATACTGCAAAGGCTGTTTTACCTGCATGGCAAAGGGCCGCTGTCCCATTGATGATGACTTTGAAGAGATACGGGAAAAAGTGTACGGAGCGGACGGGGTCATTATCGGTTCTCCGAGCTATGGCATCGCTCCTACCGCTATCTACAAGACGTTTTTGGACCGGATCGGCATGTTCACCGTTTACACCTCTTCCATGGGAGGCAAATACATTGCGGGATTATCCACTTCCGCGGCCATGGGTGCGAGCCAGGTTTCTAGGCAATTGACGGGATTGGCAGATGGTATTTTTAAACGGGGGTTTGTATCCGGACGGCTGGCAGTGAACGTAGGATGGGATGGGGTAGGGCAGGATCATGCCGCCCGTAAAAAAGCCTATGCCCTGGGACGAAAAGTAACCGGGGACATAGCGATAGGCCGTAGATATCCATTCCAGGGTATTATGAAAAGAATGCTCCATAGAGTGGTGCTGAAAAGGGTGTTTAGGAATAATGTTTTGCAGAACAAAGGGACTCGCATGCGGGCGGTATATGAAAATCTAACGGCAAGACATCTGATATAGAGACCTGGCGCGACATTTCTTATGGCGCTGGGAATATCCTTTATATTGCAGTCCGTAGTACGGGAATAACGGCGGCAAATCATCAAAGAATAACGAGTGAGGTCTTTAGGGGTCGTATTCCCTCACAAAGACCTCACGATTTATCCCGGGCTGATTTATTGCTATCTGCCATATAGTAGGTTATGATTAATATCGTAATAACAGCAGGAGTATTCATATGATTAAGTATTTTCGGGATATGACCATACATTACCTCAGCACCAGCAACCTCATCACGTGGATTAAACTGCTCTGGAAAAATAAATTTCGCATCAGTCTCAGGGCTATACCAAAGGCTATATACATCACGCTGTGCAATATCCTCACATTGCCGCTCTATCTACTGGAGCAGCTCATATTCGGCCGCCGCGTCCACAAAGCGGAGCTGCACCCGGAGCCGGTCTTCATACTGGGCCATTGGCGCAGCGGCACCACCTTTTTGCACAATCTCATGTCCAGGGACCCCCAGTTCGCCTGGATGAATATCGTACATATATTCGCTTCTTCCTATTTCCTCATCGGATATCCGGTGCTGCGGCGCTTGGCCAAAATCATGATGCCCAAGAAACGGCCTATGGACAGCATTGATCTGAAACTGGATTATCCCCAGGAAGAGGAATACGCCATGGGCAATTTCACCACCCGCTCCACCAACCACATGATGACCTTCACCCACAGCCGGGACCAATATATGGATTACTGCCTATATGAGCCCTTGCCGGAGATCGAGAAACGAAAATGGAAAAGGGACTATATCTATATCCTTAAAAAACTGGCGGTCCAGGCAGGTTACAAACCATTCTTATTAAAGAGCCCCCCCAATACCTGCCGCATTGCCGCCCTTCTCGAGATATTCCCAAAGGCCCGGTTCATCCACATTTACCGCAACCCCGTCAATGTCTACGCATCCACCCGGGGGATGTATCACAATCTATTCTCCATGTGCACCTTGCAGGATGAGGTGCCGGAGGAAGAGGCCAAGGAGTTCCAGCTCAATATCTATGAGAAATTCTACGAACGCTACTTCGCCGAAAAAGACCTGATCCCCGAGGGGCAGTTGGTGGAGCTGCGGTACGAGGATTTCATTCAGGACCCCTTGGGGCAGTTGGATTCCATCTATTCCGGATTGAAACTGCCCGGCTTTGCCGAGGCCAAACCCCGGTTTGTCGAATACATCGCCTCCCAGCGCAAATACAAACGCAATTCCCACGAGTTTGCCAGCGAAGAGAAAGCGGGTGTGGCAAAACGTCTTGCCTCCTTCATGCGCCGGTGGGGATACCTCCGATAACCGGATGCCCCGGATCCCACCTGTGGTATAATGGTTCCGTTGATATGTCGTACCTGTGATGATTACGAGGAGGGTGCATATTGGAGCCAGCCCATACACCGGCCATATCCTTTGACCACATCCATCTGTCCCTGGGGAATAGGTCCCTGTTTCAAGATTTCACACTGCATATAGAACCCGGAGACAAGGTGGTGCTCAACGCTCCTTCAGGATCCGGCAAGACTACCCTTTTACGGATGGTGCTTGGTTTTACCCGGCCGGACGAGGGCCGCATCATGGTTCAGGGGACGCCCCTATCATGCCAGACGGTGCGCAGGGTACGGCGCACATGCGCCTATGTGAGCCAGGATGTGGACTTTAGGGACCAGCTGGTCCGGGACGTGATAGATGATATTGCAAATTACCCTGCAAACCATGGGATCGATCTGTCCGTATCCGTTGTGCAGCCGTTTCTTCAGCATCTATATCTGGATGATGATATCTGGGACAAAAACATCGGGGAACTCTCCGGGGGGGAACGCCAGCGGCTGGGTATCGCCATCTGCGCCGCGCTGGATCGCCCCATCTGGCTATTGGACGAGCCCTTGTCCGCCCTGGATGACACCGGCGCACAGGCGGCGGTAAGCTTGCTGGCCGGTGCTTCCGCCACGGTGCTCGCCATCTCCCACCACCCCGGACTCATGGATTCCGGGGCTTTTGGGGAGGAGCGATTCTGATGGCGTCGGATATTTCCTATCTCTCACTCATCTATTTATTGCTGCTGCTGGTCCCCGTCTTTTTCCTGAACCGCAAGATCGGCCATTCCTTCAATAAACCCATGCTCGTCGCCATGGGCCGCATGGCCGTCCAGCTTGCTTTGGTGGGAGTTTACCTCACCTGGCTCTTTGCCTATGATCTATGGTGGCTCAACGTCCTCTATCTCCTATTGATGACCGGGGTGGCGGCGGGGTCCACCCTGACCCACTGCAGCCTTAGATTCAAACATCTGTTTATTCCGGTGTTTTTGGGGACATTGATCCCTCCGGCCGGTATGATCCTTTTCTTTAATGGAGTGGTGGTACGGCTGACCTATCTATTCGAGGCCAAATACCTGATCGCCGTGGGCAGTATGCTTTTGAGCAATGTCATGAGCAGCGATATCGTGGCGCTGCGTCATTTTTTCGAGGGGCTAAAGAAGCAGGAGAAAATCTGCCAGTACGCGTTATCACTGGGCGCCGACCGGTTGAGCGCCCTTATGCCTTGGCTGAAGGAGAGCGCGTCCGCAGCCTTGGGGCCCATATTGGCTCGGACCGCCACCGTGGGGCTGGTATCCCTGCCGGGAATGATGACCGGACAGATATTGAGCGGCCAGTCTCCCCTGATCGCCGTCAAATACCAACTGGCGGTGATGGTGGCGATCTTTGTCGCCCAGTACATAAGCATTCACCTCACCCTGTGGCTTTCGATACGCCGGGGATTTGACGGATATGACATGCTCAAGCCCGATCTGTTTCGACAAAAGAAGTGACGCATTTGACGAATTTTTTGTGAACATTGGAAAGCGTCTTTAATGACTATTATCTGTTGTGGTATAATAAGGATACCATAGTGAAGGGGGAGGAGATCCACATGATACGAATCGTCGCCGGCCCTCAGGGGACCGGCAAGACAAAACGAATGATCAACCTGGCCAACGAGGCCATCACCAAGACCAATGGTGACATCGTCTTTATCGATGGGGACAATAGCCACATGGTTGAGATCAACCACCAAGTCCGCCTTATCAATGCCAATGAATTTGATATTCACAAACCCGATGCGTTTTACGGATTTTTATGCGGCATTATCGCCCAGGATTATGATATCGACCAGATCTTCGTAGACGGGCTGTTTACATTAGCCCAGGAAACCCTTCAGAACGGCGAAGCCTTTTTAAACCACATCAAGGATTTATCAGAGCAATACAATATACGGTTTGTGGTCTCCATCCGGGGAGATGAGGGACAGTTGCCCGATTATATAAAACCTTACTTAGCATGAAAACCAAAGCCCTCTCGATGAGAGGGCTTTTTCTTGCCGCCATTCGTTGCGGGGTAATAACTGCTTTCGCTCCTTTTCATTTTGCCATTGTTGGCCGCGGCTTTGTTGACGATGGGAAAGGGGCGCGGTATAATCAGGAAAAATGAGGGCAGGAGGCCATCAATGCAGTATGTAAGCACCCGCAATTCCACGACCAAGCGATCAGCCGATACCGTTATCCGGGAAGGGATCTCCCCCGACGGTGGCCTGTACCTGCCTGCCGATATCCCGGTGCTTTCACCGGATCAGATCGAGTCTATGGCGTCCGTGGATTATACCGGGCGGGCCGAAGCCGTATTGTCCTTGTTTTTACCCGGTATTGATAAGGATAGGCTGAGAAACGCCATCGGGGCGGCGTACGCGAGTTTCCGCCGCCCGGGGGTGGCCCCAGTATCATTTTTAGGGGACGGGATCGGCCTTATAGAGCTGTACCACGGCCCCA